>Ga0207806_1000086_pt1 | contig 22259 bp, 19 predicted proteins | sample LuqExpMetageno72_FD_187829 | JGI IMG/M metagenome (GOLD analysis project Ga0207806, IMG submission 187829) | Tropical forest soil microbial communities from Luquillo Experimental Forest, Puerto Rico - Sample 72 (SPAdes) | ecosystem: Environmental > Terrestrial > Soil > Tropical forest ...
GTGCTGGCGGTGGGCGATGGCGCGCTGGTGCTGGTGCTGGCGTGGTCGGGCGCGGGCGGCGATCCGCTGTGGGGGCGGGTCTATCCGCCGCTGGTGCTGATCGGGCTGGTGCGCTTGCTGGCGTGGCTGGCGCCGGGCGGGCTGGGCGGCTGGGCGGCAGACCGGGCCTGCCTTGCCGCCTTGCTGGCGCTGGCGGCGCTGGCGGGCGTTCTGGGCGGTGCGGTGAAGCTGCTGGGGCTGGCGCTGCTGGTGGGGGCGCTGGCCTGCGAGGGCCGCGAAAAGCGGCTAACGGCGCTTTAATGCTCTCCTCCTATGATGGCCGGATGAACGAGGGCTCTGTCCAATCCATTGCCGCCGATCCGGCCGAGGCCGCGCTGTGCGGCGAGCTGGCGCGCGGCGATGCCGTGTTGCAATCGGTCGATCCGGTGCTGCGCCATTTGCTGATGCAGCGGGGCGGCGCGCTGTTTGCCGATGATGTGCTGGCGCGGGTGAAGGGCATGCTGGCCGATATGGCCTGCCAGTTGCTGGATGCCGGCCAATTGCTGGATGCCAGCGGCGGCGAGGCGGCCGTGAGCGCGCTGGCCGGGCGCCTGGCCGATGTGCCGGGGCTGCTGGGCCATCTGCATGCGCAGGCGCTGGAATGGCAGGTGGCGCAGCGGCTGCAGGCGCAGCTGGGGCTCGATCCGGTGCTCTCGCCGCTGCTGCAGGCGCTGGTTGGCTCCACCCAGCCCGATGTGGCGGCGCTGGCCATGCGGCTGCTGGCCGCGCAGGCGCGCTTTGCCCGCCAGATCAGCCGCATGCAATGGCCGCTGGCGGAATTGCCGGGCGATCTGCTGCATGCCGTGCTGGCCGCGTGGGAGGCAGAGGGCGGTGCCACTGCCGCCGTGCGCGAAGCCTATGAGGAGGGCCACACGCGCCACGCGCTGGCCGCCCGGCTGGTAACGATGATGGGCGCCGGCGCGCTGGCGGCGCTGCTGCCGGGCCATGCCGGGGTGGCGCTGTTTGCCTCTGCCGTGGCGCAGGGGGCGCAAGGCGCGCGCGATCTTGCCGTGCTGGCCATGCAGGAAGGGCAGAAGACGCGTCTGGCGCTGATGCTGCGGGCAGGGGGGGCGCCGCCGGCCACGGTGGAAGATGCGCTGTTGGCGCTGTTTGGCGGCAGCGCCGAGGATGCCGAACTGGCCCGCGTGGGGGCCGAGAAAGCGGCGCGCCTGCTGACCTCTGGCGCGGCAACAGGAGCGGTGTGATGGGCCCATTGGGACAGGGGCCGATGGCCCGCGCCGCCAGCGACCAGAACGACCGGCTGATCGCCGCCGACGAGCCTCTGGCCGGCCTTCAGCAGCGCTGCGGCGGCACCATGCCCGGCGCCATTGCCGTGCCGGAACTGCGCGAGCTGGTGGCCAAGGCGCGGCGCTTCGGGCTGAAGCTGGCGCGCCCCATCCTCGCCCAGGATGGCGACGAGACGATCCGCGCCTGGGTGGAAGTGATCCCCGAGGCAGACCGCGCCGAGGGTGGCTGCGCTATCCTGCTGCACAGCTGGCAGGCCACGCCCGTGCCTGCCGAGGAGCCGGAACTGGCCGCCCGCCGCCGCGCCGAGATCGACCGCGCGCTGGCCGAGCTGACCGCCCGGCTGGACGAGCACCAGGGCCTGCTGACGGTGGAGGGCGAGGCGGGCGACCTGCTGGCGCTGTCCACCGCCATGCGCCGCGGCATCGGCCGGCCGTGGACGGATTTCGTCACGATCGACGGCAATATCCACCGCCAGCCGCTGCACTGGCAATTGCTGGATGGCGCGCGGGTGGAGGTGTCTGGCTCGCAGCGGCGCTGGCGAGCCACGCTCATCCCCATTGCCGGCCCGGCCAACCAGCCCGCCGGCTTCGATCTGTGCCTCACGGCCGATCGCCCGCTGCCCGCGCCCCCGCGCAAAGCCGGCCAGCCCGGCAGCAACCTGCCGGAAACGGCGCTGGTGGGGCAGGATCTGGCGCCGGTGCTGCGCCAGCCCATCGCCCGCATCATCGCCAATGCGGAAACCATCCGCACCCGCCTTGCCGGCCCGCTGGCCGAGGAATACGCCCAATATGCCGCCGATATTGCCGCGGCCGGCCAGCACCTGCAGGATCTGATCGACGATTTGACCGATCTCGAAGTGATCGAGCAGCCCCATTTCACCACCGCGCCCGACCGGATTGACCTGGCCGATGTGGCGCGGCGGGCAGCGGGCATTCTGGGCATGCGGGCGCGGCAGAAGGGCATTGCCATCCTGCTGCCGGAAGGCGAGGTGCGCCTGCCGGCGGTGGCCGAATTCCGCCGGGCGCTGCAGATCCTGCTCAACCTCATCGGCAATGCCATCCGCTATGCGCCAGAAGGCTCGCGCATTCATCTGGAATATGGGCAGGCCGGCGCGCTGGTGCGGCTGGTGGTGGCCGACGAGGGGCCGGGCCTCAGCGCCGAGGAACAGGCGCGCGTGTTCAACAAGTTCGAGCGGCTGGGGCGCAGCGGCGATGGTGGCTCGGGGCTGGGGCTGTTCATCTCGCGCCGGCTGGCCCGCGCCATGGGCGGCGAACTGGCGGTGGAAAGCCGCAAGGGCGAAGGCGCGCGCTTCCTGCTGGATCTGCCCGCACAAGGATAGGCCGGGCGCCGCCGGTCTGATAGCGGTCTGAAACGCCAAAAGGCGGGGGAAGTTGCCTTCCCCCGCCTTTTGCGTGAAGTCTCGCCGGCGACTCTTGCCGGTGGCTCAGCGCTGGCCGAGCGGCACGTAGTCGCGCTGCACCGGGCCGGTGTAGAGCTGACGCGGGCGGCCGATCTTCTGGTTGGGATCGGAGATCATTTCGTTCCACTGCGCCACCCAGCCCACGGTGCGGGCCAGCGCGAAGAGCACGGTGAACATGGTGGTCGGGAAGCCGATCGCCGAGAGGATGATGCCCGAGTAGAAGTCCACGTTGGGGAACAGCTTCTTCTCGATGAAGTAGGGGTCGTTCAGGGCCAGCTCTTCGAGGCGCAGGGCGGTCTCGAACAGCGGGTCGTTCACGCCCAGCGCATCGAACACTTCGCGCAGGGTCTTCTGCATCACCGTCGCGCGCGGGTCGTAGTTCTTGTAGACGCGGTGGCCAAAGCCCATCAGACGGAACGGATCGTTCTTGTCCTTGGCGCGCTCGATGTAGTGCGGGATCTTGTCGGGCGTGCCGATCTCGCGCAGCATGTTGAGCGCAGCTTCATTGGCGCCGCCATGGGCCGGGCCCCACAGGCAGGCGATGCCGGCCGCGATGCAGGCAAACGGGTTGGCGCCCGACGAGCCGGCAAGGCGCACGGTCGAGGTCGAGGCGTTCTGCTCGTGGTCGGCATGGAGGATGAAGATGCGGTCCATCGCCTTTTCAATGGCGGGCTTCACTTCATATTCCTCGGCCGGCACGCCGAAGGTCATCTTCAGGAAGTTGCCGGCATAGGACAGCTTGTTGTCGGGATAGACGAAGGGCTGGCCGACCGAATACTTGTAGGCCATCGCCGCGATCGTCGGGATCTTGGCGATCAGGCGGTGGCTGGCGATGCGGCGCTGCTCGGGGTCGGCGATGTCGGTCGAGTCATGATAGAAGGCCGACAGCGCGCCAACCACGCCGCACATCACCGCCATCGGGTGCGCATCGCGGCGGAAACCGCTGAAGAACTTGGTCAGCTGCTCATGCACCATGGTGTGGCGCGTGATCGTGCTGGTGAACTTGCCCAGTTCCGCCTGGTTGGGCAGCTCGCCGTTCAGCAGCAGATAGCACACTTCCAGGAAGGAGGAGTGCTCGGCCAGCTGGCCGATCGGATAACCGCGGTGCAGAAGCACGCCTTCATCGCCATCGATGTAGGTCAGCGCGCTTTCGCAAGAGGCGGTCGAGGTAAAGCCCGGGTCGAAGGTGAAGGCCCCGGTCTGGCCATACAGCTTGCGGATGTCGATCACATCCGGACCCACCGTGCCCTTGAGCACGGGAGCTTCAAGCTCTTTCCCGCCGACACTCAGCTTAGCCACATCAGCCACTGTATTTCTCCTCACACTGCGCCGGGTGTGGCGAGGGTAGCCTGCGCACCGATGCGCGCCAGAGCCTCGTCTTGCCCAAGCAAAACCAAAACGTCGAAAATACCCGGGGAGGTGGTCTGCCCGGTCAGCGCTGCACGCAGCGGCTGGGCGAGCTTTCCAAGACCGAGATTGCGCTCTGCAGCATATGCCTTCAGCGCCTCTTCCAAACGTTCGAGCGCCCATTCCGTTTCCGGGAATTTACGCAAGAGCGCATGCAAATCCGACAACAGCTGCCGCGCATCCTCGGTCAGCAGCGCGGCTGCCTTTTCCGAGATCGCCAGCGGGCGCTGCGCGAAGAGGAAACCGGCGCCATCGGCCAGTTCGTTCAGATCCTTGGCGCGCGGCTTCAGCACCGGCATGGCGCGGGCCAGCAGGCCAAGGTCGATGTCGCCAGCGATGCGCGGCGCCACCAGATCGGCCAGGCGGGCATCGTCTGCCTCGCGGATGTAGTGGCCGTTCAGGTTGGCCAGCTTGGCAAAATCGAAGCGCGAGGCGCCCTTGTTGACATTGACGATGTCGAACCATTCGATGGCCTGCGCGCGCGAGATGATCTCCTCGTCGCCATGGCCCCAGCCCAGCCGCATCAGATAGTTGATCACCGCTTCCGGCAAGAGGCCCATGTCGTCGCGATAGGCATCGACGCCCAGCGCCCCGTGCCGCTTCGACAGCTTGGCGCCATCGGCCCCGTGGATCAGCGGAATGTGGCCATAGGCCGGATCCGGCCAGCCACCCTCGATCGCATCCATCGCGCGCAGGATCACCAGCTGGCGGAAGGCGTTGTTGATATGATCATCGCCGCGGATCACATGGGTCACGCCCATGTCGTGGTCGTCCACCACCACGGCCAGCATGTAGGTGGGCGTGCCATCGGAGCGCAGGATGATGAAATCATCCAGCTCGGTGTTCTGCACGGTGATCGCGCCCTGCACCAGATCGGTGATCACCGTCTCGCCAGACTGGGGCGCCTTGATGCGGATGACATAAGGCTTGCCTTCGGGCTGGCTGCCCTCTGCCGCATCGCGCCAGGGCGACTGGATCCGGAACGGACGCTTCTCCGCCTGGGCGGTCTCGCGCATGGCGGCCAGCTCTTCCTGGGTGAGATAGCAGCGATAGGCATGGCCCGCGGCCAGCAATTGGTGCGCCACCTCGGCATGGCGGGCGGAACGCTCGAACTGGAACACCGCCGGCTCGTCGCCATCCAGGCCCAGCCAGCGCAGCCCGTCGAAGATCGCGTCGATTGCGGCATCGGTGGAGCGCTGGCGATCGGTATCCTCGATGCGCAGCAGATAGGTGCCGCCATGGTGGCGGGCGAACAGCCAGTTGAACAGCGCCGTGCGCGCGCCGCCAATGTGCAGGTAGCCGGTGGGTGACGGCGCGAATCGGGTAACGACGCGGCGGCCCTTGTGGCCCGTGTCTCCCTCAACGCTTGCGCTTGCCATTCCCCAATCCTTCCTGAACAATAAACGACATGGCTTATATCCGCGCCAGCGCCCTTGCCTCTTTCGTCCGCGCTGGATCGGAATGGTGTGCTTTTTTGCGCCGCGCTGCGGTGCAACGCAACGGCCCTTGGCGCAGCCACGGCAGCTTGGCAAGGGCTGCGGAAGTCGTAGAGCAATTTCTTGAAGGGGCCGGCTTCGACCGCGCGCCCTGGGCGGTGGTGGCCTTTGGCGCGGGCGTGGCATTCTGGTTCGTTCTGGCCAATCAGGCAGAGTGGCTGGGGCTGATCTGCACAGGGCTGGCGGCGGCCTTTCTGGCCTGGGCCTTATGGCCGAAAAATGGCCGTTTTCCGCAGTTGCGGCAGGCCGTGATCGGGGTGGGGCTGATGCTGGCTGCGGGCTGTGCCTGTGTGTGGGGCAAGGCGGTGCTGGTGGGCGCGCCGCCCATCGCCCACCAGATCGCAGGTGTGATGGTGGGCACGGTGCTCGATCGCTACGACCAGCCTGCCCTGGCCCGCGCCCGTCTTGAGATTGCGACGCGAGAGCCGCGCACCGGCCGTTTGATCCGCGTGCGACTCACTTTGCCCCTCGCGGCAGACGCGCCGGGGGTGGTCGAAGGGGCCGTCATCGCCTTCCACGCGCGGCTGATGCCGCCCAGCCCGATGCGCTTTCCCGGCACCTATGACTTTGCCGAGGCGGCCTGGTTCGATGGCGTTTCGGCCACCGGATCGGTGCTGGGCAAGGTGGTGCTGGCGCGCCCGGCGCTGGCGCCAGACTGGCTGGCCCGCACCCAGCACGCGCTGGCCGAACATGTGCGGGCGCAACTGGCCGGCTCGCCGGGCGCGATTGCCGCCGCCTTTGCCAGCGGCGATCGCGGCGGCATCACCCCGCAAGACGATCAGGCCATGCGCGATGCCGGGCTCACCCATCTGCTCTCGGTCAGCGGGCTGCATGTCAGCGCGGTGGTCGGCGGCGTTTATGTGCTGACGCTGCGGCTGCTGGCGCTGTGGCCCTGGGCGGCGCTGCGCTGGCGCCTGCCGCTGGTGGCCAGCAGCATGGGCGGCATCGCCGGCATCGTCTACACGCTGCTGACGGGCGCGCAGGTGCCCACGGTGCGCTCGTGCCTGGGCGCGCTGCTGGTGCTGGCGGCGGTGGCACTGGGGCGCCAGCCGCTGTCGGTGCGGATGCTGGCGGTGGCCGCGCTGGTGGTGATGGTGCTGTGGCCCGATGCGGTCGTTGGCCCCAGCTTCCAGATGAGCTTCGGCTCGGTGCTGGCGATCATCGCCGTGGCCGACAGCGCGCCCGCCCGCGCCTTTCTCGCGCCGCGAGAGGAGGGCTGGTGGTGGCGCATCGGCCGCCACCTGTTCATGATCCTGCTCACCGGCATGGTGATCGATCTCGCGCTGATGCCGGTGGCGCTCTACCATTTTCACCGCGCCGGCATCTATGGCTCGATGGCCAATGTGCTGGCCATCCCGCTGACGACTTTCATCTCGATGCCGATGATCGGCCTGGCGCTGGCGCTGGATCTGGCGGGCCTTGGCGCGCCGGCCTGGTGGGTTTGCGGCAAATCGCTGGAAGCGCTGCTGGCGATCGCCCATTTCACCGCCGCCCGCCCCGATGCGGTGAGCGTGGGGCCGGCGATGGGCGGCGGCGCCTTCGCGCTGTTCGTGGGGGCGATGCTGTGGCTGGCGCTGTGGCATGGGCGGGTGCGGCTGCTGGGTTTGGCGCCGGCGCTGTTGGCGGTTGGCTGGCTGGCGCTGGTGCGCCCGCCCGATGTGCTGATCGCCGGCGATGGCACCAATCTGGCCATTTCAGAGCCAGACAACGGCCGCCTGCTGCTGCTGCGCCCCGGCAAATCCGATTTCACCCGCGCCACCATGCTGGAAGCGGCCGGCATTTCCGGCGATGTGGCGCCGCTGGAGAGCTGGCCGGGCGCGCGCTGCAATCCGGATGCCTGCCTGGTGCAACTGTCGCGCGGGGGGCGCATATGGCGCCTGCTGGTGCTGCGCAAGGAAGCGATGCGGATGGCCCCTGCGGCCTTGGCGCGGGCCTGCGCGGCGGTGGATATCGTGGTGGCGCGCGGCAAGATCTTCGGCCCCTGCGCGCCGGGCCTCATCCGCGCCGATCACGTGCTGCTGCTGCGCACCGGCGGGCTGGCGCTCGATCTCGTCAACCGCCGCGTTGCCAGCGTCGGCGAGAGCGAGGGCGATCATCCCTGGTGGCGCGCGCCCCATATCGCCCCGCGAGACCAGCGCCCCGGCGCGGACACCGCCGATCCCGCTCAGTGATAGCGGCGCAGCAGCCCCGCCAGTTTGCCCTGCACGCGCACTTCGGCCGGGCGGTAGAACTGCGGCTCGTAGGCGGCATTGGCCGGGTCCAGCCGCACCATGCCGCCCTCGTGGCGCAGGAACTTCAGCGTCGCTTCCTCGCCGCGCACCAGCGCCACCACGATCTCCCCGTCACGCGCCACTTCGGTGCGCCGGATCAGCGCCAGATCGCCATCGAGAATGCCCGCTTCCACCATGGAATCGCCCGACACTTCCAGCGCGTAATGTTCGCCGCTGCCCAGCAGCGCGGCCGGCACCGGCAGCATCGACTGGCCCTCCAGCGCCTCGATCGGCGTGCCGGCGGCGATGCGGCCATGCAGCGGGATCTCGACAATGTCATTCGCCGGGGTGAAGGCGGCGACCTGCGGCATCGGCGCCAGCGGCCGGCCGATGGCCGGGGCAGGCGTTGCCAGCGTGCGCGCCGCCGCGCGGGGCGAGGGGGCCACCGCATCCTCAGGCTGGCGCAGCACTTCCAGCGCCCGGGCGCGATTGGGCAGGCGGCGGATGAAGCCGCGTTCCTCCAGCGCGGAAATCAACCGATGCACCCCCGATTTCGACTTGAGATCAAGCGCTTCCTTCATTTCCTCGAAAGAGGGGGAAACGCCCGTTTCTTCCAGCCGATCCTGGATGAAGCGAAGCAACTCGTGCTGCTTGCGGGTGAGCATGGCTGCATAACTCCCGGAACTTGGCGCGCGCGGCGCCATGAACGAATAAGGAACAATTATGCAACAATCAGCAAGCGGTCAAGCAAATCCTTGGGGTTCGATGAGGTAGATGTTCACCTTTTTCCCCGTTTCCAGCGCTGGCTGGCCTATTGGCCGGTCGATCAGGCAATTGGCGCCGGCCAGTTCGGCCAGCGCGCTGGAATCGCGCCCGCCCAAGGGGCGCACCATGGCGCCATCCCACACCCCGCGCGGAAAATCGCGCCGCCCGCTGCCCGCGCCCAGCGGCGCTGCCAGCGTGGTGCAGATCGGCCGGGGCAGGCACTGGCTGGCCCCCAGCAGCTTGCGCAGCAGCGGCCGCAGGAAGAAATAGGCCGTCGCCAGCGCCGAGACAGGGTTGCCCGGCAGGCCCAGGATCACCTGCCGCCCGCGCCGCGCCACCAGCAGCGGCTTGCCCGGCCGCATCGCCACTTTCCAGAAATCCAGCTCGGCGCCCCAGGCTTCCAGCGCCGGGCGGATGAGGTCATGATCGCCCACCGAGGCGCCGCCGCTGGTGACGATGACATCCGCCGCGCCCAGCCCGTCCAGCGCTGCCACCAGCAGTTCCAGCCGGTCGGCCACGGGCCCCGCGCGGGTGATCTCGCAGGGCAGCGCGGCCACCAGCGCGGCCAGCATGGCGCCATTGCTGGCGGGGATCTGATGGGGCTGGCAGGGCTGGCCGGGGGCGGCCAGTTCGTCGCCGCTGTCGAGGATGGCCAGGCGCACCGGGCGGCGCACCGCCACATGGCCATGCCCGCCGCTGATCGCCAGCGCCACTTGCGCCGCGCCCATGCGCGTGCCGGCGGGCAGCAGCAATTGCCCCTCGGCAAAATCGAAACCGGCGCGGCGGATGTGCCGGTCGTGCGGGGCAGGGGCGGTGCCGGTCAGCGCGATATGCGCGCCGCTGCGGGTAATGTCTTCCTGCAGCAGCACCGCGCCGGCGCCCGCCGGCAGCACTGCGCCGGTGGAAACGCGCGCGGCCTCGCCGGCCTGCAGATGGCCGCCAAAGGGCCGCCCGGCCGCGCTTTCGCCCACCACCTGCCAGGGGCCGGCCAGATCGCCTGGCGCCACCGCATAGCCATCCATGGCGGACAGATCAGCCGCCGGCTGGGTGCGATGGGCATGCAGCGGCTCTGCCAGATAATGGCCAAGGGCGCTGGCCATATCGGCATGTTCCACCGGCAGCGGGGTGGCAAGGGCAAGCAGGCGCGCCTGCGCCTCGTCCAGCGGCAGCAGGGGGGGGCTCATGGCGCGGGCTGGTGCCCCGGGGCAAACCAGTCACCCGATTTGCCGCCGCGCTTCTCGATCAGCCGCACGCTGTCGATCACCATCGCCTTGTCGATCGCCTTGGCCATGTCATAGATCGTCAGCAGGGCGATGCTGGCAGCGCTCAGCGCTTCCATCTCCACCCCGGTGCGCCCGGTGAGGCTGGCGGTGGCGGCCACGCGCACGCCGTCTGCCTCCAGCGTGCAGGCCACCTCCACGCTGGACAGCGCCAGCGGATGGCACAGCGGGATCAGCTCGGCGGTTTTCTTGGCGGCCATGATGCCGGCGATGCGGGCGGCGGCCAGCACATCGCCCTTGGGCACAGCGCCCGCGCGGATGGCTTCCAGCGCGGCCGCGTTCATGCGGATGCGCCCTTCGGCGATGGCAACGCGCCGGCTTTCCGCCTTGCCCCCCACATCGACCATGCGGGCCTGGCCCTCACTGTCGAGATGGGTCAGTTCAGCCATGCAGCAGCGCCCTTGTGGCGGCCGCCACATCGGCATGGCGCATCAGGCTTTCGCCCACCAGGAAGGTGCGCGCGCCGCAGGCTTCCAGGCGCAGCAGGTCGGCATGGCTGTTGATGCCGCTTTCGGCCACCAGCAGCGTGCCTTCCGGCGCCAGCGGGGCCAGCCGCTCGGTCGTGCCCAGATCGGTGACGAAGCGCTTCAGATCGCGGTTATTCACGCCGATGAGGCGCGAGGTGAGGCGGGCGGCCCGCTCCATCTCGGCCTCATTGTGCACTTCCACCAGCGCATCCATGCCATAATGGCGCGCGGCCGCCTCGATCTCGGCCATCTGCCCATCGTCCAGCGCGGCAACGATGATGAGGATGGCATCGGCGCCAATGCTGCGCGCTTCGGCCACCTGCCACGGGTCCACCATGAAATCCTTGCGGATCACCGGCAGCGCGCAGGCGCCCCGCGCGGCCACGAGGAAATCCTCGTGCCCCTGGAAATAGGGCGCGTCGGTCAACACCGACAGGCAGGCCGCGCCCCCTTCGGCATAGGCGCGGGCATGGGCCGGCGGATCGAAATCGGCGCGGATCAACCCCTTGGACGGGCTGGCCTTCTTGATCTCGGCGATCAGCGCGAAGCCGGTGGCGGCCTTGGCGCTCAGGGCCGCCTCGAAGCCGCGCGGCGCGCTCTGCGTGGCGGCGCGCGCGTCCAGCTCGGCCAGTGTCGTCAGCGCCTTGCGGGCGGCCACTTCACCGCGCTTGGTGTCGCAGATCTCGGTAAGCTTGTCGGTCATCAGGCCCTCGTGGCGGAAATCCAGCAATCGAGCAAGGCCTTCGCCAGCCCCTTGTCGATGGCCTCGGCCGCTTCTTCCACGCCCTCGCGCCAATCGGCCACTTCGCCCGCCACCATCAGCGCGCCGGCCGCATTGAACAGCACCGCATCGCGATAGGCGCCTTCCTCGCCCATCAGCAGGCGCTTCAGGGCATCGGCATTATGCGCCGCATCGCCGCCGCGAATGGCGCTGACGGGGCTGGCGGCAAGGCCGGCCTCGGCCGCTGCCACGCGCTTCATCGCCACCGTGTCGCGCTGCACATCGGCCCATTCGTTGCCGCCCGCCAGCGACAGCTCGTCCAGCCCCTCATCGCCCGAGACGACGAAGCTGCGCTCTGTGCCCAGCCGGCAGATGGCATCGGCATAGATCGGCACATAGGCCGGCCGGGCAATGCCCACCAGCTGGCGGCGCACACCGGCCGGATTGGCCAGCGGGCCCATCAGGTTGAAGATGGTGCGCCGGCCCAGCGCCCGGCGAATGGGGGCAATGGGGCCAAGCCTTGGATGATGGGCCTGGGCAAAGAGGAAAGCGATGCCGATCTCGGCCAGCGTCTCGCCGGCCCGCTCGCCCGCGCGGGCAAGGTCCAGCCCCAGCGCCTCCAGCGTGTCGGCCGCGCCCGATTTCGACGAGGCCGCCCGGTTGCCATGCTTGGCCACCGGCACCCCGCAGGCCGCCACCACCAGCGACACGGCGGTGGAGACATTCAGCGTATGGTGGCCATCGCCCCCTGTGCCGCACACGTCGATCGCGCGGGCCAGCACATCTGCGGGCGCTGCCACCGGCACCATGCGCGCGCGCATGGCCCGGGCAGCGCCGGTTATCTCGCTCGCCGTCTCGCCGCGATCGGAGAGGGCGACGAGGAAAGCGGCGATCGCCTCTGCCTCCACCTGCGCATCGAGGATGGCGCCGAACAGCGCCTCGGCCTCTTCCTCGCCAAAGGGCTGGGCGCCAACCGGGGGCAGGCTGCTCATGCGTGGAGCACGGGATGGGCCGGCAGGCTGGTCGCGATCCCGCAGATCTTCAGGAAATTGGCCAGCATGGCATGGCCATGTTCGGTGGCGATGCTTTCCGGGTGGAACTGCACGCCATGGATCGGCAGGCTGGCATGGCGAAAGCCCATCGTGTGGCCATCATCGCTGCGGGCATTCACCACCAGGCAATCGGGCACATCGGTAACGATCAGCGAATGATAGCGCGTGGCCGTGAAGGGCGAGGGCAGCCCTGCAAACAGCCCCGTGCCATCATGGGTGACAGGGCTCGTCTTGCCATGCATCAGCCCGCCGCGCACCACCTTGCCGCCAAAATACTGGCCGATCGACTGGTGCCCCAGGCACACGCCCAGCAGCGGCCGGCCGGCATCGGCGGCCGCGCCCACCAGATCAAGGCTGATGCCCGCCTCATTGGGCGTGCAGGGCCCGGGCGAGAGGAGGAAGCCGGCAGCGCCGGTCTCCAGCGCCTGGGCGGCGGTCAGCGCGTCATTGCGCACCACTTCCACCCGCGCGCCCAGTTCCATCACATAATGGACGAGGTTCCAGGTGAAGCTGTCGTAATTGTCGATAACGAGGATCAGGTCATCAGCCATGGTCATTGTCCGAATTGGGCTTCGCTGGCCACGCGAATGGCTTCGCGGGCGGCGGCGAACAGGGCACCGGCCTTGTGTTCGCACTCGCGTTGTTCATAGGCGGGATCGGAATCGGCGACGATGCCGGCGCCGGCCTGCACATGCATCACGCCATCCTTGAGCACGGCCGTGCGCAGCACGATGCAGCTGTCGAGATTGCCATCCGGCCCGAAATAGCCGACGCCGCCGGCATAGGCGCCGCGCGTCTCGCCTTCCAGCTCGGCGATGATCTGGCAGGCCCGTACCTTGGGCGCGCCCGACACCGTGCCGGCAGGAAAGCCGGCAAACACCGCATCGATGGCATCGGCCCTGTCGGTATCCAGCCGGCCCACCACATTGGAGACGATGTGCATCACATGCGAATAGCGCTCGATCGTGTAGCTGTCGGTCACCTTGACGGTGCCGGCAGCCGCCACCCGGCCGACATCGTTGCGGCCCAGATCCAGCAGCATCAGATGCTCGGCGCGCTCCTTGGGGTCGGCCAGCAGGCTTTCCTCATTGGCGCGGTCTTCCTCGGGCGTCTTGCCGCGCGGGCGAGTGCCGGCGATCGGGCGGATGGTCACCTCGCCATCGCGCACCCGCACGAGGATTTCCGGGCTGGAGCCGATGAGGGCAAAGCCGGGCAGATCGAGGAAATAGAGGAAGGGCGAGGGGTTCACCCGCCTGAGCGCCCGATACAGCGCCATGGGCGGCAGCGGGAAGGGCGCGGTGAAGCGCTGGGCCAGCACCACCTGGAAGATGTCGCCGGCCTGGATATAGTCACGCGCGCGTTCCACCATCTCGCCATAGCGCCCCGGGGCCATGGTTGGCGTCAGCGTCGGCAGGGGCGTGTCGGCGGCCAGGCGCGGCTGGGCCGGCACCGGCAGGGCCAGCTGGCGGGCGGCCTCGTCGATCCGCTCGGCCGCGGTGGTAATGGCATCGTCGGGCGCGGTGGCCGAGGGCCACACCGGCGCCACGGCAAACAGCTCATCGCCCAGCCGGTCGAACACCAGCAGCAGGCGCGGCCGCACGAACAGCATGTCGGGCACGGCCAGCGGATTGGCCGGCGGCTGCGGCAGCTTCTCGACCAGGCCAAACGTCTCATAGCCGAAATAGCCGACCAGGCAGGCCAGCGCCGGCGGCAGGGCGGCCGGCACATCCACCCGGCATTCGGCCACCAGCGCGCGCAGTTCGGCCAGCGGATCGCCCGCCAGCGGCGCGAAGGCCTCTGGCGCATGGGGCCAGCTGCGGTTGATCTCGGCCGCATGGCCCCTGGCGCGGAACACCAGATCCGGGTCGAGGCCCAGCAGGCTGTAGCGCCCGCGCACCTCGCCGCCTTCCACCGATTCCAGCAGGAAATCGCCGCGATCGGCCCGCATCAGCTTCAGCGCGGTGCCCACCGGCGTCTCGGTATCGGCGATGAGCCGGCGCCAGACCAGCGCGCCCTTGCCAGCGGCCAGCGCGGCGCGGGCCGCGGCGGTGTTCTCGGCATGGGGCGGGGCAGTGTCGGCAGAAAGGCTCATCGGTTCGTGTTCTTTTCGTTTCCGGTTTGCAGGTGAAAAAGCGCGCTCAGTTGCCGCCGACCAGCTGGCCGACGACCGCGCGGATGGCGGCTTCGTTGCGGGTGGTGCCGGCCTCGGCGCGGATCGCCAGGCGCAGGCCCTCGCCGCTTTCGCGGGCGACCAGCTGGCCCAGCTGCTGGCGCACCTGCGCCACGGCGGGATCATTGGCCGCCGGCGTGCCCAGCTGGATGTGCTTGAGTTGCACCACGAACCAGCCCTGGCCGCCGGGCGCGGGCAGCAGCTTCACCGTGCCCTCGGCCATCGAGAACAGCAGCTGGATCGCCGGCGGCACCCGGCCCTGGAAGGCGCCCAGCTGCTGGCGGCTCATCGCCACCGGCTGGGCCGGCGGCAGTGTCACGCCCAGCCCGCCCAGCGTTGCGGCCAGATCCTTGCCGCCCTTCACCGCCTTCAGCACGTTCATCGCGGCGGCCTGCGCGGCGGCAGAGCCCTTGGTCAGCGCATAATCGGCGGCCACCTGCTGGCGGATATCGGCCAGCGGGGCAGGGGCGGCAGCGGTGATCTGGCTGACATCGTAGATCACATAGCGCTTGCCCGCTTCCAGCTCGGCCAGCTGGGGTTGGCCTTCATGCTCCATGGCAAAGGCGGCCTTCACGATGCTGGCCTGCTCCTTGGCGGAAAGCGCTGTGGGCAGCGGCGCCCCGGCCGCACCGGGATAGACCTGCCCGTCGGCGGTCAGCGGCGCGGTAGCGCTCAGCGTCAGGCCGAGATCCTTGGCGGCATCGGACAGCGCGCCGCCATGGCCCAGATTGTCGTCGATGCGGGCGGTCAGCGCGCCGATGGCGGCCTTGCGCTTTTCGCTGGCCAGCTGCGCGGCGATCTCGCCATGCGCCTGATCGAGCGTGCGGGCCGGCTTGGTCACCACCTCGTCCACGCGGATCAGCGCATAGCCCAGCGCGCCCTTCACCGGGCCCACAAGGGCGCCCTTCTTCGCGGCGAACACGGCATCGGCAATGGCGCCAGAGGTCTGCTGGGCCAGCGCGTCGTGGCTCAGCGGGCCCAGCGGCGCGGTGGCAAGGCCGCGCGCCCTGGCGGCTGCCTCCAGCGACTGGCCCTTGGCCAGCTCTGCCGCCAGCGCCTTGGCGGCCTCCTCGCCGGGCAGGATCAGCTGCACGATATGGCGGCTTTCGGAAGCGGCATATTGCGCCTTGTTGGCGCCATAGCGCTGGGCGATCTCGGCCTCGGTGGGGGCGGCGACCTGCTTGGCCACGCTGTCGTCGAACAGGGCATAGCGGATCACGCGGCGCTCGGGCCGGTTATAGGTGGCCAGATGCGCGGCATAGAAGCGGGCGACATCGGCATCGGCCGGCTTGTCCTTGGGGGCGAACAGGGCGGCCGGCAGCACCGCCACGGTGCCCTCGCGCCGCTCGGTAAGCAGGCCCGCATAGCGCTGGGCGATGCTGGCGGGCATGCCGATGGCCAGCTCTGCCGGGGCCAGCAGCTGGCGTGCCACCAGCCCCTGGCCGATATCGGCGCGCACATCGGCATCGGTCAGCTGGCGCTGGGCCAGCAGCTGGCGATAGGCGCTCTGGCTGAAGCTGCCATCGGGGTTCTGCAGCTGGGGCAGGCGGGCCAGTTCGCTATCCACCAGCCGCTTGCCGGCCACCACGCCCTGGGCCTTGCCGAACACCACCATGGCGGTGCGGTCGATCATCGAGGACAGCACATCCTCCAGCCCGCCCTCGGCGAGGAATTCCTTCATCGTCAGGCGCGGATTGTCCTGCCGGGCCAGTTCAGCGGCCTGGGTCAGCTGCTTGGTCAGCTGGGCCGGGGTGATGGCCTCGCGGCCCACGGTGGCCACCTTCGCCCCGCCAAGGCCGCTGAGCGCGCCATTGCCGGCGATATCGCCCGCCGCAAAGGCCAGCGCGATCAGCACCAGCAGGCCAAGGGTGATCCCCACGCCCAGCGTGGACTTGAAGAAATTGCGAAAGAACTGAAGCATTTAATCGCCCTAGTGTTGCGCCGGAAGCAATGCGCGCCACGCGCCCAGGCCAGCCCTTTAGGCGGCAATGCGTTTTCTCGCAATGGCAAGGGGTGGAAACCGCGCGCGAGGCAGGCTAGAGCCGCCGCATATGGCCCAGGATGCCTTGCGCGATTCTTGCGTGCGAGCGGTGTCCGCCCGGGCTGGCCGGCCAGACCCCGACAGGCCCAGACAGGCCCGGACAGGCTTTGCCGGCCCCGCAACAGGCAGCCCGGCGGCGTTCTGCCGCTTTGGGCGAAAGTGACAGCATGGCGGCGCGGCCCATGGCGCGCCGGGGATGAGCAAGACCGCCGTCTGTGGATCGGCGGCCCGCGACGAGGAACACAGATGGCTCTTAGGCCCTATATTGTCGGCAACTGGAAGATGAACGGCGTGCGCACCAGCCTGCCCGAAGCCCGCGCGATCGATCGCGCGGCCACGCGCGCGCCGCAGGTGGATGTGGCGCTGGCGCCGCCCTTCACGCTGATCCACAGCATGGCCGAGGCCGTGCAGGCGATCGCGGTGGGCGGGCAGGATTGCCACGCCAGGGCTAATGGCGCCTTCACCGGCGATGTCTCGGCGCCGATGCTGGCCGATGCCGGCGCCAGCTTCGTGATCCTGGGCCATTCGGAACGCCGCAGCCTGCATGGCGAAAGCGATTCGGATGTGCGCGCCAAAGTGGACGCAGCCCTCGCCGCGGATCTGGGCATCATCGTCTGCGTGGGCGAGACGGAAAAGCAGCGCGATGCCGGCCAGGCCGAAAAGGTGGTGACGGGCCAGGTCGAAGGCTCGCTGCCGGCCGATGCCGCAGCGCTTGCGCGCTTGTCGGTGGCCTATGAGCCGGTGTGGGCGATCGGCACCGGCCGCGTGCCCTCGGTGGCGGATGTGGGCGCCATGCACCGCGCCATCCGCGCCCGCCTGGTGGCGCTGTATGGCGATGCCGGGGCCAAGGTGCGCATCCTGTATGGCGGTTCGGTCAATGCGGCCAATGCCGGCGAATTGCTGGCGGCCGACGAGGTGGGCGGCGCGCTGGTGGGCGGCGCCAGCCTCACGGCGGAAAGCTTCGCGGCGATCGTGGTGGCCGCGGCCATGCTCACCGAGAGCTGAGCCGCGCCTGGCCGGCGTGTTCGTGGCCGGATGGGGCGCCTAATCCCCAACCGGCCTTGCACTCTGGCCCGGCTGCGCCTAGAGGCCGCCAATTGATCGTTCCTGTTGATCGCCCCGGCGGGCCACCGCCGTGGCGCGCTTCAATTGCTGAACAAGCCATTTGCTGAAGAAGGTTGTCCATGTTCATCTTCCTGACCGTACTCCAGGCCCTGATCGGGGCGGCGATGGTGGCCGTGATCCTGGTGCAGAAATCGGAAGGCGGTGGCCTGGGCACCGGTGGCAGCCCGACCGGCTTCATGTCGGCGCGCGGCGCGGCCGATTTTCTCACCCGCACCACCCAGGTGCTGGCCGGCCTGTTCGTGCTGCTCTCGATCGTGCTGGCGGCGCTGGCGGTGAAGAGCGGCGGCGGCGAGACGGTGGATACCTCGCTGGTGCGCAATGTGCCGGCAGCCGTGCCCAGCGCTGCGCCCACCGTGGCGCCCAGCGCACCGGCATCCACAGCGCCGGCCGCGGCTGATCCGCTGGCGCCGGCCGCCAAGCAGTAAGCGGGCGCCGTAAGCAGATAAGGGGTGGCCGGGCGCTGCCCCTGCTTTTTTCGAGTCTGCACGATCTACGCGAAAAGGTAACACGGGCCCGCCAAGGGCTCGGGGCCTGTCTGTTCATCCGAGGGGGGCGGTGTTCTGCCGGGTCATGCGGGGCGGTTTTATGCTGTCTTGCACGGCCAGTTGTGGATTGCTGCCCCTTTGCGCCGTTCTGGCGCTTGTCATCCTCCCGATTAAGGTACTAAGGCGCAATTCCCATGGCGCGGTTCATTTTCATCACCGGCGGCGTGGTCTCCTCGCTGGGCAAGGGTCTCATGGCGGCATCGCTGGCGGCCCTGTTGCAGGCACGGGGCTTCAAGGTCCGCATCCGCAAGTTCGATCCCTATCTCAATGTCGATCCGGGGACGATGAGCCCCTATCAGCACGGCGAGGTCTTCGTGACCGACGACGGCGCCGAGACCGACCTTGACCTGGGGCATTACGAACGTTTCACCGGCGTTTCGGCGCGCAAGAGTGATAATATCACTTCGGGCCGCATCTATCAGACGATCATCGCCAAGGAACGGCGCGGCGATTACCTCGGCGCCACGGTGCAGGTGATCCCGCATGTGACCGACGCGATCAAGGAATTCGCCCAGGCCGAAACCGACGACCTCGATTTCGTGCTGTGCGAGATTGGCGGCACGGTGGGCGATATCGAGGGCCTGCCCTTCATCGAGGCGATCCGCCAGCTGCGCAACGAGCTGGGCCGCGAGCAGACCTGCTTTGCCCATGTGACGCTGGTGCCCTACATCAAGGCGGCGGGCGAGCTGAAGACCAAGCCCACCCAGCATTCCGTGCGCGAGCTGACCAGCCTTGGCATCCAGCCCGATGTGCTGCTGTGCCGCTGCGAGCACCCGCTGCCCGAGAACGAGCGCAACAAGATCGCCCTGTTCTGCAACGTGCGCAAGGAAGCGGTGATCCCGGCGCTGGATGCGCCGAATATCTATGCCGTGCCGGTGCAATATCATGCCGAGGGGCTGGATGCGGCGGTGCTGCATCACTTTGGCCTGGCCGCGCCCGAGCCGGCGCTGGCCCGCTGGGAAAACCTCACCCAGCTTTACGCCAACCCCGAGGGCGAGGTGACGATCGGCGTCGTTGGCAAGTATGTCGTGCTGCAGGATGCCTACAAGAGCCTCAACGAGGCGCTGGTGCATGGGGGGCTGGCCAACAAGGTGAAGGTCCACATCAAGTGGATCGACGCCGAGATCTTCGAGAAGGACGACGGCGAGATCGCCGCCACGCTGGAGCCGCTGCACGGCATTCTGGTGCCCGGCGGCTTTGGCGAGCGGGGCACGGAAGGCAAGATTGCCGCCGTGCGCTTTGCCCGTGAACGCAAGGTGCCGTTCCTGGGCATCTGCCTTGGCATGCAGATGGCCTGCATCGAGGGCGCGCGCAACACGGCCGGCATCGCCGATGCCTCCTCCACCGAATTTGGCGAGACCACCGAGCCGGTGGTGGGCATCATCACCGAATGGATGAGCGAGGAAGGCCTGCAGACCCGCTCGACCGACACGGATCTGGGCGGCACGATGCGGCTGGGCGCCTATGAGGCGAAGCTGGATGGCAACAGCCATGTCGCCAGCATCTATGGCAGCGAGACGATCTTCGAGCGCCACCGCCACCGCTACGAGGTGAACAGCCACTATCGCGAGGCGCTGGAAAAGGGCGGCCTGGTCTTCTCGGGCATGTCGCCCGACGGGCTGTTGCCGGAAATCGTCGAGCGGCCCGATCATCCGTGGTTTGTCGGCGTGCAGTTCCACCCGGAGCTGAAGAGCCGGCCGTTCGAGCCGCATCCGCTGTTTGCCGGCTTTATCGGTGCCGCGCTGCGCCAGGCGCGTCTGGTCTGATTTGCCCTCTACTGATGCCGGATGGCCCGCCGCCTGTTGAAAAGACAGGTGGCGGGCCATCCGGTGTATTGCTGGCTTGCAGGCCAGGGCATCTCTCTGTCATAACGGGCTAAAGGCGCCGTTGGCCTGCCCTTTGCCGCGCGTGGATCCGCAGGGCAAAGGGCTGCAGGGCTGGCGGCGAATGGGGCTCTGACCGGAACCGCCGCGACATGCGACCCTGGCGGCGGGCAAGGCAGAGGGGCGGGGCAAACGCACCGCTGGGGGTGAGCTTTCCCGGGCTCACCCCCGTCTATTTTGGGGCGCTGTGGCCGATGCGTTCAGGCCGCGGCGCTGTCAGGGCCGTTGCCGGCCACGCCGCCCACCACGCTCAGCGTTGTGGCCGGGCCAATGGCGATCTTCTTGGGCTTCATCGCCTCGGGCACTTCGCGCACAAGGTCGATCACCAGCAGGCCATCTTCCAGCGTGGCGCTGTCCACCCGCACGAAATCGGCCAGTTCGAAGCGGCGCTCAAACCCGCGCTGGGCAATGCCGACATGGAGGTAATGGCCGGCAGCGGCCGGATCTTCGGCCTTGGCGCCCTGGATAACGAGCAGGTTCTGCTGGGCGGTGATGTCGATCTCGCCGGGCTTGAAGCCGGCAACGGCCAGCGTGATGCGATAGGTATCCTCGCCGCGCCGCTCGATGTTGAAGGGCGGGTAATTGTCGCCAGCGCCGGCGCGGGTGGCGTTTTCCAGCAGGTCGAACAGGCGGTCGAAACCCACGGTGTTGCGGCGATAGGGGGTGAAATCGAAGCGGTTCATGGCAAAAATCCTCTGTGCATGAGCAATTTTCGGCGTTTCGGGGGCCCTGTTGCGGCGCCCCCCTGCAATGGCGCCATGCCGCAGCGGGCCATGGCGCAGGGGTGGAAATATGTTGCCCGCGCCGTCTTTCAAGAGGGGGGCAACGTGCTTATCTTGGCGCCTGTGCTGCCGTTCTGCGGCAAGCCCGTCAGGATCAAAGGAAAACCATGAGCGCGAAAGTCGAGATCTACACCCAATGGGGCTGCCCTTATTGCACGCGGGCCAAGGCGCTGCTCGATGCCAAGGGCGTGGCCTATGAGGAAATCGACGTGACGATGGACACCAGAAAGCGCGCCGAAATGGCCGAGCGCAAGCCGGGCGCGCGCACCGTGCCGCAGATCTTCGCCGATGGCGTGGCGCTGGGCGGGTGTGATGACATCCATGCGCTGGATGCCGCCGGCAAGCTTGACGCGGCGCTGGGCCTGTAAACGCCGATGTCCCGCATTGCCCTCCTGCAGATGACCAGCGGCATCGATCCGGCCGCCAATGCCGCCACGATTGCCGAAGGGCTGATGCGGGCGGGCGAGGGGGGCGCGCAGATGCTGTTCACCCCCGAAATGGCCTGCCTGATCGACCGCGACCGCGCGCGGGCCCGCGCCCATGTGGTGCCCGAAAGCGCCTCGCCGGTGCTGGATGCCTTGCGCGCGGCCGCGGCGAAAAGCGGCGTGTGGCTGGCGCTGGGCTCGCTGGCGGTGGACCGCGAGGATGGCCGCTGGGCCAACCGCAGCTTCGTGATCGACAGCACAGGCGAGATCCGCGCCCGCTACGACAAGATCCACATGTTCGATGTCGATCTGGAAACCGGCGAGAGCTGGCGCGAATCGGCCGCCTATGCGCCCGGCGAGGCGGTGGTGGTGGCTGAAACGCCGGTGGGCCGGCTGGGCCTTGCCATCTGCTATGACCTGCGCTTTCCCGCCCTGTTCGAGGCGCTGGGGCAGGCGCGCTGCGATCTCATCGCCATTCCGGCCGCCTTCACCGTGCCCACCGGCCGCGCCCACTGGCACCTGCTGCAGCGGGCAAGGGCGGTGGAAGCCAGCGCCTATGTCGTCTCGGCCGCGCAAGTGGGCCAGCATGCCGATGGCCGCGCCACCTATGGCCACAGCCTGGTGGTGGACCCATGGGGCGAAGTGCTGCTCGACATGGGCGGCGAGGCGGCGGGGCTGGCCTTTGCCGAAATCACGCCCGAGCGCATCGCCAAGGTGCGGCGCGAATTGCCCGCCCTTGCCAACCGCCGGGAAATACCTAGATCCGTTCTGTCATGATTGTGTTCGATCTGGAATGCCAGGCCGGCGGCCACCGTTTCGAGGGCTGGTTCGGCTCCTCGGCCGATTTTGCCAGCCAGCAGGCGGCAGGGCTGGTGGTGTGCCCGCAATGCGGCTCGGCCGATGTGCTGAAGGCGCCGATGGCCCCGCATGTGGGGCGCAAGGGCAACCAGATGCCGGCCCTTGCGCCAACTGAGCCATCTGGGCCTGCCGCATCGTCGGCGCCCGCTGCGGCTGCCACGCCTCCTGCGGCGCCCGCTGCCCGGCCCGATCCGCGCGCGCTGGCGCTGCTGCAGGCCATCGCCACCGCCCAGGCCGAGGCGATCAAGCAATCACGCTGGGTGGGCGGCCAGTTTGCCGAAGAGGCTCGCGCCATGCATTATGGCGAAAAGCCGGCCGAGATGGT
>Ga0207806_1000091_pt1 | contig 21868 bp, 12 predicted proteins | sample LuqExpMetageno72_FD_187829 | JGI IMG/M metagenome (GOLD analysis project Ga0207806, IMG submission 187829) | Tropical forest soil microbial communities from Luquillo Experimental Forest, Puerto Rico - Sample 72 (SPAdes) | ecosystem: Environmental > Terrestrial > Soil > Tropical forest ...
CCCCTGCTGCTGCTGCCAATGCCGCCGGTGCGCCGCCGGCCGCGCCCGCCCCCGGCCAGTCCATCCGCATCGATCTCGTCAAGCTCGACAAGCTGATCGACACGGTGGGCGAGCTGGTGATCGCCCAGGCCATGCTGGCCCAGCGCCTGCAGAACGAGGGCTTCCAGTCCACCGAGGAGCTGACCCTGCTGGAGGGGCTGACGCGCGACATCCAGGAAAACGCGATGTCGATCCGCGCCCAGCCCATCGGCAGCGTGTTCAGCCGCGTGCCGCGCATCCTGCGCGAGCTGGCGGCCAGCACCGGCAAGCATGTCAACCTGCAGGTTTTCGGCGAGACGACCGAGCTCGACAAGACGGTGATCGAGCGCCTGGGCGAGCCGTTGACCCACCTTATCCGCAACGCGGTCGATCATGGCATAGAAAAGCCGGAAGACCGCCTCGCCAAGGGCAAGAGCGCCGAAGGCGTGCTCACCCTCTCGGCCGAGCACCGTTCGGGTCGCATTCTCATCAAGATCGCCGATGATGGCGCCGGCATCAACCGCGCGCGGGTGTTTGCCAAGGCGGTGGAAAAGGGCATCATCGGCCCCGATGCCCAGCTCTCGAAGGAGGAAGTGGAGGCGCTGATCTTCGCCCCCGGCTTCTCCACCGCGGCCACCATCACCAATGTCTCGGGCCGGGGCGTGGGCATGGATGTGGTGCGCCAGAACGTGAAGGATCTGGGCGGGCGCATCACCATCGAATCGGAAGAGGACAAGGGCACCACCTTCATCCTCACCCTGCCGCTGACGCTGGCCATTTCCGATGGCATGATCGTGAAAGTGGGCGACCAGACGCTGGTGGTGCCGCTGACCCATGTGGTGGAAAGCCTGCGCCCCGATGCCAGGGATGTGCAGGGGCTGGGCAGCCAGCGCCAGATGCTGAACGTGCGCGGCCGGTTCATCCCGGTGGTGTCGGTGGCCGGCTCTGTGGGCGCGCGCGGCGCCGTGGCCTGCCCGCAGGATGGCGTGCTGATCGTGGTGGATACCGAAAGCGCAGGCCAAGCCGCGCTGCTGGTCGACAATATCTGGGATCAGCGGCAATTCGTCATCAAGAGCCTCGATACGCATTACCGCAGTGTCGATGGCGTGGCCGGCGCCACCATCCTGGGCGACGGGCGCGTGGCGCTGATCCTCAATGTCGATACGCTGGTGGCCAGCGCCGTGGCCGCGGGCCTTGGGCTGGAGGCGGCATGAACGCGGCCCCTCCCCTGGCAGCGCCGCCCTTGGCCGGCGCCTTTGCCAAGGACATGCCCGGCATCAGCCCGGATGTCTATGGCGAGGCCGATTTTCGCGCGGTCGCGCAGATCGTGCGGGAAGAGGCGGGCATCATGCTGCCGCCGGGCAAGGCGATGCTGGTCTATTCGCGGCTGGCCCCGCTGGTGCGCGCCAGCGGCAAGGGCACCTTCAAGGCCTTTATCGAGATGATCCGCGAGCGGCCCGAAGAGCGCCGCAAGGCAGTGTGCGCGCTGACGACGAACCACACCTTCTTCTACCGCGAGCAGCACCATTTCGAGCATTTCGCCCACACCGTGCGGCCCTGGCTGCTGGACGAGCTGGGCCATGGCGAAGCGGTGCGGATGTGGTCGGCAGGCTGTTCCAGCGGCGAGGAAGTGTTCTCGCTGACGATGAGCCTGCTGGGCCCGGACCGGCCCGCCGGCAAGGCCCTGGCCAGCCGCGACGTGCGGATCCTGGCCAGCGACATTGCCGACCACGCGCTCGCCAAGGCCAGCGCTGCCACCTATGCCGAACAGGACATCGCCGCCCTGCCCGCCCCCTTGCGCGAGGCCTGGACGACCAGCACCGCCGGCCAGGTGACGATCGGCCCGGAGGCGCGCGGCCTCGTCCAGTTCAAGCGACTGAACCTGCATGGGGAATGGCCGATGCGCCGGCCCTTCCAGGTGATCTTCTGCCGCAATGTGATGATCTATTTCGACCAGCCGACGAAAGACCGGCTGGTGGAACGCTTCGCCCATCAACTCGTGCCCGGCGGGTTCCTCTACATCGGCCATTCCGAACGTGTGTCGGGCGCGGCCGAGAGCATGCTGGATACCGTGGGCCCCACCATCTATCGCAGGAGGATGCGTTGACGATCCGCGTTCTCATCGTTGACGATTCGGCCACCATGCGGGCCGTTCTGGCCGCCCGCCTTTCGGGTTTTCCCGATATCCAGGTGGTGGGCCTTTCGTGCAATGCCGCCGAAGCGCGCGCGGCCATCAAGGAACTGGCCCCCGATGTCGTCACCCTCGACATCGAGATGCCGGGCATGAATGGCCTCGATTTTCTCCACAAGATCATGACCCTGCGGCCAACGCCGGTGATCATCGTGTCGGGCCTCACGCAGGCGGGCAGCGATGTCACCGCCCGTGCGCTGGCGCTGGGCGCGCTCGATTGCTATTGCAAGACAGACTATGCCGGCAGCGCCATGCAGGATGGCGGCAAGCTGGCCGAGATGGTGCGCACCGCCGCCCAGGTGAACGTGCATCGCGCCCGCCCGGTGATGCCCGCCCATGATGCCCAGGCCTCTGCCCTTGCCCGCACCGGCACCAGCGGCGATACCAAGGTGATCGCCATCGGCGCCTCCACCGGCGGGGTGGAAGCGCTGCAGGTGCTGCTCTCCGGCTTTCCGGCCGATTGCCCACCCACGCTGATCGTGCAGCATGTGGATGCGCGCTTTGCGCCCTCCATCGCGCGCACGCTCGATGCTTCCTCGCCGGCCACCGTGTGCCTGGCCGAGCCCGACATGCCGATCACGCGCGGCCACATCTATCTGGCCCCGGGCGATGACCGGCACATGCTGCTGGCCGGCACCAGCCGCCTGCATGTGAAGCTGCGCAATGGCGAGCCGATCACCGGCCACCGGCCCAGCGTGGATGCGCTGTTTGCCTCTGTGGCGCAGCGGCTGGGCGCGCAGGCGGTGGGCATCCTGCTGACCGGCATGGGCGCCGATGGCGCGCGCGGCCTTTTGGCCATGCACCAGGCCGGCGCCTTCACCATCGCCCAGGACGAGGCCAGCTGCACCGTCTTTGGCATGCCGCGCGTGGCCATTTCGATGGGAGCGGCCAGCCTGGTCGCCCCGCTCGGGCGCATTGCCCAACATGCATTTTCCGGAAAGGTGGCCGCGTGATGCCCTTCGACCAGAAACAGCCGGGCCCGCCGATCACCCGCATCAACATCCTGCAAGGCCAGGCGCGGGTGTCGGCCGGGCCGCGCGTGGAATTTTCAACCGTGCTGGGCAGTTGCGTGGCCACCTGCCTGTTCGATCCCGAAGTGGAAGTGGGCGGCATGAACCACTTCCTGCTGGCAGAACCCCCCGCGGGCGCTGCCACCGGCGATTTCGACGAGCATTACGGCGTCTATCTGATGGAACTGCTGATCAACGAGATGCTGGCCCATGGCGCCACCAAGCACCGCCTGCGCGCGCATCTCTATGGCGGGGCCAACCTCAATTCGGGCTTTGCCCGCATCGGCACCCGCAATGCCGAATTTGCCCATCATTTCCTGGCCAAGGAGCGCATCACCGTGGTGCGCGAGGATCTGGGTGGCATCCATGCCCGCCGTGTCGATTTCCGCCCGGCGCGCGGGCAAGTGCGCTGCCGCACGGTGGAAAACACCCTTGCCCCCGAACCCCGCCCCATGCCGCGCCCGCAAAAGGCCCGCGGCGATGTCGAACTGTTCTGAAGAAAGCGAGCCGAGCCCATGAACAAGAATACCCGTATCCTGACCGTGGACGACAGCGCCAGCATGCGCGCCCTGCTGAACCACGCCCTCACCAGCCAGGGCTTCGACGTGGCCCAAGCCGAAGACGGCGAAGTGGCGCTGGAATGGCTGGCGCTGAACGAGGTGGATGTTGTCATCACCGATATCAACATGCCCCGGCTCGATGGCTTTGGCCTGATCGAGCGACTGCGCCAGGGCAACCGCCACCGCGACCGGCCGATCCTGGTGCTGACCACGGAAAGCTCGGAAGAGAAGAAGACCCGCGCCCGCCAGGCCGGCGCCACCGGCTGGATCGTCAAGCCCTTCGATCCGGAAAAGCTCGTCGCGGCGGTGCGCCGCGTTGCGCATTGATGCCCCGCCAAGGAGACAGCCCATGCATCGTGAACTGATCACATTCGAGGTCGGCGGCCAGGTCTTTGGCCTCGACATCATGGCCATCCGCGAGATCCGCGCCTGGACCCCCACCACCCGCCTGCCGCATGTGCCCTATTATGTGGCCGGCGTGGTGAACCTGCGCGGCACGGTGCTGCCGGTGATTGACCTCGCCGCCCGCCTCGGCTGGGAAGCCACCGAGCCGACGCCCCGCCATGCCATCATCGTCACCCAGCTGGGCGCCAAGGCCTGCGGGCTGATCGTCGATTCGGTGAGCGATATCGTGACGATCTCGCAAGACCAGCTGCAGCCCCCGCCGGTCAGCGCGAATGACAGCATCACCCATTTCCTCGAAGGGCTGGCCGCCATCGACGAACGCATGGTGATGGTGCTGAACCTGGCCGCCCTTGGCGATGGCGATCAATTTGGCGAGGCCGCATGATGCAGGACGCCCATATCGCCGCGCACCTCACCACCGTGTCCGATATCCTGCGGGAACTGGCCGGCGAGATCGAGGAACTGGGCACCGTGCTGTGCCTTGAGCCATCGCTTGTGCAGCGCCATATGGGCACCTTGCAGGCGATCGATCTGATCGCCCAGAAGCAGCGCTGGCTGGCCACGCTGCTGAAGGCCGATTGCCCGCTCTCGGCGGTCAGCACCATCGGCGTGGAAGCGCTGCGGCTGCGCTTCTCGCCCTCCAGCGGGCCCAACTGAGCGGCCATTTACGCATTATGCCCGGGGTGGCAGGCACGGCTCGCTAACCATCGCGTGGCATAAGAAAAGGGCCCGAACCGGCCGGCCGCCTTCTCCCGGCGGCCAGGCCCTTTCCGGCCCAAGCCCCGCCTTGCCCCAGCCGCCCGTCCCTCTTTTCCGGCTGGGGCACATTTTTTCCCGCCCTGCTCAGTGCAGCGCGCTGGGGGCCCGGCGCACCCCCGGCGACAGGCGCTCCTCGTGATAGAGCCCGACCACGCGCCCGTCCTCGGCATTCAGCATCGAGATCGCCGCGGCCAGCGCCGAAGTCAGCGCCATCGCCACCGTATCGCCATCCGAGCTGACTTCCTCGGCCAGGCCCGGCAGCATCACGCTGGCCATGCAGCTATCCTCGCCCGAGCGCGAGACCAGGCAGGTGGCCTCGGGCGGCATCAGATCGAAAGCGGCGCTTTCCCAGGCCCCCACCATCAGCAACCGCTCGAACTCGTCCAGCCCGGGCACCGGCCAGGCATCGGCGGGGCTGGCATCTTCCGGCGCAATGGCAAACAGCGATCGGGCCATGCGCAACATGTCGGCCTGTTCGCCGGCATCGGCCAGCGCGCAATCGCGGCACAATTCGGCCAGCCGATACCGCCATTCTCCCGGCTGCATCGTCAGCACCGTGGGCTTGTCCATCTTTTTTATCCTTAGCGACCTTATGCCCCCCATGTTTCGTCGACAGCGGGGGCCGGTCAATCAAACGGGCCCGCGCGGGGCCCGCCAATTGTCCTTTTGCGACACATCTTACGCAGATTTGCGGGGATGGCCAGCCCGGCTTCGTTCCATATCGGAACGGGCCGCCCCTCGACCCTTACCGGCCCAGCCGCTACACCCCCATCCCCCCGCCATCCGCGCCGCGATCACAGATCGAGCTTGAGCGAGGAATAGAAGATCGTCTGCCGGCGATTGAGCCCCTGGCCAAAGCTGGCCAGCCAGGAAAACGGCCCGGCGATATGCACCTGCGAGCCGATGTTCAGCCCATGCACCGGCCGGTCGTCCTCGCTGGCGCGGGTCTGGGCGTAATATTCCAGGCCCATCTGCCAGCCCGGGCGCAGCTGGCGGCTCAGCGCCGCGCCCATGCTGGCGTAATTGCGCTGGCCGGGGCCGGGGTTCAGCGTGTAGCCGCCACCGCCAAACAGGCTCCACTTGCCCCAATCCTTCTGCGCCCACAGCGGCAGCAGCACCTGCGCCCGGGTGGAACCGCGCCCGGTGGGCAGGAAAACCCGCGGGAAAAAGGCGACATCGGGCAGCAGCCCGCCTTCCTGCTGGTGAAGGAACCGGTATTTCGCCGCCAGTTCCACATCGCCTGCACCCAGCGGGCTGCCAGTTTCCACATGCAGCGGCAGGGTGGCGGTCAACTGCAGGTCCTTCGCCCCGCCATAGTTGAGGTCCACCCCCATGTCGGCGCTGGTGATGCCATTCTCATGGCTGCCCGAGACGAAATTGTAGATCTCCCATTTGTGGAGATCGGTCGGCTCGGGGTCATCCGTCACATAAGGGGGGCCAGCCAGCGCCGGCACCGCCCAGATAAGCGCCGGCACACACACGCCCGCCCAAGCGGCTTTCCCCGCCCATTTCCCTTGCATTCCTGTCTATCTCCCCGTGGCCTGTCAGCCGGCCCGGCGCCCATCCCGGAGCGCCTGCTGCCCCTAGCGCGGCGCGCAGCTATCACAACGTCCAAGTAAGCTGCGTGACAATGGGCCAAATGGGGGGAAGCCAAATCAGCTCGATCCGCGCAGCACCAGTTCGGGGGTCATCACCACGCTGGCGGTTTCCTCGCCGGCGATGCGGCGCAGCAGCATGCTCACCAGATGCCCGGCGCCGGCGGCAATATCCTGCCGCACGCTGGACAGCGGCGGCACCGTCTGCTCGCCCAGCGGCAGGCCATCGAAGCCGATCACCCGAACCGCGCCCGGCACCGCCCGCCCCTGTTCGGCCAGCGCGCTCAACGCGCTCATGGCGATCACATCCGATGCGGCAACGATCCCGTCGGGCATTTCGGACGCCTGGGCCAGGAAGGCGCCAATGCCCTCGCGCGCGGTTTGCGCCACCAGCGCCGTGGGCAGCACCTGCAGCCCCCCTTCCAGCCCGGCGCGCGCCAGCGCATCGCGCACGCCCAGCAGGCGCTGCTCGATCTCCAGCGCGCGGGCATCGCCCAGGAAGGCAATCCGCCGGCAACCCCGGGCGATCAGGTGGCCGGCCGCCAGATCGCCGCCCAGCCGGTTATCCACCCCCACCGAGCAATGCACCTGCCCGGGCCTGTAGCCGCCCCACACCACCAGCGGGCGATAGCGCGCCGCCACCCGGTCGATCGTGCCGGCCTGATCCGACTGGCCGATGACGATCACCCCATCCACCCGGCCCGAATCGGTCATCCGCGCCAGCCAGCCATCATCGGCCGGCACCACCCGGCTGAGCAGCAGGTCATAGCCCCGCTCGGTCAGCGCATCGGCCAAAAGGCCCAGCATGGTGATGAAGAAGGGATCAGACATGTGCTGCCCGGCTTCATGGCCCAGCGGGATCAGCACGCCGATCGTCTGCGTGCGCTGGATGCGCAGGTTGCGGGCCAGCACATTGGGGCGGAAATCATGCTCGCGCGCCAGGGCCTGGATGCGCTCGCGGGTTTTCAGGCTGATCAGCTCCGATCCGGCCAGCGCGCGCGACACGGTGCCGGTGGAAACCCCGGCCAGATCGGCCAGTTCCTTGATGTTGCGAATCTTTCCCATGCCCCCGTGTGCCCCCGTGGCGCCTCTTTGCCCGCCCTGTACTATGCCATTTGTTCTGCCGCTTGGCCGCCATTGCAAGCGGATTTCCTTTGCAAATGGTGTGATTGGCACCTGCCCCCCATCGCGCGCGGCCTGTCTCTGGCTGGCACAGGCGGATGCTTTGCCACCTTGCAAAACGGTTGCTGGCGGGCGTCGAAGAAGTTAACAATTCCTTACACTTGCCAACGCCCAATGCGTTCGCACCAAAAGGGATGCGCCCCATGACTGACACGACCCAAGTGACGAGCCAGCCAGCCAGCACGATCACGGCCGATCCTGCCCCTGTGGGCGAGCGCGAACTGGGCGCCTTTGCCAAGCTGAACGCGGGCAATGCCGGCGATTTCATCGAGCGGCTCGACCGCATGCAGCAGTATGATGGGTTCCGCCTTTACAAGGAGGCCAGCTTTGCCGCCATGCGGCTGGCGCCGGGCATGGTGGTGGCCGATATCGGCTGCGGCGCGGGCGATGACGTGCTCAAGCTGTCGCATCTGGTGGGGCCGGAAGGCATGGCGATCGGCGTCGATATCAGCGCCGACATGGTGGAAGAGGCGCGCAAGCGTTTCGCCGGTGCCCCCGCGCTCGATTTCACCGTGGCCCAGGCTGATTCGCTGCCCTTTGCCGATGGCAGCCTGGATGCCATCCGCGCCGATCGCGTGCTGATCCACGTGCCCGATCCGGCTGCTGCCATCGCCGAGATGCTGCGCGTGCTGCGCCCCGGCGGCCGGTTGGTGCTGTGCGATCCCGACATGGTGGGCTTCTGGGTGTCGAGCGCGGATCCGATGACCTCGCAGATCGTCTCGGGCGCCATCGCCAAGAGCTGCGTCAACCCCTTCCTCGCGCGTGACATGGGCGTGATGCTGCGCGATCTGGCCCTGCCCGAAGTGGCCCACCATGCGATGACCATGGTGACCGACGATTTCGCCGTGGTGGACCGCGTGGTGCGCTTCGAACTGGTGGCCCAGAAGATCGCCGCGGCCGGCCTGCTGCCCGCCGGCCAGATCGAGGGCTGGCTGGCCGAACAGCTGCAGCGCCGCGACGAGGGCCGCTTTGCCGCCGGCCTCAGCGTGATGATGGCCTGCGCCACCAAGGGCTGAGGCTTTTCCCGCCGGAACAGGCGCGGTTGACGAAATTCTAACCATCCCCGCCCTAATCCGGGGATCATGGTAACCGCGCCTGTCACCATCCTTGCCGATACCGCCCGGGTGCGCCCGGCCGATGTGCTGGCCTATGCGCTGGCCCTGCCGCGGCTGGCGCCGCTGCGCGTGCCCGATCTGCCCTACACGGCGCTGGCCCGGCTGTCGGCGCTGGCGCCCGGTGCGCTGCCGCCGCTCCACAGCTTCATCGCTTCCGATGGCGCGCGGCTGGCCTATCGCAGCTATGGCCCGCGCGCCGGGCTGCAGCTGCTGCTGATCCACGGCTCGGCCTGCTTTGCCGACCAGCTGCACCACCTGGCCAGCCATATCGCCAGCCAGGGCCTGGCCGCTGTCCACACCATCGACATGCGCGGCCATGGCCAGAACCCGCGCGACCAGCACGCGCCGGCCAACCGCTTTGCCGCCGATGTCGCCGAATTTGCCCTGGCCCTCAAACGCCAGACACCGCTCAACCGCATCGTGATCGGCGGCCATTCGGCCGGCGGCGGCCTGGTCACCCAGGTGGCCCGCCTGCCCATGGCCCGCCATATCGCCGGCTGGCTGCTGCTGGCGCCCTATCTGGGCGTGGCCACCGGCACCGTGCGCCCCTTCTTCGGCGGCTGGCTCACCGGGATCGACCGCGCAGGCCTGGCCCGCGCCCTGCTGGCAAGCCTTGCCGGCCGCCCCACCGGCCAGCGCCCGCTCGCCCGCTTCAACCGCGAGGCGGTGCTGCATGATCCGCGCTTCGTGCGCACATGGGGCTTCGAGACGGTGTTCGGCTTTGGCCCCGGCTCTGTGGCAGGCACCGGCCAGCCCTATATACCGGCCAGCGCCCCGGTGCTGCTGCTGGCGGGCGATGCCGACAACTGCTTCCTGCCCGCCGCCTATCCGGCCGCGCTGGCCCGCATCGCCCCCCATGGCGAAGCGGTGATCCTGCCCGGCCTTGGCCATTGGGACATCCTTGCCCAGCCCGAAGCGCTGGCCGCCACCGCCGGCTGGCTGCAGCGCCATTGGAGCAAGGGCCACGCATTCAAAAAAGAAGAGGTCGCCAATGCCAATTGATATCTGCAAGCCCTTGCCACGATGGGGCGCGCTGGCCGCGCTGCTGTTGCCCCTGCCCGCCCTTGCCGCCGACGACAGCGGCTGGCACCGGGGAGACTTCAACCTGCGGCTGGGGGCCGCCGGCGTGATGTTCGGCGAATCCGGCCGGGTGAGCGTGGCCGGCAGCCCCGTTGCCGGCAGCAACATCACCCTGACCGACAACACCACCCTGGCCGGCGAGATCGAATATTTCCCCACCGCCCATCTCTCGGTAGCGGTGAATTTCGGCATTCCGCCGCAAACCACCGTGGGCGGCGCCGGCACGCTGGCGCCGCTGGGCCAGCTGGGCAAGGTGTCGTATGGCATTGGCGCGGCGATGCTGCGCTATCACCTGTTTGCCCACAGCCGCATCTCGCCCTTTGCCGGCGTGGGCGTGGGCCATTTCTTCCCCACCGCCACCCATGATGGCGCGGTGACCGGCCTCAGGGTGGGCACGGCCACCAATGTGGCGCTGCAGGGCGGGCTGGATGTGCATGTGAACCGCCATCTCGGGGTCTATGCCGATGTTTCCTATGCCCCGCTGAAGACCACCGCCACCGGCTTCATCTTGGGCTTTCCCGCGCTGGCCGACGTCACGCTCAACCCCACCATCGTGCAGGGCGGCATCGCCTACCGCTTCTGAGCGCCACCATGCGGAACGCGCTGGTTTAGCCCCCTCGCGTTCCGCCCTTCCTGCGCCCTGATCATCCCGGCCGGCGGCCCTGTGGCCACCGGCCCTTGGCCTGCCGCCCCTGGCGCGGCCCCGCGCGCGATCGCGCCGCCCCCACACCCGCCGCCGCCCCCTTGCGCCGCCCTTGCGCCCCTTGCGCCGCCCCCCTTGCGGCCGGCCTGCCACGGCGGGCGAAAAAATCTGTGCGAAACAGAAAAATCCTGCGGGCGCCGCGCCGCCGGATCGGCCGCGCCGGCCGCTGCTGCCCGACAATTGCCGTAGTCCTACGAGGGTTGCGATTAAAAGAAAAAAACCGAAATCATGCAAGAAAGACACGCAACACAATGATTAGGTTAAAATGCTTATTCACAAGCATTTTAAGTATTTATCCGCGTTGCAAGGTTTTTCAGGATCGGTATCGATCCATAAAACGCCCGAAATGGCGCAATATTACGGCCTGAAACCGCGTCGTTTTCCATAAGGATTTACACATGACCATCGTCCTGCGTATCGCCTCGCATGAAACCGGACGCCACGTTACCAAAAAGCTGCACAAGGGAATGAACGACATCGTTCTGCCGGCCGGCGCGCATGTCGAAGTGGCAGATGGCGACGGGCAGGCGGTCTTGCGGCCGGTGAAGGCGGAATTCGTCCAGGGCAAGCTGATCCTCGATTACGCGCAGGAGGATGGCACCGTGCAGCTGCGCGTTGCTGGCGCCGCGCTCGAGGGGCTGGACAGCGCCGGGCCGCTGGAGCTGGCCGCGCTGCACACCGCTTTCGACAGCACCGTGGTGGCCGGCACGGATTGGGCCGGTGCCGGCTGGGCCGATGCCGACTGGAGCGGCGCCGATGGGGCCGGCAGCGCGGGCGCGGGCGGCAATGAGGACACAGACGATAGCGGCCACCACCACCATGGCCTGTCCACCACGCTGCTGTTGCTGCTGGGGCTGGGCGCGGCAGGCGGTGTGGCGGGCGCCGTGGCGGGCGGCGGCGGCCATTCGGGCAGTGGCGGCAGCAGCGCGACCGCGCCGGCAACGCCAGTGCTGGCGCTGGGCACGGGCATCGGCAGCAATGGCGCCAATGCCACCGAGGCCACCCAGGCCAGCGGCGTGGTCACCGTCAACGCCGCCTCGGGCAGCAGCGTCGATGTCACCTTCACCAATGGCAGCCACACCGTCACCAAGACGGTGAGCGGCACCGGCAGCGCGGTGGCCGTGGTGCTGACCCAGGCCGATCTGGCGACGCTGGGCGATGGCACCATCTCGGTGAGCGCAGTGGCCAAGGCCAATGGCCTGTCGAGCTCGGCGGCCAGCGACAACTTCCTGCTGGACACCACAGCGCCTGCCGCCCCGGTGCTGGCCCTTGCCAGCGACACCGGCAGCTCGGCCACCGATCATATCACCAGCAATGGCTCGGTGAACCTCACCGCCGAGAGCGGCAGCAGCGTGGCGATCACCTTCACCAATGGCAGCCACACGCTGACCAAGACCGTGACCGGCACCGGCAGCGCCCAGACCATTACCCTGAGCAGCGCCGATGCCGCCACGCTGGGCGATGGCGCGATCAGCGTGGCGGCCGTGGCCACCGATGCGGCGGGCAATGCCAGCACCGCCGGCACGCTGGCCTACACGCTGGAGACCGCCACTACCGTTGCCGTCACCAGCCAGCCGATTCTGGTGGGCGGCAACCCGGTGCTGAGCGGCACCGCCGCGGCCGGCGACACGATTGTGCTGACGATCGCCGGCGCCACCTACCAGACCACCGCGACCGGCGGCATCTGGTCGGTCGACACCGGCTCTGCCGTGCCGGTCAGCGGCACGCTGGCGCTTAACGCCAATGGCACCAATGCCGTCAGCGTGCAGGCCACCGATGCCGCCGGCAACACCGCCAGCGCCAGCCAGAGCCTGCAGCTCGTCTCGGCCAGTTCGGGCGTGGTCAACACCGATGCCACCACCGTTGCCGTGCAGGTCAATGCGATCAACGCCAATGTGCCGATCACCATCAACGCCCCCAACGCCACCTCGCTGACGATCACCGGCAACACCAATGGCAGCGAGGTCGATCTCGATATCCCCGACAAGACCCCGGGCAGCGTGGACACCTACCCGCTGACGCTGGTGACCAATGTGACGGCCTCCAGCAACCCGGCCCAGCCCAACCTGCTGGTGATCGATTTTGCCTCGGCGCAGGATCGGGTGGTGCTGTCCTCGGCCAGCAGCATCAAGGGCTTCAACCAGATCGAGGTGCGCAATGGCACGCTCGATCTGTCGGGCGTCAACATCACCGGCATTGTCGATATCCAGATCAATTCGGGCGTGGTGCTCACCCTTGCGCAGTTCGAGAGCCTGTCCTCGCTGGTCAGCCTGTCGGGCCTGGGGCAGCTGACCATCCATCTCGACACGCAAAGCCAGATCAACGACCTGATCAGCTTCCTCCAGAGCCCGGGCAACCTGTTCCTGATGGGCACCACGGTGACCGTGGAATATGGCAGCTCGAACACGGTGATCAGCAACAGCACCGCGGCCAGCCTGATCAGCGCGATGGATTATCCCTCGATCCCGGCCATTGCCAGCGCGATCAGCGCGCTGCAATCGGCCGTCAGCGGCAACACCACCTCGATCGCCCTGCTGATCAGCGATGCCTCCACCCATAATGGCACGCCCACCACCGCCTCCATCGCCGGCCTGCAGGCAGCGCTGGCCGCCCTGCAAAGCGAAGTGGCCCAGCAGCAGCTGGATCTGGAAGCGATCCAGGCGCACAACCTCGATTCGCTGCAGACGCTGGTGACCAACCTGTCGAACACGGTGACAGCGCTCACCGCGCAGGTGAACGCCCAGGCCAGCGAGATCGCCGCCAACACCAGCGATATCGCCACGCAAGCCAACCAGATCGCCAGCCTGCTCACCAGCGTCGGCGCGCTGCAGACCACCGTCAGCGCGCTGCAGACCGGCAACAGCAGCAATGCCGCCGCGATCAGCGCCCTGCAAACCGCGCAGGCCAGCCTTGCCGCCACCGTTTCGGCCCTGCAGACCACGCTGCAGAACGATATCGCCAGCCTGGAAGGCACCAATTACGCCAACGCCACCTACAAGGACATCGCCTCGCTGAGCGCGCAGATCGTTGCGCTCAACAGTGCCGTTGCCGCCCTGCAGGGGCTGGTGGGGCAAAGCAGCGTGGCCGCGCAGATCAGCGCGGCAATCGGCCATCCCACCAACAGCAGCGGCGCGGCTACGGGCCTGTGGGTCAGCATCGAAAGCGCGATCAGCGCCGCTGCCGCCAGCCTGCAAAGCGAGATCAACAGCACCAACGCCAATCTGGCGCAGGTGATCGATGATTCCAGCACCCATGGCGGCACGCCCACGCTCAATTCCATCGCCGGCCTGCTGGCGGCGGTGAATGTGCTGAACGGATCGGGCGCGGGCTCGGTCTCGGCGCAGATCACCGCGGCCATCGGCCACCCCACCAACAGCAGCGGCGCGGCCACGGGCCTTTGGGCGGGCATCGAAAGCGCGATCAACGCCGAAGCGGCCACGCTGAACGCCGAGATCGCCGCCCTGCAGGGCGCCAATTTCAACAGCGCCACCTATCAGGATATCGCCTCGATCAGCGCGGCCATCACCGGGCTGCAGGCGCTGGTGGGCAACAGTTCCGTCTCCAGCCAGATTGCCGCGGCGATCAATGGCGTAACGAGCAGCTTCGACACGCTGATCTCGGCCCTGCATGGCGCCGGCGTGGTGCTGACCGTGGCCGAAACCGCAGCGCTGCTGGTCTCGGACCCGGCCCAGCTGCTGACCAATTACCGGCTGGTGGACAGCTATGCCAACCTCTTGGCGGCCACGCAGAACGCGGCCGATGCCCATGTTTTTGCCTATGCCAAGACGATCGGCTTCACTGCCACCTCGGCGCTGAGCGTGGCCCAGGTGAGCGGGCTGGAAAGCGCGATTGCCGCCATTGCCAATGCCGCGCCCGTCAGCGCCGCGCTCAGCAGCTACAGCCTGGCCGATACGGTGGCCGATCTGGCCGCGGGCAGCCCGGCGATCCTGTCCGGCGCCACCAACATCACCGCCACGCTGGGCAGCGCCAGCCTGGCCCAGGTGGCCAGCGTGCTGGCGGCCACCAATGCCGGCACCACCGTGCTCGATGCGGTGGCGGGCACGCCGGCGCAGATCCTGGCCCTGCCGATCAGCGCGCACGACACGATCACCGCCATCACCGTGACCGGCCTTGCCACCGCCCAGCAGGCCGCAGACCTTGAACAGCTGGCCAGCGCCGGCCGGGCCGGCAGCGTGCAGCTGGGCGCCGTGGCCGATACCGCCGCCAACATCGAGGCGGTGATCGCCAGCCAGAACGGCGCCACCTTCCTCGCCAGCGCCAGCCGCATCGATGTGTCGGGCACGCTGAGCGTGGCCGAGGCCGAGCAGCTGCAGGCAGTGAACGCCAATGTGCACATCACCGCCCTTGCCGACAGCGCCGCCTCGATCACCAGCGCGCTGGCCGCCAGCCAGCTCAGCCTCACCTATGTGACGGCGCTGAGCACCACCGACACCGCCACCATCGCCGAGGCCAGCGCCCTGCAGGCCGCCCTGCCCGGCCATGTCTCGATCCTGGGCATCACCGACACCTCGGCCGATATCGGCGCGGCAGTGGTGGCCGGCACGCTCAGCCTCACAGGCGTTGGCGCCGTTACCATCGCCGATGGATCCACCGCCGATTATGCCAGCGCCGCGCAAGGGGCGGCGCTGGGCCGCAGCTCGCTGGCGCTGGCCTACGATGTGGCCGACACATCGGCCCATTATGCCGCCGCCATCGCCACCTATGGCCAGGGCTTCCTCGCCAAGGCGGACAATATCGTGCTGACGGGCGCCGCCTCGATCGCAGTGGCCCGCTCGCTGCTGGGCGCGCAGAACAGCGGCACCGTCACCATCGACACGATCAACGCCACCGCCGCGCAAGTCACCTCGCTCAATTTCGACGCGCATGACATCGTCAGCCACCTCAACGTCGCCGGCCTCACCTATGGCGACCAGACGGTGGACCTGACCAATGTGCCCTTCTCCACCAACCTCACCTATAATGGCGCGGCGCTGGCCAGCAGCTACAGCCTGCTGCTCTATCTGCCCCAGCCCGATGGGGTGAATGTCGACGAGAACGGGGTCGATCAGGCCGGCGAAGTGGTGATCCACGCCGGATCGGGCAACAACACCTTCGTCTTCACCGACGATCTGGCCGATGGCACCTATCTGCCCACCGCCTATGCCAGCGGCTCCTCGATCGATTATGCCACCTATGGCGCCGGCCAGCACGGCACCGAAACGCTGGTGGTGATCGGCTCGGTCGATATCTCGAACATCACGCTGAACGGCGATATCAACAGCTACGATCTGGAAGCGCTGGCCGGCTCGCCCTCGCAGGTCACGCTGTCGGCCCGCCAGCTCAACATGCTGCACAATTTCACCGGCGCCAGCGGCGGCACGGTGATCAACATCACCAATGCCCCCGATCCGGCCACAGGCACCGTGGTGGTCACCAGCCTCAGCAACAACGCGCTGACGCAGAACATCAATTTCACCAATGTGACGGGCGTCAACATTGGCATCAACGACAATCTGCAGATCGATTTCCTGCGCCTGCTGGGCCTTTCGCATGTGACGACGGCCTCGGGCTCGGGCAGCAGCCAGGCGGGGCTGGTCACGCCGGTCTTCAACACCGCCGGCGGCCAGACCTACCTCACCACCGATGGCACGCAGAACGGCACGCCGATCTCGCCCAGCTTCCTTACCAACGCCTCCTACAACATCGACATGAGCGCGGCCGCGGGCCTCAGCCTCGGCAATGACGGCGCCGGCCACTACTACCTGCAGGACAGCCAGGGCAACGAGCTGAACCTGCCGCAAACCCTCAACGGCAGCACGCTCGCCCTCTCGCCCGACGAGATCTCGGGCCCGGGCGCGCCGCTGGTGATGGGCGCCACCAATGGCGGCGTGCTGCAGCTGACCGGCCTTGTCAATTCCGCCGGCCATGCGGTGGACGTGACCCAGGTGAGCGCGCCGATCACCCTGTCCATCGGCCAGAGCACCGATTTCACCAGCGCCAGCAACCCCGCCCAGATCACCGCCGATCTGGCCCATATCGCCGCCACCGCCGGCAGCCGCATCACGGTCAACAATGTGGGCGGCGGCACGCCGCCGGTCACGCTCACGCTCAGCGCCGATCAGGCCAGCGGCCTGGCCATTGCCGGCACCGGCGAAGTGAAGGTGACCGGCACTGCCACCGGCAACGAGGATTATTCCGCCCTTTCTGCCACCACCATCGATCTGTCGGGCGTTGTCCCCAATGGCCACAGCATCACCCTGCCGGCCAGCGTGCCGGCCGGCCACACGCTGATCCTCAACCAGGCCGAAGTGAACGGCGCCACCATCGGTGGCAGCGGCGCGCTGAACATCCTGCTGAACAGCGCTGCCGCGATGGATCTCAGCCATATCGACACCAGCCACCTGGCGGTCTCGCTGGTGGTGCCCACCGGCACCACGGCCACCGTGCCTTCCGGCTCCAACCTCGCCAATTTCCCCATTATCGTGCAAAGCGGCGCCACGCTGAACATTGCCGGCGATGTGGCTTCGGGCAAGGCGATCTCGGGGGCGGGCACGGTCAATGTCACCGGCACCGGCACGGTTGCGGGCGGCGACGATTTCAGCCAGATCACCGCCCACACCGTCGATCTGTCGGGCTATAGCGGCGCTATCGCCCATCTGCCGGCGCTGTCCACCAGCGGCGTCACCGCTCTGGTGCTGAACACCGCCGAGGCCGATTTCGCCGCCTCTGCCCCGGCCAATGCCCTCACCGTGCCCAGCGGCACCGGCATCACCGTAGTGGCCAATGGCCCGGCCAGCGCGCCGGGCACCACGCTCGACCTGTCGGGCATCCACACCACCGGCACCGGCACGCTGGCCGTGCATGTGACCGGCGACACCGTGCTGGCCAGCGCCAATCTCAACGGCGCGCCGGTCTCGGTGGACAGCAATGTCACGCTCACCATGCCGGTCGGCGCGGCCGGCGGGCTGTCTATCAGCGGCGCGGGCACGGTTGACCTTACGGGCGGGGGCGCGGTTTCGGCCGATCTTTCGCACCTCACCACCACCCAGGTGAACTGGGACGTGAGCGAGAACACCACCTTCACCGGCACGCTGGGCACCGCTGTCGTCACCATCGATCATGACGTGACGCTGAGCGGCAGCGCCGCCCGCTTTGCCGGCGCCCAGGTGCTGGCCGGCGCGGTGGATACAGGGCTGGGCCAGAGCCGGGGCGTGCTCTCCATCACCGGCGCCTTCACCAACCAGGATTTCAGCGGCGTTGCCGCCAGCCTCGATCTCAGCCACGCCACTTCAGGCACGATCAACAACCTCACCCTGCCCACATGGGTGGCAGGCCAGGCGCTGATCCTCTCCTACCTGCAGGGCGACGGGCTGGTGCTCGATGTCGGCGCGGGCGATGCGCGCATCGTCAACATCGTCGCCGATGCCGCCTCCGACCTGTCCGGCGTCACCTCCACCAGCGGCCATGTCACCGCCATCATCGATGGCACCGCCACCTTCACCGGCACGTTCAGCAGCGCGGCCAACGCCTCGATCCATTTCGTCACCGGCACGGGCGGCGCCACCTACACGCTCAGCCTCGATGGCCACCTGCTGGATGGCCGCACGGTGGATGGCAGCGGCACGGTCAATGTCACCAGCCTGTCGGCCAGCACCGATTTCAGCCTTGTGGCGCCCACCATCCTCGATTTCAGCCATGATGGCGCGCTGGCGGTGGTCAGCGGCCAGCTGAGCGAGAATGGCGCGATCGCCACCCTGCCCAGCCTGACCGCCGGCCACACGCTGGTCGTCACCGCCGCCGAGGCGAACACGCTGGCGGTGAGCGGCAGCGGCGGCACGGTGGATGTCTCGGGCGATGTGCCCGCCAGCACCGACCTCACCGGCATTGCCGCCGGCATCGCCATCAGCTTTGCCGACAGCACCGGCGCGCAGGCGATCATCGCCGATGGCCAGCAGCTGACCATGGCCAGCGACCAGCTGACCGGCCAGACGATCAAGTCCGACACCGCCCACAGCGCCTCGGGCACGCTGATCGTGCAGGGGCGCGGGGGCAGCGGCACGGCCCTCACCTCGGCGGCCGATCTCTCCGCCGTCAGCGCCAATATCGATCTCACCGGCCTTGCCAACCTTGTTGTCGCAGGCGGCCTGCTGGAGGATGCCACCACCGCGGCCTATGCCCTCACCCTGCCCGCGCTGGCCGCCAGCCAGACGCTGCTGGTCGATGCCGGCCAGCTGGGCGGCGATGCGCTGGCGCTGGGCGGCACCGGCACGATCGACGTGGAAGGCGATATCACCACCGTCTCGGTCAACCTGTCGGGCCTGGGCGATGGCGTCCATCTCTCGCTGCAGGACAGCGGCGGCAATGCCATCGACATCGGCAGCAACCTCAGCCTGACGGTGAAGGCGGTGCAGGCCTCGGGCCAGGCGATCACCGGCGCCGGCAGCCTGGTGGTGGTGGACGACACCACCCATGCCGCAGCGCTGGTGGCCGATCTGTCCCAGGTGACCAGCACGATCGATCTGCGCCAATTTGCCGGGCTGCATGTGGATGGCGGCGCCGCGCTCGATCAGCTGGTCGATGCCACCGGCACGCTGGCGCTGGCGCTGCCGGTGCTGGCCAGCGGCCAGGTGCTGCTGCTTTCCACCGCCGAGCTGGCTGGCGGCCTGCCGCTGCAGGTGCTGGGCACCGGCGTGGTGGAGATCATCGGCACGCTGGATAACCAGTCGATCAACCTCACCGGCATCGCCGCCGGCAATACCGTCGATCTCGACAGCGGCGCGCTGACGATGAACCACGGCGCGCAGTTGACCGCCACCGCCGGCCAGCTCAGCGGCAAGGGCATCACCGCCCTCGACAGCGCCAGCACCGTGGTTGTGGCCGATGCCGCCACCACGCCGGTGTTGACGGCCGCTGCCATCAGCGCCGCGCTGGCAGCCAACCCCAATGCGGCGATCCTTGGCAATCTGGTCGACACCGCCGCCAACCTTGCCACGCTGGACTGGACGGACAACGCCTTCCTCTTCAGCGTGCACGGCACGGTGACCGCCACCACCGCCGCCACGCTGGCCGAGACGGCCGTGCTCTACGCCATCAACTTCTACCGCGCCGGCATGGCCAGCTTCTCGGTGGCCGACACGCTGGCCAATTTTGCCGCCGCCCCGCAATGGCTGGTGGAACAGGCGGTGGAGCGCGCGTCGGTCAATGGCGGCACGATCACCGTCACCGATCCGGTCTCGCTGGCTGATGCCAGCGCGCTGGTGGCAGACAATCTGCTCTTTGCCGCCAACAACCAGAACCAGGTGGACGGGCAGAACTGGAACGGCATCACCTTCACCGTGGCCGACAGCGCCGCCGCACTGGCCGCGCTTGGCGCCGGCGCTGCGGCCAACCTGCAGGCCGCGCTGCAATTTGGCGGCGGCAGCATCACCATCACCGGCACGGCCACGGCCGCGCAGGCCTCCAGCCTGGCGGCGGCCTATGGCAGCCTTGTCCATTATGCCCTGGCCGATAGCGGCGCGGCGCTTGTTGCCCGCCACACCACCGATGGCAACTGGACCTTCCTGGCCGATGCCAGCGCCACCGAAGTGACCGGCAGCACCAGCGCGGCCAATGCCATCACGCTGGAAGGCGCCGGCGCGCTCACCATCGATCTGGTGACCGACAGCGCTGCGGCCATTGCCACCGCCATCGGCGGCCACGCCCATTTCCTCGACAGCATCGCCGGCATCAGCCTCACCTCGGCGGTGGCGGTCAGCACGCTGGGCAGCGCGGCGGCGCAAAGCGTCAATTATGTCTCCGACACGGTGAGCAACCTCTTGGGCATGGGCATCTCTGCCTATACCCGCCTCACCGCCGGCGCGGTGATCTCGGCCACGGGCACCGCCAATGCCTCTCAGGCGCAGACGCTGATCCAGAATTTCTACAATGATCTCAACGGCGGCGGCAATTATCCCAATGCCACCACCGAAAAGAGCCGCCTGCTGCTGAGCATTGCCGACACCGCCGCCAACATCACCGCGCTGGGCGTGGCCGATCTGGCGCGGCTGTCGGGCGCGGTGCATGTCACCAATGCGGCGAGCGCCACGCAAGGGGTGGAACTGGCCTGGCTGGTCGCCAATTCGGGCGCCCATGTCTATTATTCGGTGGCCGACACCGCCGCCAACCTCACCGGCGAGCTGACCGGCGCCATGGCCGCCTATGTGACCGGCACGATCACCGCCACCACCACCGCCACGGCCGCTGAGGCCTATGCCCTCTATGGGCTGGCCACGGCCAGCGGCGTCAGCGCCCCGGTGGTCTTCACCCTGGCCGACAGCGTGGCCAACATCGAGGCGGCGATCACCGCCCATGGCGCAGGCTTCCTGGCCCAGCCCGGCACCATCGTCGTGACGGATGCCGTCTCGGTGGCCGAGGCGAGCGCCATTCTCGCCGCTGCCGGCCAGAATGCCACCGTCACCTTCACCGCGCTGACCGACACCGCTGCCGATGTGAACGGCGCCAGCGCGGGCCTGCTGGCCCATGTCAGCGGCACGATCACCAAGGTGTTGAGCGCGGCCAGCACCGACCTTACCGGCGTGAGCGCCAATATCGACCTGCGCGGCCTTGCCACCCAGGGCGTGGCGCTGGATGCCGGCACATCGCGCGCCACCATCGTCATCAACCAGCTGGTGGCCAGCAGCGGCGCTGTTGCCACGCGTGAGGCCTATGACGTGCTGCTGCCCACGCTGGCCGCCACGCAGACGCTGACCGTCGATGCCGCCGAGCTGGCCGGCAGCCTGGCCGCCGCCATCGCCGGCAGCGGCCAGCTGGTGATCGCCGGAGACATCGCCGCCGACACCGACCTTACCGGCGTTGCCGCCGCCATCGGCGTGTCCTTCAAGGATAGCGGCGAAAGCGGCGCCTTTGGCACGGTGGCGCTGGCCGCCAGCGCCCATCTCACGGCCTATGACGGGCAGATTTCCGCCCATGCGATCACCGGCGCTGGCACGCTGGTGGTGCTGGGCGGGGCGAGCGGCGGCCATCTGTCGGGCGCGCTCGATCTCTCCACCGTCAGCGCCAGCATCGATCTCACCCAGGCGCTGCTCTCGGTCGACACGGCCGCCGGCGCGCATCAGGGCCAGCTGGTGGACAATGGCAGCCATGTCACCCTGCCCACCCTCACCGGCCAGACCGTCAGCCTGACGATCGCCGAGCTGACCGGCGAGCTGGCGATCAGCGGCACCGGCACGCTGGACCTGCAGGGCAACATCA
>Ga0207806_1000093_pt1 | contig 21767 bp, 19 predicted proteins | sample LuqExpMetageno72_FD_187829 | JGI IMG/M metagenome (GOLD analysis project Ga0207806, IMG submission 187829) | Tropical forest soil microbial communities from Luquillo Experimental Forest, Puerto Rico - Sample 72 (SPAdes) | ecosystem: Environmental > Terrestrial > Soil > Tropical forest ...
CGGCGCTCGGCGCGTGCTCGACGAAGCCGGCGCGGTCTATGACCGCATCACGGTTCCGGGCGCACTTGAGGTGCCCGCCGCCATAGTCATGGCAACCGAGGCCGCCAAAGCCAGGCGTGCGCCCTATGACGGCGTGGTCGCCCTGGGCTGCGTGATCCAGGGGGAAACCTATCATTTCGAATTGGTGTCGAACGAGTCGGCGCGCGGACTGATGGATCTGAGCATTCAGTGTCAGCTCGCGATCGGTAACGGCATCCTCACGGTCGATACCGAGGCGCAGGCGTTGGCCCGTTCCACGATGGATGGCCGCAACAAGGGCGCCGGCGCCGCGCGCGCCGCGCTGGCGATGGTTGCGCTCAAACGCAAGCTTGCGAGTCAATGATGGCCCGCAATGCTCCGCTCGACGACAAGGATACGTGCAAGGCGAATAAGCGCGGCGCGGCGCGGCTGGCAGCGGTGCAGGCGCTCTACCAGATGGACATGGCTGGCACAGGCCTCAACGAGATCGTCGCCGAATTCGAGAGCCATTGGCTCGGCCGCGAAGTCGAAGGCGCCCAATATCTGCCAGCCGAGGTGGCGTTCTTCCGTGACATTGTTTCCGGCGTGGTGCGCGAGCAGCGCAAGCTCGACCCCATCATCGATGAGGCACTGGCGAAAAGCTGGCCGCTGAAACGGATCGAGGCGGTGCTGCGTGCGGCCTTGCGCGCGGGGGCCTACGAGCTCGACCACCGCCGCGACGTGCCGGCGCGCGTGGTCGTTTCCGAATACGCCGACGTGGCTGCCGCCTTCGTGGAGCGTGATGAGACCGGCATGGTCAACGCCGTGCTCGATCAACTGGCGCGCAAACTACGCGCTGCCGAATTTGCCAGGTGACGACATGGCCGACGAAATGTCGGGCGAAGAAAAGCTGATCGCGCGCTACTTCAAGCCGATCGCTACGCATCCCGGCGCGCTCGGACTTGCCGACGATGCCGCCCTCATCAAGGCGCCGCCCGGCTGCGACCTAGTGCTGAAGACCGACGCCATCGTCGGTGGCGTGCATTTCTTCCCCGAAGACGCGGCGCAGAGTGTGGCAAGCAAGGCGCTGCGTGTGAACCTGTCCGATCTCGCCGCCAAGGGCGCGACGCCGCTCGGCTTTCTACTGTCGCTGGCGCTGCCGAGGGAAGTAGGCGAGAACTGGCTGACCGGTTTCGCCGAAGGCCTGCGCGCGGATGCAGTGTTCTATGGCTGCCCGCTGTTCGGCGGCGACACCGACCGCACTCCAGGGCCGATAACGATTTCCATAGCGATGTTCGGCAGCGTGCCGGAGGGCGCGATGGTACGCCGCGCCGGAGCCAAGCCGGGCGACCGCGTATTCGTGACGGGCACGATTGGCGATGCCGCTTTGGGCTTGACGCTGCGCAAGGGCGCTTCCTGGAAGCTAAACGAGGCGCAGCGGCAGTATCTGATCGCACGTTATCTGTTGCCGCAGCCGCGCATCGCACTGGCGGAAGCCATGCGCGCGCATGCTTCGGCGGCGATGGACGTGTCGGATGGTCTGGCCGGCGATTTTGCCAAGTTGTGCCGAACCTCGCAGGTGGCCGCCGACATCGTGGTCGCACAGGTGCCGCTGTCCGACGCGGCCAAGGCCGTGGTGACCGCGGACGCGGCGATGCTGGAGACCGCACTTACAGGGGGCGACGATTTCGAGATCGTCTGCACGGTTTCGGCGGCTAAGGCGGCAAGCTTCCGCGCGGCTGCGCAGGCTGCCAAGGTGGTTGTGACAGAGATCGGTGAGATCAAGGAAGGCGAGGGCGCCCGGTTCCTTGCCGCCGACGGCAAGCTGCTCATGTTCAAACACACTTGCTTCAGCCACTTCTGAATGCGGCCGACGAGTTATAATGCGAGCGGCGGAAACGACAGGCCGGGAACCATGGACGATCTGACCGAAAAGACAGTCCTGCAACATCTGCCGCAGGGTATGAATCCGAATTTCGACGCGCTACACAAGCTGTTCCCGAGTTCGGCCTATCTGCGCGCGCGCGCGTCGAAGCATGTGCCGCACTTCTCGTTTGAATATGCGGACACCGGCGCCGGCGCCGACGTTGGAATCCAGCACAACTGGGCGGCCTTCGACGCGATCAAGGTTGTGCCGCGCTATGGCTCGATCGTCACCGTGCCGCCGGTTGACGTGGAATTGTTCGGCACGCGGTACACCGCGCCGATCGGCATTGCGCCGATGGGCGGGCCGTCGCTGGTGTGGCCGGGTGCCGATCTCATGATGGCGAGGGCGGCACAGAAGGCGCGCATTCCTTACACGCTCGGCGTCGCCGGCGGTGCCACCATCGAGGAGGTTGCCGAGGTAGCGCCCGACGTGTTCTGGCTGCAGCTCTACCGCTTCTATCAGAACGATCATGCCATCGGCTTCGACATCATCAGACGCGCGGCCGCGGCCGGCGTGAAGGTACTGGCGCTCACCATCGACGTGCCGGTGCGCACCACGCGCACGCGCGAAAGTTACGCCGGGCTCGGACGCGAGTTTAACCCGAACTTGCGCATGATCTACGAAATGCTGATTCGTCCGCGCTGGCTCATGGCGCTGTTGCGCAACGGCTACCCGCGTTTTGCCACCATCCGGCAATACGCCGGGGACAGCAAAAGCACCAATGAAGTAATCGCCTTCTCGCGCCAGAACATGGGCGGCGTGTTCACCTGGGAGGAGGTTGCGCGTTATCGCGACCGCTGGAAAGGTCCGATGCTAGTGAAGGGTATCCTGCATCCGGGCGATGCGGAAAAAGCGGTGTCGCTCGGCATCGAGGGCGTCTGGGTATCGAACCACGGCGGCCGGCAGATCGAGGCGCTGGCGCCCTCGGTCGACGTCTTGCCGGCAATCGCCTCGGCAGTCGGCCGCAAGGCGACCGTCGTGCTCGACAGCGGTATTCGCTCAGGCCAGGACGTGATGCGGGCGCTCGCGCTCGGCGCCGACGCTGCTTTCGCCGGCAAGTCGTTTCTGTGGGCGGTTGGGGCGCTTGGCGACCAGGGGCCGGCGCATTTGATCGACCTGTACATCGACGAATTGCGTTCTGCGCTCGGCCAGATCGGGGCACGCTCACCAGCCGATGCGCGACTGGCCGAGGTGCGCCACCCGGGCGCCTGGCGGTTCGACCACAACGATCAGCGCTGATTGCAGCGGTCTTTGTCCGCTCGTCGCCGTGGAAGCGGGGACCCCGCCTTAAGCAATCACGGGGCAAAGCTGATCTGCACCCAATGCAGTAGTGATAGTCTTCAGCCGCCGCTAATAAGGAGAATCCTATTGCCAGGGCACACTTCATGTCGGCGGTCGCCGAACCGATATCTTTCGTACAATTCGACGACGCGCTGGCGCGGCGTAACGCGGTCGTTCTGGCGGTAGCGCAGGCGCTCGCCGGCGGGAACAACACCGTCATCGTCTCGACTGCAAGCATCGCGGGGGCCGTGCTGGCGCCGGTCAAAGGTTTGGCCACGTTGCCGATCACCGGGATGGTGATCGGCATGTGGCTCGGCACGCTGCCGGTTGGCATGCTCGCCCGCCGCTTCGGTCGGCGCTTTGCGCTGCAGATTGGCTCAGCCTTTGGCATTCTCTCCGGGCTGATTTCCTATTCGGCCGTGATGCACGGCAACTTCTGGCTTCTGGTGCTTGGCACGTTCTGCGGCGGACTCTATGCTGCCGCGCATCAGTCCTACCGCTTTGCCGCCGCCGACACAGCGAGCGAGACGTTCCGTCCCAAGGTAGTGTCCTGGGTGTTGGCGGGCGGCGTGTTCGCGGCGGTGATCGGACCGCAGCTCGTGATCTTCACCAAAGATCTGCTGTCACCGGCGATGTTCGCCGCAAGTTATCTCGGACAATCGATTTGTGCGATGCTCGCGGCAGGCGTGCTGATGTTCGTGAAGGTACCGCCGCTCGTGATGAAACACATCGCGAAGTCGCGCCCGCTGCTTTCGATTGTGCGATCGCCGCGTTTCATTGTCGCGGTCGCGTGCGGCATCGCAAGTTACACCGTAATGAATCTGGTGATGACTTCGGCACCGCTCGCCATGGTCGGCTGCGGCCACTCGGTCACCGACGCCGCACTCGGTATCCAGTGGCACGTGCTGGCGATGTATGCGCCGAGCTTCATCACTGGCTCCCTGATCACGCGCTTCGGGATCGAGCTCATCACCGGCATCGGCCTGGTGCTGGTTACGCTCACCGCCTTGGTAGGGCTCGCCGGTATCTCGGTGGCGCACTTCTGGACCGCCCTGATCCTGCTCGGCATCGGCTGGAATCTCGCTTTCATTGGCGCCACTACCATGGTGACCCAGTGCCACCGGCCGGAAGAACGCAACAAAGTGCAGGCGTTCAACGACTTCATGATCTTCGGTAGCATGGCGATAAGCTCATTCTCTTCCGGCCAGTTGCTTGAGTATTTCGGCTGGCAGGCAGTCAACGAGGTGATTTTTCCGACCGTCTTCGTGGCTGGTGCGCTGCTTGCGTGGCTGTCCGCACGCAAATGGATTCAACCGGGCTGAACCTTCCCGGAGTAGGGAATACGGCGAATTAGGAGGATCCGGCGTTGCACTGCATCGGCCTTTTTGGCTATATCCCTCCCGTTTTCCGGTCGGGGTGAAGCGCCCTTAAAGCGGCCATCCTCGACGCTCCTTTCGCCGGGCGGGAGCGTTTTCTTCCGCCAGCTAAATCAAATCGAGGATGAAGCCACCATGACGTCTTTGTGGATTATCGTCGGCTGTGGCGTGCTCGCGATCCTTTATGGCATCTGGGCCATCGGATCGGTCATGCGCGCCGACTCCGGCACGGCACGAATGCAGGAAATTTCCGCCGCGGTGCGCGAGGGTGCGCAGGCCTATCTTAAGCGGCAATACACGACGATTGGCATTGTCGGTGTCGTCATCTTCATCATCCTAGGTTTTACGCTTGGATGGCTAGTCGCTGTTGGATTTGCGGTCGGTGCGGTGCTGTCGGGAACGACCGGTTTCATCGGTATGAACGTCTCGGTGCGCGCCAACGTGCGCGTTGCACAAGCGGCGACCAAATCGCTGGCCGGCGGCCTCGAGCTTGCCTTCAGGTCGGGCGCAGTCACCGGCCTGCTCGTCGCCGGCCTCGCGCTGCTCGGCGTCACGCTCTATTTCGGTTTCCTCACCGGCACCCTGCACAAGGCACCGAACGACCGCGTCGTGATCGACGCCATCGTCGCGCTTGGCTTCGGCGCTTCGCTGATTTCGATCTTCGCCCGCCTTGGCGGCGGCATCTTCACCAAGGGCGCCGACGTGGGCGGCGACCTGGTCGGCAAGGTAGAGGCTGGCATTCCGGAAGATGATCCGCGCAATCCCGCGACCATCGCCGACAACGTGGGCGACAACGTCGGCGACTGTGCCGGCATGGCGGCCGATCTGTTCGAAACCTACGCAGTGACGACGGTTGCCACAATGGTGTTGGCCTCAATCTTCTTTGCCGGCACGCCGGTGCTGCTCAACATGATGATCTATCCGCTCGCCATCGGCGGCGTCTGCATCATCACCTCGATCATCGGCACTTTTTTCGTGCGGCTGCCTGCGAGTCAGTCAATTATGGGCGCGCTGTACAGGGGCTTCATCGCTTCGGCGGTGCTATCGCTGTTCGGCAACGCCTACGTCACTTGGCGTCTGGTCGGCTTTGGGCCTATCGGCACGGTCGGCTATTCCGGCACCTCGCTGTTCATCTGCGCCATCGTCGGCCTCGTTGTCACCGGCCTCATTATCTGGATCACCGAATACTACACCGGTACCAACTTCCGTCCGGTGCAATCAATCGCCTCCGCCTCGGTGACGGGCCACGGCACCAACATCATTCAGGGCCTGGCGATCTCGATGGAAGCTACCGCCTTGCCTGCACTGGTAATCATCGCTGGCATCCTGGTCGCCTATGGCCAGGCGGGTCTGTTCGGCATCGCAATTGCAGTGACCTCAATGCTGGCGCTGGCCGGCATGGTAGTGGCGCTCGACGCCTTCGGTCCGGTCACAGACAATGCCGGCGGTATCGCCGAAATGGCCGGACTGCCGAAGGAAGTGCGCAAGTCGACCGACGCGCTCGATGCGGTCGGCAATACCACCAAGGCGATCACCAAAGGCTACGCGATCGGTTCGGCGGGCCTTGGCGCATTGGTGCTGTTCGCAGCCTACAACGAGGACCTTGCCTTCTTCACCGAGGGCACGGCTGGTCACGCTTACTTCCAAGGCATTCACCTCGACTTTGCGCTGACCAACCCCTACGTCGTCGTCGGTCTGCTGTTCGGTGGCCTACTGCCGTATCTGTTCGGCGCGCTGGGCATGACGGCGGTTGGACGCGCGGCCGGAGCGATCGTTGAGGAGGTGCGACGCCAGTTCCGCGAAAACCCCGGCATCATGAAGGGCACCTCAAAGCCGGATTATGGCCGCGCGGTGGACATGCTCACGCGGGCGGCGATCAAGGAGATGATCGTACCGTCGCTGTTGCCTGTGCTGTCGCCGATCGTCGGCTACTTCATCATCTATGTGATTGCCGGCGGCGGCGCGGCTGGCAAGTCGGCGGCTTTTTCGGCAGTCGGCGCTATGCTGCTCGGCGTGATAGTCACCGGTCTATTCGTGGCGATCTCGATGACCTCGGGCGGTGGCGCCTGGGACAACGCGAAGAAATATATCGAGGACGGCCACTATGGCGGCAAGGGCTCCGACGCCCATAAGGCGGCGGTGACCGGCGACACCGTCGGCGACCCCTACAAGGACACCGCTGGGCCGGCGGTGAACCCCATGATCAAGATAACCAACATCGTGGCGCTTTTGCTCCTCGCGGTCCTTGCGCGCTGAACGAACAGCGATAACGAACAGCCCGCGCAGCACGCGGGCCCTTCGTCGTCGAGGTCACAAGACTAGAACAGCTTCGGCGACACACTTTTGAGGATGTTGCGCAAGTAGCTGAGCTCCTGACCGCCGGTCGGGGTGGTCTGCGAATAGAAGTCGAAGATTCTGCCGTCCTTCATGCCGTAATTGGCCAGCTTCGATACCCGTCTACTCTTGTCGAAATAAACCGCGACGACACGCTGATCGACGACCGCGTCCGGAATAAAGGCGGCCGAGCGGTGGGTCTTCTGCGAGATGTAGTAAAAGGCTTCGCCGCTCACCGTAGCGACCGTGGAGGGCGTACCGAGCACGATCAGCACCTGTTCCTGGGTGGCGCCGATCGGGATTTGCTCTAGCGCGCCTTCCTGCAGCACATAACCGCGCTCCAGCGTCTCGCTGAAACCGCTACACGCTGGCAAGGCAAGGGCGCCGGCAATTGCCAGCGCGAGCTGAACCGACCGGCTACGATTGCGAGCGGTATGACGCGAACCCGTCATTATCAGTGTTGCATCGGCGATGGCGTTGTCTTACCGGGCGGCAAGCGGCGAGCCAAAGCGATGGTTTTCCCCTTTTTTGTCGTGACGCGCGGCCGACCACCCTGTATGGCATGATCGTGGCGCAGCCGCGACTGGCCTCATTTTATAGCGATTTTGGCGTAGCCGACACAGGCCCGATTTGTACTGTATTTGGAGGCGGCACGCGATCGCCGGGGCAGGACCCGAAGCTACAAAGTCTTTTGCAGGCGCCATTCCCCTGGTTTTGCTGGGATTTGGACGACAACCTGCGCAAACTGGGCATCAGTGACTCCAAAAATGGCGAAGAAATGCGTGGCATCGGAGAAACGCTTTACAGTTGCGCGGAGCCTTGACCGCCTCACGTGCCGTTGGTTGATGCCTTGCAGCCGCAATATTTATGACAGGTCGGTACCCGCCGATGCGGTTGTCCGGTTGCGACCTATGTATGGAAAACGGTACGTGAGCTGACCACCCGGCCTGATGCCAGTATGGCGGCACGCGAGCTTCAGTTCCCCAATCCAAGCCAGGAAACTTATTTGATGAATAAAACTAGCCATCTATGGAGCGTGCCGGTGGCCGTTGAGGACATCCCCGACACCGGCCTGCATATGGAAATCGAGGCTCCACCTGCGGCCCGCGCGTCACTGGCGGAGCTCGCGGGATTGCGCAATCTGCCGGAACTATCGGCCGTGTTCGACCTCACCCGCCAAGGCGGCGAAGTGCATGTTAGCGGCCAAGTGAACGCACGGGTCGGGCAGAATTGCGTGGTCACCCTCGAGCCGCTCGAAAGCACGCTGGCCGAAACCATCGACCTCAAATTTGCGCCGTGTCAGGCCACGGTGGCATCTCCCCGCAAACGCCGGCGAGGCAACGATGAACCGCCCGAACCGCTGGTTGGTGGCAGCCTGGATCTCGGCGCCGTGGCGACCGAATTTCTAATCCTTGGCATCGATCCCTATCCGCGCAAGGCCGGCGCCGAGTTCGCATCGTCGAAGGCCGAGGAGCGCGGCGAGCGGCCATTTGCCGCGCTGGAAGCGCTGAAGAACCGTCTTGGCGGCGGGAAATCCTGAAACCAAGGCAAGTCATGCATCGGTGCCTGAACCGGCTTGTGCGCCACGACCCAGCGGGTAAGTTCGCCCCCATGCGAAGCGCTGGATGTACGTTGCCGGCGTTCATGCCGACGCCGGATAAGTCGATCTATGCCTGACAAGGCACGCATCGCGCTTGATGCCATGGGCGGCGACCATGGGCCCTCGGTCGTCCTGCCGGGTGCCGATATTTCGCTCACCCGTCACCCCGACATCGAATTTCGGCTCTATGGCGACCGCGCCGTGATGGAGCCGATTGTCGAGGGTCTGCCGCGCCTGAAGACCAACGCCAAACTGGTGCATACCGACGTGTCGATCCGCATGGACGACAAACCGAGCCAGGCATTGCGGCATGGTCGCTGGAAATCGTCGATGTGGCTGGCCATAGATGCGGTCAAGAAGGGCGAGGCCGATGTCTCGATCTCGGCAGGTAATACCGGCGCGCTGATGGCGATGGCGCGTTTCAATCTGAAAACGATCAAGGGCATCGAGCGTCCGGCGATCGCCGCCTTATGGCCGACGCTAAAAGGTGAATCGGTCGTGCTCGATGTCGGCGCCTCGATCGGCGCTGACGAGGAGCATCTGATTAACCTAGCCGCCATGGGTAGTGCCATGGCGCGCGTGCTGTTCGATATCGAGCGACCGACCGTCGGCCTGCTCAATGTCGGAGTGGAAGAGATCAAGGGTCTGGAGGCGGTGCGCGAAGCCGGTCAGCGGCTGCGCGAAGGTAACTTTCCTTATTTCGATTACATCGGATTCGTGGAAGGCGATGACATCGGCAAAGGCGCGGCCGACGTAGTGGTGACCGAAGGCTTCGCTGGAAATATTGCGCTGAAGACCGCAGAAGGCACTGCCCGACAATTCGCGCAATATCTGAAAGACGCTATGGCTCGCACGCTGGCCGCGCGGCTCGGCTACTTGCTGGCGCGCCACGCATTCCGCACGCTGCGCGAAAAGATGGACCCGCGCAAAGCCAATGGCGGCGTGTTCCTCGGCCTCAACGGAATCGTCATCAAGAGCCACGGCGGTACCGATGCTGAAGGCTTCGCCGCGGCCGTCGACATGGGCTATGACATGTTCCGTTACGGGCTGCTCGGCAAGATCGGCGAGTCGATGGCGCGTGACATGCAGGCAAGCCCGACGGCGCGAGTGGCGAGCGGAGCGGCCCCGTGACTGTATTGCGTTCAGTAGTTCTCGGCTACGGCAGCTATTTGCCGGCGCGTATTCTCAGCAATGATGAATTGGTCAAGTCAGTACAAACCACGGACGAATGGATCGTGCAGCGCACCGGCATCCGCGAGCGGCATATCGCGGCGGCTGGCGAATTGACCTCGGGTCTCGCGCTGCATGCGGCGCGCGCGGCGATCGCCAATGCACGTGTCGAGGCTAATTCGATCGACCTGATCGTGCTCGCGACGTCGACACCCGACCAAACGTTTCCGGCCACCGCCGTTACGGTCCAGGCCGGGCTCGGCATCACCCGGGGAACCGCCTTCGATCTGCAAGCGGTCTGCTCGGGTTTCATATTTGCACTGTCGGTCGTCGACGCGATGCTCAAGAGCGGCGCCTACAAGCGCGCGCTGGTGATCGGGGCGGAGACTTTCTCGCGCATCCTTGATTGGAACGACCGCACCACTTGCGTACTGTTTGGCGACGGCGCTGGTGCCTGGGTGGTGGAAGCGCAGCCGCAGCCGGGGACCTCGGCCGACCGCGGGATTCTGACCACGCATTTGCGGTCGGACGGCCGCCATAAGAGCAAACTCTATGTCGACGGCGGACCGTCCTCGACGCAAACGGTCGGGCACCTGCGCATGGAAGGGCGCGAAGTATTCAAACACGCGGTAGCAATGATTACGGATGTCATCCACGATGCCTTCAAGGCCACCGGCACTAGCGCCGCTGATATCGACTGGTTCGTTCCGCACCAGGCCAACAAGCGGATCATCGACGGCTCGGCGCATAAGCTCGGCATCGCGCCGGAAAAGGTGGTGGTCACCGTCGATCGTCACGGAAATACCTCGGCCGCCTCAATCCCGCTGGCGCTGGCGGATGCGGTCGCCGATCGGCGCATAAAGCGCGGCAACCTCATTCTGCTCGAGGCAATGGGGGGTGGCTTCACTTGGGGCTCGGCGTTGTTGCGCTGGTGAGCCTTCTCGGGCAGATTTTGCGTCGGGAATTTGCAACCAGACGATAGCGACCCCAAGTCTGCCCGCTGTTCCGGCGGCGGGCGGCCCCGAAGATTCCGCTCGGGACAACCCTTCACATTGTGCATCCCCCCGTTGACCCCAAATTTTGATGCTAATATTCTTGATAATTCAGCGGGATATGCACATCGGGGCAGGGCAGGCGATGACTGGTAAAACAGTGACGCGGGCGGACCTCTGTGAGGCGGTCTACCAAAAAGTGGGCCTTTCACGTACGGAATCGGCTTCGCTTGTGGAGTTGGTACTGAAAGAGATCACCGACTGCCTAGAACGAGGCGAAACCGTGAAGCTTTCCTCGTTCGGTTCGTTCGTGGTGCGCAAGAAGGGCCAGCGTATTGGGCGTAACCCCAAGACCGGCAAGGAAGTGCCGATCTCGCCGCGTCGCGTGATGGTGTTCAAACCGTCGGCGATCCTCAAGCATCGCATAAACGGCCACGTCGAATAATTAGTACTAGTTAGTACTGCGTTTCGCTCAGCATCAAGTGAGGTGTCGCTTTGGATCACAAGGCGCCGGAAGCCTTTCGCAGTATCAGTGAAGCGGCGGACGAACTAGATCTGCCGCAGCACGTGCTGCGATTCTGGGAAAGTCGCTTCCACGATATCCGGCCGATGAAGCGTGGCGGCGGGCGGCGCTATTACCGCCCCGACGACGTCAATCTGTTACGCGGCATCCGTCATCTTTTGTATGGCGAGGGCTATACCATCCGCGGCGTGCAGCGGATCTTGCGCGAGCAGGGTGCAAGGTTCGTTCAAGCGGTCTGGCAGGAAGGCGCACCGCAGCCTCCGCACGGCTCGGTCGCGGATGAAGCCTTCGCAGACGAAGCGGCGTCGGCGCAGGCCGAAGCAGCCGACGAATCGCGCGGCCTCGGCAGTCGGCTGTCGTCGCTGATCGGCCGCGATCTCGGTGACCGGCAGAACGACGCCGAGGCACGGCTAGAGCCGCCGTTGCACAGCGCACCGGTACTGCGGGTCGAACCGAGCGACCGCGTGATCGAGGCCGCCGAAACGGAAATGGCGCCATCGCCGGAGTCTGTCACGCCGAGCGCCACGCCGTCTGCTCCGGCGAGGCTCACGCGCGACGACCTGAGCAAACTACATGCGGTCTTGCATGAGCTCGTTGAATGCCGGCGTCTGATCGACGCCGCGGTAGCGCGGCGAGAATAGACATTAGCCCGGCAGCCACAACAAAAGTCCTATGGGTTTCAGGGGGCTTGCGGATTCGATCTTTGGCTGCGCCGCAACGCGTCGTTGCCCATACGGTCTTCGTGCACCCGCGAATAGCAATGCACGCATGCGACCGCAGCGGCGACAATCAGGCCTCCAGGCTAGTTCGAACAGGTTGCGGTTCTCCACCACCAGGACGAACCACGCATCCAAGAGTCTGCCGGGATAGAGGTTTTCCTGAGATGGGCACCCAGGCCCGAGCCGCCAGCTGGCGGTCGGTATGGGCGGCGATACGGCCGAGCCCGCACTTGGTGGCGGCGGCTACATCGAGATTTTGGGGAACCTCGAGGGGGCCGACAACAAGCCCATAATTTCGCAGGGGTGGTTGAGGTCGTTTGAAGGTTTCCGAGCTAAATCGTAGTATAAAGTTCCAAATTTGATCGAACCAGACCGGTTCTGGATGGTTGGAACTTGAAACCCCATTGCGATCTGAATTCCCCCAAATGATAGTTTTGGCAGTCATCTGCACGGCCGCGTGGCTCTATTTGGTTCTCGCCCGCGGTGGATTCTGGCTGGATGCTGCGCGGGAGAGCGGCGCGCCGTCGCCAGCGGCTCAATGGCCGACTGTGGCGGCCGTGATCCCGGCCCGCAACGAGGCCGAATACGTTGGTGAGAGCGTGAGCTCGCTCCTGCGGCAGGACTACCCGGGGCAGTTCTCGGTAATCGTAGTCGACGACGACAGTGCAGACGAGACCGCCGCGGTGGCCAACCAAGCGGCGGTAACCGTGGTGCGTAGCCGTGGGTTACCCGGCGGCTGGACCGGCAAGTTGTGGGCGCTCCAGCAGGGAATACTCGCGGCCGAGCGAACGCAGCCGGAATACCTGCTGCTGACGGACGCCGATATCGTGCACGCGCCGGACACGCTCTCCTGGCTGGTGGCGCAAGCGCTGAGCGGCAGCTACGTGCTGACTTCGCTGATGGCTAAGCTGCGCTGCGAGAGCTTGGCCGAGCGCAGCCATGTGCCGGCCTTCGTCTATTTCTTCCAGATGCTGTTTCCGTTTGGCTGGGTCTGTCGGCACGACAAGGGCGTCGCGGCGGCTGCCGGCGGCTGCATGCTCGTGCGTACGGACGCGTTGGCGAACATCGGTGGCGTCGGCAGCATTCGTAGTGCATTGATCGACGATTGTGCCTTGGCAGCGCGGTTGAAAGGCATCGGTCCGATCTGGCTCGGTCTCACTGAACGCGTGCGCAGCATCCGCCACTACGATAGGCTGCGTGACGTTAAACGGATGGTTGCGCGCTGCGCTTATGCACAACTCGACTATTCGCCGCTGTGGCTGGCGGTGGCCGGTCTTGGGCTCGCGCTGACGTTTCTCGCGCCGCCGTTGTTTGCGATCTTCGCCGAGGGCCTGCCGCGCTATCTTGGTTTCGCGGCCTGGCTTGCGATGGCGCTCTCATTCTTGCCCACGCTGCGCTTCTACCGGCTGTCGCCGCTGTGGAGCATCGTCCTGCCTATCACCGCGGCCCTCTATCTCTATTACACGCTCGCGTCAGCCTACGCACATATGCGGCGGCGCGGTGGTGAGTGGAAAGGGCGCGTGCACATCAACGCGGCCAGCTTGCAATGACGACCAGCGCGCAACTCCACTCCGGCAAGGGTGCGGCGGACGAGAATTTCCCAGTTGCCTCCTGGATAATTCAGCGGCGGCACCGGCGGGTCATCCTCGCCTTCTATGAGTTCGTGCGCGTTGCTGACGATATTGCTGACCATGGCGGGCTGAGCGAACACGAAAAGATGGCACGGCTTGAGCGTCTCGAAAAAAGCCTGCTGGGGCGCGGCGAGGACGAGCCGGTTGGTCTGACGCTCCGCGCGATGCTGGAGCGCCGCGGGCTCACGGCGCGCCATGCACTCGATCTGCTCAAGGCCTTTAAGCAGGACGTGACCAAACGTCGCTATGTCACCTGGGACGAACTGATGGACTATTGCTCGCGTTCGGCAATGCCGGTCGGCCGCTTCGTCCTCGATGTGCATGGCGAGACGCGCGCGACGTGGCCGGCTTCCGATGCGCTCTGCGCGGCCCTGCAGATCATCAATCATTTGCAGGATTGCGCCACCGACTATTGCACTCTCGATCGCGTCTACATCCCGTTGCATATGCTCAAGGCAAGGGGCACGGGCGTGGAAGCGCTCGGCGCAAGCCACTCCAGCGCGGCCTTGCTGGATTGCCTGCATGCGTTGGCCGGACGCACCGCGATCTTGCTGCAAAAAAGCCGAGGACTAAGCGAGAGCGTCAGCGATCGGCGTTTGGCGCTTGAAGTCTCCATCATCCAGGCATTGGCGGAGCGGCTCGTCGCGATGCTGAAGGTCCGCGACCCGCTCAAGGACGTCGTGCATCTGACCCGCAGCGAGTCCTTGGCCATCGCGGCGCACAGCGGCATCAACACATTGCTGTACCGGCTTTTCAGGGTCGGCGCGCTCATGCGCCGATATGAAACGCCGTGAACTTCCAATTTCCCAACGTTACTGGAACCCCTTCGACCGCGGCGGTACGCGCTGGCGGCAGCTCATTCTATTTTGCCATGCGTATTCTGCCGCGCGAGCGGCGTGAAGCGATGTTCGAGATCTATTCGTACTGCCGCGCGGTCGACGATATCGCCGACGGCGACGCGCCACGGCAACGGCGTATGGCGCAGCTCTCTCACTGGCGGCAGGATATCGATGCACTTTATAAGTGCCGCACCCCGCCGGGGCTCGAAGGTTTAGCCACGGCGATCACGCGCTACAACTTGCGCCGTGACGATTTTCTCGCCGTGATCGATGGCATGGAGATGGACGCGCGTGAGGATATCCGGGCGCCACACATGGAAATCCTCGACCTTTATTGCGATCGCGTTGCCTGCGCCGTTGGCCGCCTTTCGGTGCGCATCTTCGGAATGGAGGATCATGACGGACATGCTCTGGCTCACCAGCTCGGCCGGGCGCTGCAACTGACCAACATCTTGCGCGACATTGACGAAGATGCGGCGGTCGGCCGGCTCTACCTGCCGCGCGAAGCACTAGAGCATGCCAAGATCGACAGCACAGATCCCGAGACGGTCGTCGCCAACCCTCGGCTCGAGACCGCCTGCAATTTAGTCGCCCATCGCGCGCTGGAGCATTTCGCCAAGGCCAATGAAATCATGGCGCGCTCGCCCCGCTGGACTGTGCGGGCGCCGAAGATTATGGGGGAAGTGTACCGGCAACTGCTCGAGGATATGAGTGCACGCGGCTGGTCGCCCCCGCGCGTTCGCGTGCACGTCCAGAAGTCTCATTTGCTATGGGTCGTCTTGCGGCATGCCTTCGTCTGACGCCGGAACAGTTCACGTCATTGGGGCGGGGGTGGCGGGCCTCGCAGCCTCGGTGCGCTTGGCCGACGCCGGGCGCGTTGTCGCCGTCCACGAAGCGACTGGACAGGCGGGCGGCCGCTGCCGGTCCTTCCACGACCAAGCCACGGGGATGGTGATTGACAACGGTATCCACCTGCTCTTGTCGGGAAATCGCGCGGCGCTCTCTTACGCGCGGGCCATCGGTTCGGCCGCGGGCCTGCGGGGGCCGAAGGAGGCGGAGTTTCCCTTTTTCGATCTTGCAGGCGACGCGCGCTGGACCTTGAGATTTGGGGCCGGACGCTTCCCTTGGTGGGTTTTCGACAAGGACCGGCGGGTGCCCGAGACCGGCGTCGTCGACTACCTGTCCGTGGCGCGCCTGGCCTGGACGTCAGCGGACAGGCCGATCGGCGAGCTCATGAATTGCAGCGGGCCGATCTATGAACGCCTGATCGATCCGCTACTGCGCGCCGCGCTCAACATCGCACCGCACCGGGGTTCGTCAAAATTGGCCGGCGCGGTCTTGCGCGAGACGATCACCCTCGGTGGCCAGACCTGCCGGCCCTTGCTCGCGCGCGAGGGGATCGGCCAAGTGTTTGTCCAGCCGGCGCTCGGCTTCCTGCGCGGCCGAGGAGCTTCAATCTCGTTGCAGGATGAACTGATCGCGCTCCACTTTTCGGACGAGAGCGTGACGCAACTCGACTTTGCCCAGCAGAAGATCCGCCTCGGCAGCAACGATATGGTGATTCTCGCCGTGCCGCCTTACGTCGCGGCTAGTCTTGTGCCGGGTCTGCGTACGCCGACCTCGTTCTGCGGCATCGTCAACGGACACTTCCGCGTCGAGCCGCCAGCGCACCTACCGCCGATGCTGGGCGTGATCAACGCCACCGCCGAATGGATATTTGCGTTTCCCGGTCGCATTTCAGTGACGATCAGCGATGCCGGGCATTGGTTCGACATTCCGCGTGCGCAATTAGCGGAAATCTTGTGGCGCGATGTCGAAACGATCGCCGGCTTTTCTCATCCGCTGCCGCCGTGGCAAATCGTGCGCGAACGCCGCGCCACATTCGCCGCAACCCCTGAGCAGAACGCATTGCGCCCGTGCGCGGAAACTCAGTGGAGCAATCTCGTGTTGGCCGGCGACTGGATCGCCACCGGTCTGCCGGCGACGCTGGAGAGCGCAGTGCGCTCCGGTTACCGGGCGGCAGAGCTTGCCGGTCAGCGCTTGCGAGTCGCCGCATGACTATCACGCTAGTCAGGGACAAGAGCACGGCTCAGCTTGACGTCGGTCGCGCGGCCGAAGCGGCGACGCGCGCGTTGCTCGCCAGCCAGCACCCCGACGGCCATTGGATGTTTGAGCTCGAGGCCGACGTCACCATCCCGTCGGAATATGTGTTGTTGCGGCACTATCGCGGCGAGGCGGTCGATGTCGCGCTTGAACAGAAGATTGGGCGCTATCTACGCCGCATCCAGGGCGCTCATGGTGGCTGGGGCCTCTTCCAGGAGGGCGCCTTCGACATCAGTGCCAGCGTGAAGGCTTATTTCGCATTGAAGATTATCGGCGATCCGATCGACGCCCCGCACATGCAAAGGGCGCGAGACGCCATCTTGGCGCATGGTGGGGCGGTTAATTGCAATGTGTTCACGCGTGCTATGTTGGCGTTATTTGGGATTTTGTCGTGGCGTAGCGTTCCGGAAATGCCGGTCGAGATCGTGCTGCTACCACAATGGTTTCCATTCCATCTGTCGAAGGTGTCCTATTGGGCGCGTACGGTGATGGTTCCGCTCCTGGTCTTGCAGGCGCTCCGCCCTCGCGCGAAGAATCCGAAGGGCGTTACACTGGACGAACTCTTCGTTGAGCCGCCGCAGATGGTGGGGCCGGCGGCGAAAGCGCCCCACCAACGTTGGCTTTGGTTTGCGTTATTCCGCGGCATCGACATGGCACTACGTCCGGCGGTGCGACTGTTTCCAAGGCGGCTGCGGCAGCGTGCCATCGAATGGGCCGTGGCCTTTGTGACGACACGGCTCAATGGCGACCATGGACTCGGAGCTATTTTCCCTGCGATGGCAAATGCCACCATGATGTTCGATGCGCTCGGCAACGCTGCGCAAGCTGCTATCGCGCGCGCTTCGATCGAGAAGCTTTTGGTTATCGGCCGCGACGAGGCCTATTGTCAGCCTTGCGTTTCGCCGGTTTGGGATACCGCGCTCACCTGTTACACGCTGCTGGAGATAGGCGGCAAAGATGCGTACGCTGCCGCCTGCTGTGGACTCGACTGGCTGTTGCCGCGTCAGGTGCTCGACGTTTGTGGCGACTGGGTTGCCCGACGCCCGCAGGTGCGGCCCGGCGGTTGGGCCTTCCAATACGCTAACGCGTACTACCCCGACCTCGACGACACCGCCGTGGTGGTGATGGCGATGGATCGCGCTCGCCGCAGCGGCGCCGGCACTGGCTACGATCGAGCGATCGAACGCGGCGCTGAATGGGTGAAAGGCTTACAAAGTCGCAACGGCGGCTGGGCCGCCTTCGACGTCGACAATATCTACGATTACCTCAACAATATTCCGTTTGCCGACCACGGCGCGTTGATCGATCCGCCGACCGCGGACGTCTCGGCGCGCGTCGTCTCCATGCTGGCGCAACTCGGCGACACGGTGCGTAACAGCGAGGCGCTTTCGCGCGGGGTCAACTATCTGCTGCGCACCCAGACCAAGGATGGCAGCTGGTATGGCCGCTGGGGCATGAATTACATCTACGGCACCTGGTCCGTGCTGTGCGCGCTCAATGCCTGCGGCCTGCACGACTCGACAGCCATGCGCAAAGCAGTTGCGTGGCTGGTGGCGAACCAGAACAGCGATGGCGGCTGGGGCGAGGACGGCACCAGCTACAAGCTCGATTATCGCGGGCATGAACCAGCGGCCAGCACTGCCTCACAGACGGCCTGGGCGCTGCTAGGTCTGATGGCGGCTGACGAAGGCGCGGATCCGGCGGTGGCGCGCGGCATCGGCTACTTGCTGCGGACGCAAAACACTGAAGGGCTATGGGATGAAGAGCGCTTCACGGCGACGGGTTTTCCGCGCGTGTTTTATCTGCGCTACCATGGCTACCGGAAATTCTTTCCGGTCTGGGCGCTTGCGCGCTATCAAAATTTGCTCAACGGCGGCCGCACGCCTTTTGGCATGTGAGGCCTGCGCAAAAGCAGAGCTTCGCCACCGCCAGCCGCAAGCGAGCGCGCCGCCGGCCAATCCGCAAATGCAGGCTTGCGCTATGGAAAGTAGCGCGAAACGCACCGGCGCGAAGCGGCCGCTGATGCTGTCGCGCCCGCGCATCGCCGACCTCCCGTAGGTTTCATTGTGGAAAACTGTAAGGCAGTTATTCCGCGGCTACGAGGTCGGATTTCTGCTGGTTTTGCTTGATTTCTTCCAGCTTGCGCTCCACGTGCTTTGAGTACACGTACCGCGCTGGCCGCTGGTGATCGAGCGGAATATCGGGCGCCGTGGCGCCGTCAGTGCTAACGCCACGCAGGCTTACGGACAGAGCTTTGAGCGGATGCGAGATGGCGTCCTTTACGGCCGAAGCCTCATAGCCGCAATGGACCATGCAGTCGGCACATTTTTCGTAGTTGCCGGTGCCGTAGCTGTTCCAATCGGTCTCTTCCATCAGCTCTTTGAAAGTCTGAGCATAACCTTCACCGAGCAGATAGCAGGGGCGCTGCCAGCCGAAAATGGTACGCGTCGGATTGCCCCACGGTGTGCAGTGATAGCGCTGATTGCCGGCGAGAAAATCCAGGAACAGGCTAGACTGGTTAAAAGACCATCTCCGCCCGCGGCTGCCACGCCGGAAAATGCCGCGGAAAAGCTGCTTGGTGCGATCGCGGTTTAGGAAGTGCTGTTGGTCGGGCGCGCGCTCATAGGCGTAGCCGGGCGACACGGTGATGCCGTCGACGCCCATAGCGGTGACGGTGTCAAAGAAATCCGCGACGCGTTCGGACTCGGCGGTGTTGAACAGCGTGCAGTTTATGTTGACGCGGAAGCCCCGCTCTTTGGCGTGCTTGATCGCAGTCACGGCTCGATCATAGGTGCCGGGCTGACAGACTGACGCGTCGTGCATCTCCTTGTCGCCGTCGAGATGCACGGACCAGGTGAAGTAGGGGCTCGGCCCGTATTGCGATAACTTTTTGCCGAGCAGCAGCGCGTTGGTGCAGAGGTAGACGAATTTACGTCGCGCGATAATTCCGCTCACTATCTCCGGCATCTGCTTGTGCAGCAATGGCTCGCCCCCGGCAATCGACACGACCGGCGCACCGCATTCATCCACGGCGCCAAGCGCGTCCTCAACCGACATGCTCTGGTGGAGGATTAGATCCGGATAGTCGATCTTGCCACACCCGGCGCAGGCGAGATTGCAACGGAACAGCGGCTCCAGCATCAACACCAGCGGATAACGCTTGTTGCCCGCGAGGTGCTGGCGTACGACGTAGCTACCGACAGACAGTTTTTGGAGAAGAGGAATACCCAAGATTTCGATCCTTATTGGTCTTCCTGCCTGGGATGTCGAGCAGTTCGACCGGCAATCGGCGCCGTCACGGTTTGAATATCCTTCGGTAAGAATATCAGAGGCAGGACCTCACGGAATTATACATCCCGCCCCATGTAAGCCCTTTCCGGTTATCGAAAAGGGCTTTTAGTCTACCTCAAAATAATGATGCGGCGAAATGTTCCAGAGCAAAGCCTTTGATCTCATCTTCATACATGCGTGGACGGTTGTAAACGAGGCTGCGACCGCGCAAAGGTTGCGTCGCGCATGCTAGCCTTCGTTGTCACCCAAATCGTCCGTTTTTGCACCGGATTCCCGCGGCCGATCATCATTGTAGCCCTATGTGCGGCCGCCGCTTCAGCGGTCTATTCGGCAAAGAATTTCGCGATCAATACCGACATCGACAAACTGATTTCGCCAGATCTGGAGTGGCGTAAGCACGAAGCCGAATTCGAGGAAGCCTTTCCAGGCCACTTCGGGTCAACCATTGTGGTCGTCGACGCGCCGAAGGCGGAATACGCATCGATCGCGGCCGCCGAACTGGCAAAGCGTTTGCGCGCTCAGCCTAAACTCTTCCGCTCGGTTGAAGACCCCGCGAGCGATGAGTTCTTCGCCCACAATGGCTTACTGTTTCAGACGACTGACGACATCACGCACATGACGGAAGGCTTAGGCCAAGCCGCGCCGCTGGTCGGCACCCTGGTCAATGATCCCAGCCTGCGCGGCCTTGGGCGGACGCTCTCGCTGGGACTCGTCGGCGTGCAAAACAGGATGATCACGCTCGATGCCTTGGCGAGGCCCCTGACGCTGGCGTCGGCCACGATCGAAGGCGTACTGGCTGGGAAACCAACTGTGTTTTCCTGGCAGGAATTGGTGAATGGCCAGTCGCCGGGACCGAGCGATTTGCGGCACTTTATCGTAGTGCATCCTGCCCTCGACTTCTCGGCGCTCGAACCGGGGCGCGCCTCGAGCAACGCCATCCGTCGGGCAGCCGCCGATGTTGATCTCGCTTCGAAATATCAGGCGCGCGTGCGCCTGACCGGTTCGGTGCCGATGGGGGACGAGGAATTCGCCACCGTGCAGCAGGGGGCGGCGGTCAACGCGCTCGGTACGATCATTCTCGTGCTGACGATCCTGTGGCTGGCGCTGAAATCAGCGCGCCTGATCATGGCGGTGTTCATCAATCTGTTTGTCGGTTTGGCGATCACGGCGGCACTGGGCCTGATGATGGTTGGGGCCCTGAACATGATTTCGGTCGCCTTCGCGGTGTTGTTCGTCGGCCTTGGCGTCGATTTCGGCATACAGTTCTCGGTGCGTTATCGCGCCGAGCGACACCTTGTCCCCGAATTGCGGCCCGCGCTGTTGCAGGCGGCGGAAAAGATCGGCGTGCCGCTTACGCTCGCCGCTGCAGCTGTCGCGGCGGGATTCCTGTCGTTTCTGCCGACCGACTATCGCGGTGTCTCTGAGCTCGGCCAGATCGCTGGCATCGGCATGATCATCGCTTACGCGACCAGCATCACGGTGCTGCCATCGCTCATCACGCTGCTCAATCCGCCAGGGGAGCCTGAGCCGGTTGGCTATCGCGCGCTTGCGCCGATCGACTGGTTTCTGCAGACCTACCGAATACCAGTGATCGTAGGGACGCTGGCAATTGGCATACTTGGCACGCCACTACTTTATTTTCTCACTTTCGATTTCGATCCCATTCACCTGCGCAGCACGCAGACCGAATCAATTTCGACCGTGCTCGATCTCGGCAACGATCCGCAGGCCGGTATCAATTCCGTCAACGTGGTGCTCCCGTCGCTCGACCAGGCAAGGACCGCGGCTGACCGGTTGCAAAAGGTGTCGCAGGTCAAGACGACGAGAACGCTGGCGAGTTTCGTGCCGCAGGATCAAGACAAAAACCTGGAGGCTGTCCGGGAGCTAGCTGAAAAGCTGGGGCCCTCATTGCAGCGGCAGCCTGGGAAGCCGCCGACTGACGCGGACAATGTCGCGGCGTTGAACGGCATCGCAGATCAATTGG
>Ga0207806_1000095_pt1 | contig 21726 bp, 21 predicted proteins | sample LuqExpMetageno72_FD_187829 | JGI IMG/M metagenome (GOLD analysis project Ga0207806, IMG submission 187829) | Tropical forest soil microbial communities from Luquillo Experimental Forest, Puerto Rico - Sample 72 (SPAdes) | ecosystem: Environmental > Terrestrial > Soil > Tropical forest ...
CCACCATGATGCCCGCCGATCTGGCAGCGGCCGTCTCGCGCTCCAGCTTCTATGCCGGCATGCGCATCCTGCCCAGGGCCGAGCGCGAGGCGATGTTCGCCATCTATGGCTTCTGCCGCGTGGTGGACGATATCGCCGACGACCAGCAGACCCCGCCCGAGGCCCGCGGCGCCGCGCTCGATCGCTGGCGCGAGGGGGTGGGCGCGCTCTATCGCGGCGGCAATCCCGGGCCGGCGGCCTTCCTTGCCGAAGCGGTCGCGCGGTTCGATCTGGTCGAGGCGGATTTCATCGCGGTGATCGATGGCATGCAGATGGATGTGGACGAAGACATCCGCTGGCCCGATTTCGCCAAGCTCGATCTCTATTGCGACCGGGTGGCGAGCGCGGTTGGCCGCCTGTCGGTCAACATCTTCGGCATGGTGCGGGCAGAAGGGGTGGCGCTGGCCCATCATCTGGGCCGGGCGCTGCAGTTCACCAACATCCTGCGCGATATCGACGAGGATGCCGGCATCGGCCGCGTCTATCTGCCGGCAGAAGCGCTGGCGCTGGCCGGCATCAGCCCCACCACCCCCGCAGCGCTGGTGGCAGAGCCCAACCTCGATGCCGCCGCGCGCTGGCTGGCCGCGCGCGCCGAAATCCATTTCCGCGAGGCCGGCGCCATTCTCGCCGCCCGCCCGCGCGGCCATCTGGTGGCGCCGCGGCTGATGGAAGCGGCCTATTCGCGCATTCTTGCCCGGCTGCTGGCGCAAGGCTGGCAGGCGCCGCGCCGGCGGATCAAGGTGTCGAAGCTGGCGCTGGCCTTCTCGGCCCTGCGCTTCAGCCTGTTCGCGTGATGGCGATGGCGCGTTTCAACCGGGCAAGCATTGCCGGCGCCGGCCTTGCCGGCCTTGCCGCCGCCAGCGCGCTGGCCGAGGCGGGCGTGCCGGTGGCCCTGTCGGACAGCGCGGCGCGCGCCGGCGGGCGCTGCCGCAGCTATTTCGACGCAGCGCTGGGCCTCACTATCGACAATGGCAACCATCTGGTGCTGGCCAGCAACCCGGCCGTGGCCGCCTTCCGCCGCCGGGTGGGCGCCACCACCCCGCTGGCAGGCCCCGAACACGCCGATTTTGCCTTCATCGACCTTGCCTCGGGCGAGCGCTGGACGCTGCGGCTCAACGATGGCCCGCTGCCCTGGTGGGTGCTGGTGCCCGGCCGCCGGGTGCCGGGCACGCAAGCGGCGGATTATCTCGCCCTCTCGCGCCTGCTCACCCCCCGCGCGGGCGAGACGATCGGCGAGCGCATCACGCCGGCCGGGCCCTTGTGGGAGAAGATGCTGCACCCGGTGCTGCTCGCCGTGCTCAACACAGAGCCCGCCGAAAGCGATGCCACCCTTGCCGCCAATGTGCTGAAGGAAACGCTGGCCAAAGGCGGGCGGGCCAGCGCGCCGCGCATCGCCATGCCCGATCTGGCCCATTGCTTCATCGATCCGGCGGTGGGCTGGCTGGCCGCGCATGGCGTGCCGCTGGCCACCGGCCGCCGGCTGAAGGCGCTGGAATATGCAGACGGCCGCGTTGCCGCGCTGGAATGGGCCGATGGCCGGCAGGACGTGGCGGCAGACGAGGCGGTGATCCTGGCCGTGCCGCCCTGGGTGGCCGAAGGGCTGGTGCCCGGCCTTGCCGTGCCCACCGACCATCGCAGCATCCTCAACGCCCATTACGCCATTGCCGCGCCCGCCGGCACGCCGGCGATGCTGGGCGTGGTGGGCGGCCTTGCCGAATGGATCTTCTGCCACGAGGGGCGCGTCTCGGTCACCATTTCCGGAGCAGACCGGCTGATCGATGCCCCGCGCGAGGAACTGGCCGCCCGCATCTGGGCCGATGTGGCAGCAGCGCTGGGCCTTGCAGGCGCCATGCCGGCCTGGCAGATCGTCAAGGAAAAGCGCGCCACCTTTGCCGCAACGCCGGCCCAGAACGCCCGCCGCCCCGGGCAGGCCACCGGTTTTGCCAACCTCTTCCTGGCCGGAGACTGGGTGCAGAACGGCCTTCCTTCCACCATCGAGGGCGCGCTGCGCAGCGGCGAGAATGCCGCCCGGCTGGTGCTGGGCCGCCCGCCTGCCTATGGATAGACCATGCTGACCGAACCGCTGAATACCCCTGCCCCCGCCCCTGCCCCCCATACCGCGCCCCCGCGCGATGCCGTGGAAGCCAGCATTGCCCGCGCCAGCGGCGCCCTGCTGCGCGAACAGCAGGGCGATGGCCACTGGGTGTACGAGCTGGAGGCCGATTGCACGATCCCCAGCGAATATATCCTGCTGCGCCACTATCTGGCAGAGCCGGACGATCTGGAACTGGAAGCCAAGATCGGCCGCTATCTGCGCCGGATCCAGTCGTCCACCCATGATGGCTGGGCGCTCTATCACGATGGCGGCTTCGATATTTCCGCCACGGTGAAGGCCTATTTCGCGCTGAAGATGATCGGCGATGATGTCGATGCGCCCCACATGGCGCGCGCGCGCGCGGCCATTCACAAGGCCGGCGGGGCAGAAGCGGCCAATGTCTTCACCCGCATCCAGCTGGCGCTTTATGGCGCCGGGCCGTGGGATGTGGTGCCCTCGATCCCGCCCGAGCTGATCCTGGCGCCGCGCTGGTTCCCGGTGCATCTGCTCAAGATGAGCTATTGGGCGCGCACGGTGGTGGTGCCGCTGCTGGTGCTGTGCGCGCTGAAGCCGGTGGCCAGGAACCCGCGCGGCGTGAAGGTGGATGAACTCTACACCGGCATCGCCCGCAAGCTGACCAGCCAGGCCGCCCATGTGAACCCGCTGATCAAGGCCGGTTTCGAAGTGCTGGACTGGGGCCTCAAGCGGTTTGAGCGGCACTGGCCCAAAACCATGCGCCAGCGCGCCATCAACCAGTGCAAGGATTGGGTGACGGAACGGCTGAACGGCGTGGACGGGCTGGGCGCGATCTACCCCGCCATGGCCAACAGCGTGATGATGTATGACGTGCTGGGCTATGCGCCGGATCATCCGCACCGCGCCATCGCCCGCGAATCGGTGGAACGGCTGCTCGTCATCAAGGACGAGGAGGCCTATTGCCAGCCCTGCGTCTCGCCGGTGTGGGATACGGCGCTGGCCGCCCATGCCATGCTGGAAGCCGGCAGCGCAGAAGCGGTGGAAGCCGCCCACCGCGCGCTCGACTGGCTGAAGCCGCACCAGATCCTCGACACCGTGGGCGACTGGGCCGAGCAGCGCGCCGATGTGCGCCCGGGCGGCTGGGCCTTCCAGTATGGCAACGACCATTACCCCGATCTCGACGACACCGCCGTGGTGGTGATGGCGATGGACCGCGCGAAGGACCGGCGCGGCGATGCCGATGCCGAGGCGATTGCCCGCGGCGCCGAATGGACGCTGGGCCTGCAAAGCCACGATGGCGGTTTTGCCGCCTTCGATGCCGATAACGACAAGTTCTACCTCAACAACCTGCCCTTTGCCGATCATGGCGCCCTGCTCGATCCGCCCACGGCCGATGTCTCGGCGCGGGTTGTCTCGATGCTGGCGCAGATGGGCGAGCCGCTGGACAGCCCGCGCATGAAAGCCGCGCTGTCCTGGCTGGAGAAGGAGCAGGAGGCCGAGGGCAGCTGGTTCGGCCGCTGGGGCGTGAACTATATCTACGGCACCTGGTCGGTGCTGTGCGCGCTGGGCCGGGCAGGGCTGGCCAGCGATCATCCGATGGTGGCGCGCGCGGTAGAATGGCTGAAGCGCGTGCAGAACGCCGATGGCGGCTGGGGCGAAAGCTGCGATTCCTATACGCTGGAGCGCCAGGGCCACGAGGCCTTCCGCTCCACCGCCAGCCAGACCGCCTGGGCCCTGCTTGGCCTGATGGCGGTGGGCGAGGCACAGAGCCCAGAAGTCGCCCGCGGCATCGCCTGGCTGATGGCCAACCAGGATGGCGACGGCCTGTGGGGCCAGGAAGTCTACACAGGTGGTGGCTTCCCCCGGGTGTTCTATCTGCGCTATCATGGCTATCCGCGCTATTTCCCGCTGTGGGCGCTGGCGCGCTGGCGCAATCTCACCCAAGGTAACACACAGCGCCCGGCCTGGGGCATGTAAGCAGAGAGGATGAGATGACCGGCACCATCATCGCCGTTACCGGCACCCGGCGCGAAGCCTCTGTGCTGAAAGGGGCCGGGCTGGTGGTGCTGGCCGGCGGCGGCGATGCGGCCGGCCTTGCCCGCCAGATCGCCAGCCACCTGCCCGGTGCTGCCGGCATTATCAGCTTTGGCATGTGCGGCGGGCTCGATCGCGCGCTGAAGCCGGGCCAGTGGGTGATCGGCAAGCGGCTGGTGGGCGCCTTTCCCGCCACTTGCGACGAGGCCTGGGCGCGTGCCCTGGCCGCCCGCCTGCCGGCAGCGCGCCTGGGCGCCATCCATGCCGATGGCACGCTGATTGCCTCCGCCGACGACAAGCTGGCCATCGCCAATGCCAGCGCGGCCCTCGCGGTTGACATGGAAAGCCACATTGCCGCGCGCGCGGCGGCCGAGGCAGGCCTGCCCTTTGCCATCCTGCGCTGCGTGTCGGACGATGCCCATGCCGAGCTGCCGCCGGCCATTCGCCTGGCCATGCGCCCCGATGGCGCGCTGGCGGTGGGGGCCATGCTGGGTTCCGTGCTGCGCCAGCCCGGGCAGGTGCCGGCACTGACGCGCACGCTGGCAGGCTTTGCCGGCGCTTTTCGCGAACTGGCCCAAGGCGCGCAGAAAGTGGGCCCGGGGCTGGCTTTCGAGGAGCGCTAAGCCGCCCTTTTCGGGCCGCCGGTGCCGGCCACAAAAAAGGCGCTCTGCCCCGCCCGGGCAAAGCGCCTTTTTTCCTGGCGTCAGGCCTGATCAGGCCGCGCGGGTGGCCCGGCGATAGCCTTCAGGATCGGCGATGCGGATCTTCTCCAGCTCCTCGGCCACCTGGCTTTCGTGCACATCCACCGCCTTGCGGGCCTGCGACAGGTCCACGTCGGGCACCATCGGCCCTTCGGTGTTGATGCCCTTCATGCCCACCTTGATGAATTCCCACGGGCGGCGCATGCCATCGGCCGCGGCCGTGCCCTCGAAGCCGCAATGGACCATGCAGTTCGAGCACTTCTCATACTTGCCGACGCCATACTGATCCCAGTCGGTGCCTTCCATCAGCTCGGCAAAGGTGTCGACATAGCCCTCGCCCACCAGATAGCACGGCTTCTGCCAGCCAAACACGGTGCGCAGCGGCATCGACCAGGGCGTGCATTCGTAATTGCGGTTACCGGCGAGGAAATCGAGGAACAGCGGCGAGTTGGTGAACTTCCACGCCTTGCCGCCCTTGCCCCGGCGGAACAGGTCGCGGAACAGGGTCTTGGTCTTCTCGCGGTTAAGGAAGTGCTCCTGATCGGCGGCGCGCTCATAGGCATAGCCCGGGCTCACCGTCACTTCCACATCGAGGCTGGCCATCAGGTCGAGGAACTTGGCCATGCCCTCGGCGTTGGCATCGTTGAAGATGGTGCAGTTCACCTGCACGCGGAAGCCCTTGCTCTTGGCCAGGTGGATCGCTTCCAGCGCCACGTCATAGACGCCTTCCTGCGACACCGCCTTGTCGTGCATGTCCTTGTTGCCATCAAGGTGGATCGACCAGGTGAAATAGGAGCTCGGCTTGTAGTCGCCGATCTTCTTCTTCAGCAGCAGCGCGTTGGTGCACAGGATGACGAACTTCTTGCGGGCGATATAGCCCTCGACGATCTTGGGCATGTCACGGTGCAACAGCGGCTCGCCCCCGGCGATGGAGACTGCCGGCGCGCCGCATTCCTCGATCGCGGCCATGCATTCTTCCACCGACAGGCGGCGGTTGAGGATGGCATCGGGATAATCGATCTTGCCGCAGCCCTTGCAGGCAAGGTTGCAGCGCAGCAGCGGCTCCAGCATCAGCACCAGCGGATATTTGCCGCCGCCAATCTGCCGGGTGATGGCATGACGGGCAATGCGCAGGGCCGGGGCAAGGGGAAGGGACATGGCTTACTCCTGACGAGCCGTTGTCACGCCGCTCGCACACGCGCCGCCGCCCGGCGCCCATGCGGGGGCACCAAAGCGGCCTGATGACGGAGCCGGTTTGGCCCGCGCCGTCAAGCTCCGATAGGTAAAATTTGCCAGACCCGCAAGCGCTGGCGCATGCATTGGCCAGCGCTGGCACAGGTTGTCGCCGCATTGCAACATCAACCCGACCTCGCCCATGCGTCATTCATTGTCAGGCAAGCCCCCCTGCTCTAGAGCGCCGGGGCAGGCATTGGCTCGCGCCCGCAACATTCGGCAGGGCGCCACAGAAAGGATGGATCATGCTGGCGGCAAGGCATTTCTGGCTGAAAACGGTTGCTCTGGCGGGGCTGGCGCTGGCCCCGGTGCTGGCAGCGCCCCCTGCCCTTGCCCAGCAGGCCGATCCGGCCGCCCAGGCGGTGGACCAGCTCGACAATGGCCTGATCGCCATCATGCATGCAGGCGCTGGCGCCGGCCAGGCCGGGCGGGCGGCGCGCATTGCCCCTGTCGTCGATCGCGTGTTCGACATCGCGCTGATGACGCGCCTGTCCGTCGGCCCCGGCTGGACGAACATCGCGCCGGCCGATCAGCAGGCGCTGGTGGCCGGTTTTCGCGCCCTCACCATCTCGCAATATGCCCATAATTTCGACAGTTTCGGCGGCGAGCGCTTTGCCGTGAACGGCCCTGTGGAAACCCGCGGGGCCGACAAGCTGGTGCGCACTTCGTTGATCGTGCCGGGCCATGATACCGAGCTGCTCAACTATCGCCTGCGCGCCGATGGCGGGCAGTGGAAGATCATTGACGTCTATTATCGCAACTCGATCAGCCAGCTGGCCACCCGCCGCGCCGAATTTGCCGTGGTGCTGGCCAAGGGCGGCGCCAAGGCGCTGATCTCGCACCTCAACCAGCAGGCCGCCAGCCCGCGCTAGGGGCTGCTCTCAAGGGGGTGGGCTGGCCCAAGGGCCGCCTGCCCCTTGGCAGGCTTCAGCGGTGCTCGCGCGCCCAGGCCTGCGGGCTGCCCGGCCCCATGAAATAGCGCAGGCGGAAGGTGATGGCCTGCGCCTTGCCGCCATGGCTGAACACCGCATCGGCCCATTTGGGCGGGCTCATGGCAATGCGCGCATCGCGCGAAAAGCCCACGCCCTCTTTGGGAATACCGAAAAGCCCGCGGTCGATCTCGTCATTGCCGTTCTCGTCGTGGAAGCCCTGCGCGGCATAATCGCCCGGCGGCACATTTTCTACCACCACCCGCGTGGTGCCGGCATGGGCCGGCGCGCTGGCGGTATAGGGGCAGGCATCGGCCAGGAACTTGTCCCTGGGGCACACGGCCACGCGCACCATGCCATGGTCATTGCGCACATTGGTCACGTCCACCGTCACCGGGGCAGAGGTCATCGGGGCCAGGGCCGCAGCCGCCAGGGCCCCGATGAGCAGGCTCATGCCCGCGCGCCTTCCGCCGGGATGGCCCCCTCGTTCCACCTGAGGGCGGTGAGGACGGTTTGGACGATGTGGGGGGCGGTGAGGCCGGCTTCGTCGTATTGCTTGTCGGGGTTGTCGTGGTCCTGGAAGGTGTCGGGCAGGCGCAGGGTGCGGATCTTGAGGCCGGCGTCGGTAAGGCCGGTGTCGGAGGCCAGCGTCAGCACATGGGCGCCCAGACCGCCGATGCTGCCCTCCTCCAGCGTGATCACCACCTCATGGGTGGTGGCCAGGCGGCGGATCAGCGCCTCGTCCAGCGGCTTGGCAAACCTGAGGTCGGCGACCGTGGTGGCCAGGCCCTTGGCTTCCAGCATGTCGGCCGCCTTCTGCGCCTCGGCCAGGCGCGTGCCCAGGCTGAGGATCGCCACCTTGCCGCCCTTCTCGGCCCCGCGCACGATGCGGCCCTTGCCGATCTCCAGCTTCTGCGGCACCTCGGGCAGGGCAACCCCGGTGCCATTGCCGCGCGGATAGCGAAAGGCGATCGGCCCCTCACTATAGGCAGCGGCGGTGTGCACCATATGCACCAGTTCGGCCTCATCGGCCGCGGCCATCACCACCATATTGGGCAGGCTGGCCAGATAGGTGATGTCGAAAGAGCCGGCATGGGTGGCGCCATCGGCCCCCACCAGCCCGGCCCGGTCGATCGCAAAGCGCACCGGCAGCTTCTGGATCGCCACATCATGCACCACCTGATCGTAGGCGCGCTGCAGGAAGGTGGAATAGATCGCGCAGAAGGGCTTCATGCCCTGCGCGGCGAGCCCCGCGGCAAAGGTCACCGCATGCTGCTCGGCAATGCCGACATCGAAGCTGCGGGTGGGAAACTGCTGGGCAAACTTGTCGAGCCCGGTGCCCGAGGGCATCGCCGCGGTGATCGCGCAGACCGTATCATCGGCCTCGGCCTCGGCGATCAGCGCCTTGGCGAACACGCCGGTGTAGCTGGGCGGCCCGGCCTTGGGCTTCACCTGCTCGCCGGTGATGACATCGAACTTCTGCACGCCATGATACTTGTCGGCGGCAGCTTCGGCCGGCGCATAGCCCTTGCCCTTCTGCGTGACGACATGGACCAGGCAGGGCCCCTGCGCTGCATCGCGCACATTTTCCAGCACCGGCACCAATTGTTCCAGATTGTGCCCGTCGATCGGCCCCACATAGTAGAAGCCCAGCTCCTCGAACAGCGTGCCGCCCATCGCCATGCCGCGGGCATATTCGTCGGTCAGCCGGGCGGCGCGGTGCAGCGGGCCGGGCAGATGGCGCGACCACTTCTTGGCCATCTCGCGCAGTTCCAGGAACGGCCGCGAGGACACCAGCCGCGCCAGATAGGCCGACAAGCCCCCCACCGGCGGCGCGATCGACATGTCGTTGTCGTTCAGGATCACCACCAGCCGGTTGCCCGCCTCGGCGGCATTGTTCATCGCCTCATAGGCCATGCCCGCCGACATCGAGCCATCGCCGATCACCGCGATCGCCTTGCCCGGCACATCCTTGATCTTGTTGGCCACCGCAAAGCCCAGCGCCGCCGAGATCGAGGTGGAGGAGTGCCCTGCGCCAAAAGCGTCATATTCGCTCTCGCTGCGCTTGGTGAAGCCGGAAATGCCGCCCGGCTGGCGGATCGTGCGCATCTGCCCGCGCCGACCGGTGAGGATCTTGTGCGGATAGGCCTGGTGCCCCACGTCCCACACGATCTTGTCGCGCGGCGTCTCGAACACATAGTGCAGCGCCACCGTCAGCTCCACAACGCCAAGGCCGGAGCCCAGATGGCCCCCCGTCTGCCCCACCGAGTGGATCATCTCATCACGCACCTCGCCCGCCAGCTCAACCAGCTCCGATACACTCAAACCCCGAAGGTCCGACGGCGTGGCGATCCGGTCGAGTTGCGAATACGGCTTTTCCCTGGTCATGGCCTCGCGCCTTACACATCACTGCCGCACCTGTCATCACTTGCGCGCGAGAATGTTGCCCTGTGGTGAACGCGGTGGGGAACCGGGCATCGCCGCCCTTGCCGCCCTGCCCGCGCTGGTTCTAAAGCGGGCGGCATGACCGCGCTGATCGTCAATGGCCGCCCGCTGGATTTCCGCATGGATCCGCAAGTGCCGCTGCTGTGGGCGCTGCGCGAGGGGGCCAATCTTACCGGCACCAAATATGGCTGCGGGGCGGGCGATTGCGGCGCCTGCACGGTGCTGGCCGATGGCGCCGCGCTGAAATCCTGCCAGATCAGCCTGGCCCAGGCCGAGGGGCGGCGCATCACCACCATCGAGGGGCTGGCCGACAATGGCGGCCACCCGGTGCAGCAGGCGCTGCTGGCCGAGCAGGCGGTGCAATGCGGCTTTTGCACCGGCGGCATCGTGCTGGCGGCCGCGGCGCTGCTGGCGGCAACCCCTGCCCCCACCGATGCCGAGATCCGCGCCGCGATCGACAATCTGTGCCGCTGCGGCACCTATCCGCGAATCATCCGGGCGATCCGCCGCCTGGCGCCCGCACCCGTGGCCCCGGTGGCCTCGCCCACAGACCCCAACGAAAGGACCACTCCATGAAGGCCACCATCTGGCACAACCCCGCCTGCGGCACCTCGCGCAAGACGCTGGCGATCCTGTCGGAAACGCCGGGCATCGAGCTGACGGTCGTGGAATATCTGAAGAACCCGCCCTCGGCCGAAAAGCTGGCGCAGCTGTATCGCGATGCCGGCCTCACGCCGCAGCAGGGCCTGCGCCTGCGCGGCACCGATGCGGCAGAGCGCGGCCTGCCCGAGGCCGATGCCGCCACCGTGCTGGCCGCCATGACCGCAGAGCCGATACTGATCGAGCGGCCGCTGGTGGAAACCGAAAAGGGCGTGGCCCTGTGCCGCCCGCAGGAAAAGGTGCTGACGCTGCTCTGAGCGCCAGCACGGCGATGAGGCGCGCCTAGCCCCAGACGCCCTCATGGAGCGCGGCCGCTTCCTCTTCCAGCAGCGGGCCCACCACTTCCACCTGCCGCTGGCCGGCGGCAAACACCACCCGGCAGGGCAGATCGAGCGTGGGGTTTTCCGGATGATCGCCGGTGATCTCCTTCAGCCGGCTTTCGGCCAGGCCATAGACCACCCGGCCCACCCCCACCCAGTAGGCCGCGCCCGCGCACATCGCGCAGGGCTCGGCCGAGGTGTAGAGCGTGGCGCCGGCCAGCGTCGCGCGGTCAAACGCGATCGAGGCGCGGGTCATCAGCACGCGTTCGGCATGGCCGGTCATGTCGTGGTCGGGCTGGAAGGCATTGCCCTGCTCCATCAGGATCGTGCCATCCGCGCTGGCCAGAATGGCGCCGAAAGGGTGGCTGCCGGCCGCCAGCGTGGCCCGGGCCACGCGGAAAGCCTCGCGCAGGAGGCGCGCGTCGTCGGGCGCGGGGGCGGGAAGGGTGTCGGTCATGGGAAGTCTCCGGGGCGAGCGCCCCCGGGCGATGGCCTCAGCACCACTGCTCGCACATCCGCCCGGTGAGAGGATAGCGCGCCGCAGCGCCCTGTCCACCCCGGGGGGCTGCCCGCCAGCCTGTGCGCAACCGCGCGCCTGCCCCTTGCCAAGCCCGCGGCAAACCGCCACACAGCGCAGCACACCGCAGTTTCATTGCTACTATCGGGACCTTACAGCAAGATGACAACCGAGCTTGCCCAATCCGCCCTGTGGCCCAGGCTGAAACGGCATGTGAAGCAGGCGATGGGCCCCTGGGGTGTTTTCCTCGAAGGCTTCTTCAAAAATCCGGTGATGGTTGGCTCCATCGTGCCTTCCTCGCGCTTCACCATCGCCAAGGTGCTGGGGCCGGTGGATTGGGAGAACACGAAGCTGTTCGTCGAATATGGGCCGGGGGTGGGCACCTTTTGCCGCCCGGTGCTCAGCCGGCTGCGGCGCGATGCCATGCTGCTGGTGATCGACACCAACCCGATGTTCATCGACTATCTGAAGGCCACCGTCTCCGACAGCCGCTTCGTGGCGGTGCTGGGATCGGCCGCCGATGTGGAAGAGATCGTGCGCGCCCACGGCCATGAAAAGGCCGATTACGTGCTCTCGGGCCTGCCCTTTTCCACCCTGCCGCCGGGCATTGGCGCGGCCATCGCTTCGGCCACGCACCGGGTGCTGCGGGTGGGCGGCGCGTTTCTGGTCTATCAGTTCACGCCGGCGGCCGGCCATTTCATGGCCCGCTTCTTCGCGCGGATCGACAAGGGGCTGGAATGGATCAACGTGCCGCCCTGCTTCCTGTTCTGGGGCTGGAAGGACGCCGAGGGATAGGTTTTCCCCCCGGCGCGCGCATCGATCAGAACAGCGCCGCCGGCTGCACCGAAAGCTGGCGGTGAACGGCCGCCAGCAAGCCGGTGAGATAGACGACAAACGCTGCCGCCAGCACCGATTCCACCACCGCCGAGACCACCCGCGCGCCATCTGGCCCCAGCGCCAGCGCGGCGGCCGCCCCCAGCACGCTGGTGGCCGCCAGCATCACCACCACCAGCGCCACCAGCACCAGCGCCAGCAGCACCGCCAGCCGCCCGGCATTGCCCGCGGTGAGCGCCCAGCTGCGGCGGATGGCCGCCAGCGGATTGGCCACCCCATCCACCGCCACCACCGGCGCCAGCAGCACCAGCCGCACCGCCACATAGGCAAAGCCGCCCAGCACCACGCCCAGCAGCAGACCGCCGGCCGCCTGTTGCTGGCCGCCCAGCGCCAGCGCCACAGAAGCGGCCACCGCCACGGCCATCGCCACGCCGATCTGCGCGGCCAGATAGGGCAGCAGCGCCCGCACGCCCTGGCCGATCGCCTCGCGCACGGTGGGGCGGCGCCTGTCGGCAAACAGCGCCAGCATCGCCAGCGTGCCCACCGTTTCCAGCAGCACCGTGGGCAGCAGCATCGGCAGCACCTTCAGATAATAGGCCTGCATCTGGCGCAGCATTTCCTCGGGCGCGGCGCCCGTGGCAGGGGCCACCGGCTCTGGCGCCAGCAGCGCGAAAGCCAGCCTTGGCAGCAGGAAAAACACCCCTGCCAGCGCCAGCAGCACATCGCGGTTGGCATAGATGGCAGCGCTGGCCTGGCGCCAGGCAAGGGATGAGTCGAGCTTCATCATGGGTCCTCCAGAATGCTGCGGGGCTGGCCGCTGGCAGGGCGCATGTCAAGGCATGTCGGGGCATGTCGGGGCCGGCGGTGGCCTAAAGCGGGGGGCGCAACATGCCTCTTGCCATGGCGCGCGAATGGCGCCACCTGATCGGCGATGACTGCGCCCAGCCCCGATCCGCAAGCCCTGCCCCCAGCGCCGGAATGGCGGCGCGAGGCAGCGCCCGTGCCCTATCGCACCGCGCTGGCCGAGATGGAGGCGCGCAATGCCGCGATTGCCGCCGGCACCGCGCCCGAGCTGATCTGGTTGCTGGAGCACCTGCCGGTCTACACCGCCGGCACCAGCGCGGCGGCGGCCGAAATGCTCGATCCGCGCTTCGAGGTGGTGGAAGCCGGGCGCGGCGGGCGCTACACCTATCATGGCCCGGGCCAGCGGGTGGGCTATGTGCTGCTCGATCTGAAAACCCGCGCGCGCGATGTGCGCGGCTTTGTCCATGCGCTGGAAGGCTGGGTGATCGACACGCTGGCCGATTTTGGCGTGGCCGCCTGGCGATCGGAAGCGGGCGTTGGCATCTGGACCGAGGATATCGACGGGCGCGAGGCCAAGATCGGCGCGATTGGCGTGCGCATCCGCCGCTGGGTAACGATGCACGGCTTTGCCGTGAACCTTGACCCCGACCTCACCCATTTCACCGGCATCGTGCCCTGCGGCATTGCCGAAAAGGGCGTGACGAGCCTGGCGCGCCTGGGCAAGCCGGTCAGCGCGGCGCAGTGGGACGAGGCGCTGATCGCCCGCGCCGATGCCTTCCTGGCCCGGCTGCAACAGCCCTGCCCCCCTTCGGAGACGCCCGCATGACGTTTATCCGCCTGCCCCTGGCCCGCCTGCCTTTAGCCCGCTGGCTGGCCGGCCTGGCGCTGGCTGCCCTGCCGGCCGCCTGCCACACCGCCCCCACCAAAAGCGACGACCAGCGCACCGCCGGCGGGCAAGTGCTCAAAGGCTCTGCCAGCGATGGCATGATCCCCTATGAGGCGCTGACATCCGAGCCGCCGATGGCCCCGCGCATCGCCCCCCGCGCCGCCGAGGCCACCTCTGCCACCGCGGCCGACGCCGCCACCGCGCAGGGGACCGATGCCGCCCCGCCGCAAGCACCCGCGCCCGCCCCCGGCTTCAGCCAGTAAGCGGGCGCCGGGCCGCCTGTTTCAGCGCGCGCCCAGATCGCCTTTGCCAACGCTGGTGCTGGCCATTTCCAGCATCCGGTCGAGGCTGGCCTTGGCCTGCAGCCGCAAGCCTTCCTCGATCTCGATGCGCGGGCTCAGGTCGCGCAGGCTGACATAGAGCTTTTCCAGCGTGTTCAGCGCCATGTAGGGGCAGATGTTGCAGTTGCAGTTGCCATCGGCCCCGGGCGCGCCGATGAAGGTCTTGCCGGGCAGGGCGCGGGTCATCTGGTGGATGATATGCGGCTCTGTCGCCACGATCAGCGTATCGCCGGCCATCTGCTTGGCATAGTTCAGAATGCCGCTGGTGCTGCCGACATAATCGGCATGATCGACGATGCTGGGCGGGCATTCCGGGTGGGCGGCAATGGGCGCGCCGGGGTGCTGCGCTTTCAGCTTCAGCAGTTCGGTCTCGCTGAAGGCCTCGTGCACGATGCACACGCCCGGCCACAGCAGCATCGGCCGGTTGAACTTGCGGGCAAGATAGCCGCCCAGATGGCGATCGGGGCCGAAGATGATCTTCTGGTCGGCCGGGATCTGCTGGAGGATGGTTTCCGCGCTCGACGACGTCACGATGATGTCGGACAGCGCCTTCACCTCGGTCGAGCAGTTGATGTAGGTGAGCGCGATGTGATCGGGGTGCGCCTCGCGGAAGGCCCGGAACTTTTCGGGCGGGCAGGCATCCTCAAGGCTGCAGCCGGCGTTGAGATCGGGCAGCACCACGGTCTTTTCCGGGCTGAGGATCTTGGCCACCTCGGCCATGAACTTCACCCCGCAAAAGGCGATCACCTCGGCATCCGTCTCGGCCGCCTTGCGGCTCAGCTCCAGCGAATCGCCAACGAAATCGGCCAGATCCTGCAGTTCGGGCTTCTGGTAGTAATGCGCCAGAATGATCGCGTTGCGCTCCTTGCGCAGGCGGTCGATCTCGGCGCGAATATCCAGGCCCGCAAGGCTGGCGGCGGAAAAGGTCATGCTTTGTCTCCTCCTGGGCCGGTGGCCGCCCACCGATCGCCCTGCCGCCACGCCAGCGCGCGCGCTTCCAGATCGATCAGATGGGCCAGCACCGAAAGGCCCGCCGCGCCCATTAGCGCAGGCGCCAGCCCCTTGTACATCCGCCCGACAAGATCCTGCACGCTTGCCCCGCCATCGGCCAGATGGGTGAGGATCTGCCGCTCGCGCTGGCGGCGATGGCCGATCATCGAGCGCACGAACTGGCGCGGATTGTCGATCTGCGGCCCGTGGGCGGGATAATAGACCCGGTCCTCGCGCCCATGCAGCCTGTCGAGGCTGATGAGATAATCGCTCATGTTGCCATCAGGCGGCGCCACCACGCTGGTGGACCAGCCCATCACATGATCGCCGGTGAACAGCGCGCCATTGGCCGCGCCCGCCACTTCCCCCGCCACTTCCCCCGTCACTTCCAGCGCATAGCACAGGTGATTCGAGGTGTGGCCGGGCGTTGCCACCGCGCGCAGGGCAAAGCCGGGGCCCGCAATCACCTCGCCATCGGCCAGCACGGCATCGGGGGCATAGGAGGCATCGAAGGAATCATCGAGCCTTGGCCCATCCCCCTCGATCACCAGCGGCGCGCAGCCGATCACCGGGGCGCCGGTGCGCGCGGCCAGCGGGGCGGCGGCCGGCGAATGATCGCGGTGGGTGTGGGTGCAGGCGATCGCCAGCACCGGCGCGCCGCCGATCGCTGCCACCAGCGCATCGAGATGGGCGGCATCGGCAGGGCCCGGATCGATCACCACCACGCCATCGCCATCGCCGACCAGATAGGTCTGCGTGCCGGTGAAGGTGTAGGGGCTGGGGTTGGTGGCCAGCACGCGGCGCACCAGCGGCTCCAGCTGTTCGGCGGCACCTGTGGGCCAGGGATGGGGGGGCAGGCTCATGCCGCCCATATGGGGATGGCAGGCGCTTCTGTCGAGCCGGCGGATCGCCTGGCGGCCATATGGGCGGGCTGGTTTTTGTGCGAGGGGAGAGCCTTGCCAGTCAGGCGACAGAGCGGCGCAGGCGTTCCTGCAGGGCGCCCGGCCCGCCCTCGCGCTCTGCATCGGGGCAGCGCCAGGCCTCGTCCAGCCGCAGCAGCCGGGCATAGAAATCGCACGAGAGCGCCACCAGCACGCGCACTTCCTCGGGCAGCAGCGCCAGCCGGTCGGGCTCTGCCGGCTGGTCGGCCGGCAGGCGGCCCTGGCGGCGCAGCTGGCTTTCCGACAGTTCGCCGCGCTGGAAGGCCCGGTGGTTGAGCAGCCAGGCCAGCGCATGCATCACCCGCGTGGTGGTGCGCAGCCCCTCGCAGGAAAGGGCAATGCGGCCGGCATCTTCAGGCCCGCCCGCCACCGGCGCTGCCAGCATCGCATCCAGCCGGCCGGCCAGGCGAAAGGCCGCGCGCACCTCGTCAGACAGCACCAGCGCCTCGGCATAGAGCGTCTCGATGATGCGCGGGTTGATATCGCTGGTCTGGCTCATGCGGCAACGGATAAAACCGCCGCGCCGCAGCGGCAATCGCCATCACCCCGGCCCGCTTCCCGTTTCGGGACAGGCGTGCAGATCCGGCACGCCCCACCTCTCTCAGGCGATGATATCGGGGATGAGATAGTCCTCGATGATGGCGATCTGGTCCTTCAGCTTCAGCTTGCGCTTCTTCAGCCGGGCGATCTGCAATTGGTCCACCCCGCCGGTCACATTCACCGCCACGCTCAGCGCGTCGATCGCGGCATCAAGGTCGCGGTGCTCCACCCGCAGGGCTTCGAGGCGCTTGCGCATTTCCTCTTCGGTCATGCCGCCTCTCCCGGGATACAAAACGGCATTTTAGGGTGAATTTGGGCCACCGGATTCGCTTTTCGTGCTGCCCGTCGGGCTGTGGGTATGATCTGTTCGTCGCGGCGTGGCGCGGTTCGTCTCAAATTCGCCGCGAGCCGCTTCGCAAGATAGGCTCAATATGGTTGAATGACAATCGCGCCGGTTGAGGCAAGTGAGTCGCGGCTTTGTCATAAAAGCCGGGGCTGGTGTCTTTTTCCGGCGTGCCGCGGGCAGGGCCATTGCCCGGCATAGCAACAAGGGGATCAACCGCCCCGTTTCTGCTCCGGCCTGCCGGGCCGGCCTGTCAGTTTGATCTGAGCCTGTCAGCTTGATCTGAGAAGGCCGGTGTGGTCGTCCGCCGGGGGCAAAGGCGCACGAGAAGGCTTGCCCGCCATCCGGGCCGGCCTTGCATCGCCGGGCAGATCGGCCCCTTCCCGGGCCAGCGCGGGCATGAAGCCAACCCAACCTCAAACCCCATTTGCACGGCCGCACAGAACATCAAGCCAGGCATGCGCCTGCGCCAAGGCCGCTGCATCGCAAGGAGAACGTCATGGAAGCTTCGCACACCAGCGCCCTGCTGAACAAGCACGCAGGTCTTGAGCGGATGATACAGCAGGAACTGAACCGCCCCCTGCCCGATCTCGCCATGGTGCAATCGCTGAAACGACGCAAATTGCGAATCAAGGACGCGCTCACGCAGAATTGAGCACCCGGCCGCAGGTTCAGGCCGCAGGGCGGCTGGCGCATCCCCGCGATGCGCCAGCCCGATCCGGACAGCGGCCGGCCCCTGTCACCGGCCCGGCTCTGCCACCAGCCCGCCACCGCCTGTCGCCGCAAAGCATCAGCCTGTCGCCCCAAAGCATCTGCGTTGCGCCAGCGCCGTTTCCAAAGCCGCCGCTTTCGGCTAGGCCATCGGCCATGACCAGCGCACCTGTCGGCCCCACCTCCCCTTCCAGCGCCGTAACCGCGGCGCGCCTCATCCTCACCCGCCTGCACGATGTGATGGCCTCGCGCTATAACGCCCAGGCCAAGCTCAACACCGTGGTGGAAGTGATCGGCGAAAGCCTCAACAGCGAGGTCTGCTCGATCTACCTGCTGCGCGAGGGCATGCTCGAACTGTTCGCCACCCGCGGCCTGGCGCAGGAAGCGGTGCACGTCACGCGCATGGCCGTGGGCGAAGGCCTCGTCGGCTCCATTGCCGAGCATAGCGAGACGCTGAACCTGGCGGAAGCGGCCGCCCACCCCGACTTTTCCTATCGCCCGGAAACGGGGGAAGACAAATACCACTCCTTTGCCGGCGTGCCGATCGTGCGGCGCCAGCGCTCGGTGGGGGTGCTGTGCGTGCAGCATGTCGATCCGCGCCGCTACGAGGAAGTGGAGATCGAGGCGCTGCAGACGGTGGCGATGGTGCTGGCCGAGCTGATCGCCAATGCCGGGCTGATCGACGAGGAAGACACGCTGGGCGGCGCCGGCGCGCAAACCGGCCCCGAGCAGCTGCGCGGCCTGACGCTGGTGAAGGGGCTAGGCGCGGGGGTGGCTGTTTATCACCAGCCGCGCGTGCAGATCGAGCATGTGGTGGCCGAGGACATCGAGGCCGAGCGCCAGCGTGTCTACCTCGCCTTCGACAAGATGCGCGAGCAGATCGAGCGCATGGCCAGCCAGGCCGAATTCGGCGTGGGCGGCGAGCATGAGGAAGTGCTCGAGACCTATCGCATGTTCGCCTATGACGAGGGCTGGGGCCGGCGCATCAACGAGGCGATCGATTCCGGCCTCACCGCCGAGGCGGCGATCGAGCGCGTGCAGCAGCGCACCCGCATGCGCATGCGCCAGATCGACGATCCGCTGCTGGCCGACCGCATGCACGATCTGGAGGATCTCTCCAACCGGCTGCTGCGCATTGTCTCGGGCCAGCTGGGCACGGCGGCCAGCATGGGCCTCAGGCAAGATGCCATCCTCATCGCCCGCAACCTCGGCCCGGCCGAACTGCTGGAATATGACAAGCGCCGGCTGAAGGGCGTGGTGCTGGAGGAAGGCTCGCTCACGGCGCATGTGGTGATCGTGGCGCGGGCCATGGGCATTCCGGTGCTGGGGCGGGTGAAGGGCCTGCGCGGCATGGTGCGCGAGGGCGATCCGCTGCTGCTCGATGCCGACAAGGCGGTGGTGTTCGTGCGGCCCACGCGCGATATCGCCATCGCCTTCGACGAACGCTTCGCCAAGACGCGCGAGCGCCAGGCTGGCTATGCCGCGCTGCGCGATGTGGTGCCGATGACCAAGGATGGCACGCGCATCACCGTGATGGTGAATGCGGGCCTGCGCGAGGACATGCCCAACCTGCAGCTGACTGGCGCTGATGGCGTGGGCCTGTTCCGCACCGAGTTCCAGTTCCTGGTTTCCGCCACCCTGCCCAGCCGCGAGCGGCAGACGCGCCTTTACCGCGAGGTGATGGATGTGGCCGGCAGCAAGCCGGTGGTGTTCCGCACGGTGGATATTGGCGGCGACAAGGTGCTGCCCTATCTGCGCCACGATGGCGATGGCCCGGCCGAGGAAAACCCGGCGATGGGCTGGCGCGCGCTGCGCGTGGCGCTGGAGCGCGACGGGCTGCTGAAGGTGCAGGCGCGCGCGCTGCTGGAAGCCTCGGCCGGGCGCACGCTGCATGTGATGTTCCCGATGATTTCCGAGCCGTGGGAATTCGATGCCGCCAAGGCGGTGTTCGATGGCCAGCTGGCCCATCTGCGCGCGCTGAAGAAGCCGCTGCCCGAAGCGGTGAAATTTGGCGCCATGCTGGAAGTGCCGGCGCTGGCCGACATGCTGGATGTGCTGTGCCCGCGCCTGTCGTTCCTGTCGATCGGCACGAATGACCTGACGCAGTTCCTGTTTGCCGCCGATCGCGCCCACCCCAAGCTGGCCGAGCGCTATGACTGGCTGAGCCCGGCGATCCTGCGCTTCATCCGCCGCATCGCGCTGGCCTGCCAGGCGCATAATGTGCCAGTTACCGTGTGCGGCGAGATGGGCGGGCGCCAGCTGGAGGCATTGGCGCTGCTGGGCGTGGGCATCCGTCGCCTGTCGATCACGCCGGCAGCGGTGGGGCCGATCAAGGCGATGCTGCATCAGGTGGATCTGCCCGCCATCGGCGCGGCGATGGAAGGCTGGCTGGCCCAGCCGCCGCGCGATCTGCGCGCCGAACTGGTGGCCTGGGCGCAAGGCCAGGGCATCGTGTTCGACTGACGTGTTCAACTGACGCGTTTGGCAGAACCGCGCGCCCCAATATGGTGAACGAATTTGTTTGCATTCGCTCGCTTTTCATTAGGGCAATCGCAGAGTGCATGGTAGAGCCGGCGACCATGACCGCAAGCGGTCATAAAGGGTTGCCAAAGACCGGAAACGAGGGCCACACGGCTCCCTTTGCGCCCCTTTCCCCGGGCGCGACGTGACGGACATTCGAGAGTGTTATGGGCGCGCAAGACAGTGTGTTAGACGATACCCCCGCACATACGGGCGAGATGCTGCGGCGCGCGCGCGAGGCGGCGGGCCTTGATCTGGCCGATGTGTCCGCCCGCACCCGCATCCCCGAACGGCACCTGCGCGCGCTGGAAGAGGCCGACTATACCGCCCTGCCCCACCGCACCTATGCGCTGGGCTTTGCCCGCACCTATGCCGGCGTGCTGGGGCTGAATGCGGAAGATGTGATCGCCTCGCTGCGGCGCGACTATCGCGGCGCCATGCCCGAGCCCGAGCCCACCCCGCCCGCCTTCACCCCCGGCGATCCGGCCCGCGTGCCCAGCGCCCGCTTCGCCTTCATCGCCGGCCTGGCGGTGCTGCTGCTGGGCGTGGGCGGCTTTGCCTATTGGCAGGGCTTTGGCAGCGATGTCAGCCTGCCCTCGCTGCTGCCCGACAATCCGCCGCCCCCGCCGCCGGCCGCCAAACCCGCCGCCGCGCCCGCCCCTGCCCCCAGCGCCCAGCCCACAGGGCCGGTGGTGTTCACAGCGCAAGCCAAGGGCATCTGGGTGAAGTTCTACGATGGCGATGCCAGCCATGTGCTGCTCGAAAAGCAGCTGGCCGAGGGCGAAAGCTTCACCCTGCCGGCAGAGGCCAAAAACCCGATGATCTGGACCGGCCGCCCCGAGGCGCTGGCGATCACCATCGGCGGCCAGCCCCAGCCCAAGCTGGCCGACGCGCAAAAGATCATGCGCGATGTGCCGGTGAGCGCCACCGCGCTGCTGGCCCGCCAGGCCGCGCCCGCTGCCCCCGCCCAACCGGCGATGGGGCCGACGATGGGCCCCGCAATGGCGCCCCAACCCGGCATGGCCCCTATGCCCGGCATGATGACGCCTTCCGCGCCGACCTCGGCCGCAGCGCTGCCGGCACCGCGCCCGCACCGGCCCCACCCGCACCCCACCGCCAGCAGTGGCGATGCGGCTGCCCCGGCCGCCGCCGCGCCGGCCCCTGTGGCAGCGCCGGCCCCGGCCCAGCCATCCACCGTTTCGCAATAGGCCCAACTCGACAGCGGGCGCGCGCTGAGGCAATCAGGCGCATCGAACCGCCAACCGGGGAGGCGCGCCACGGCCGCCGGGCTTTGCCGCCCGGCCACCGCCCCGCCGCCCCAGACCGCACAGGAGCACGCAGATCATGACAAGCACACCGCGCCGGGCCAGGGGCCTGCTTGCCGCCGGGCCGCTGATGGCGCTGGCCCTCATGCTGGCCGGCACGCTGGTGACCACCGCCACGCCCGCCCATGCCGAAGACAGCAGCGACCAGGAAGTGCGCCTGCGCAAGCTGGAAGCCGAAGTGCGCGCCCTGCAGCGCCAGGTGTTCCCGGGCGGTGATCGCAAGTTCTTCCCGCAGGATGCAACGCCGCAAACCGGCCCTGCCGCAGCGCCCCAGCCCGGCATGCCGGCCACCACGCCGATCACCGACCTGCTCTCGCGCATGGACGCGATCGAGGCGCAGAACACCCGCCTCACCTCGCAGAACGAGGAACTGGCCAACCGCGTGCGCATTCTGGAAGCCGCCCGCGCCCAGGCCCTGTCGGCCGAAGCGCCGCCGCCGGCCCCGCCGCCCGCTGTCGGCTATGCGCCCAGTTATGGCCCGGCGGCAACGCCGGCGCCCGCCGCCGCGCCCGCGCCCCGGCCTGCCGCCCGCCCGGCCCCTG
>Ga0207806_1000098_pt1 | contig 21466 bp, 14 predicted proteins | sample LuqExpMetageno72_FD_187829 | JGI IMG/M metagenome (GOLD analysis project Ga0207806, IMG submission 187829) | Tropical forest soil microbial communities from Luquillo Experimental Forest, Puerto Rico - Sample 72 (SPAdes) | ecosystem: Environmental > Terrestrial > Soil > Tropical forest ...
CCCCGATGCGCCGCTGGCCGATATTCTTGCCGCTTTCCTGCGCCCTTTCCTCGAAGTGCTGGCCGGCACGGATGAGGGCTGGATCCTCTATCTGCGGCTGATCGGGCGGGGGATGAGCAATTATGCCCGCGGCGGCGTGCATCCGGCCCTGCGCCAGCTGGCGGGCATCCCCGATCTGCTGAAGGAGGCCCTGCGCGCCCGCTATCCGCTGGCCGACGAGGCCGCCTTCCACCTTGCCAGCTATATGCTGGAAGTGGCGCTCACCCATATCGTGCAGGATCGCGGGCTGCTGGCCGCGCGCAGCGAGGGGCAGGTGGAGATTGCCCGCGCCATCGCCCATCTCGATGAGATCAGCCGCTATTTCGCCGCCGGCTTTGCCGCCATCGCGCTGCGGGCAGAGAGCTGAAAGCCAGGCGCCGCCACTGGAAAAACGCGGTGGGCCGGCTATGGGAAGGGCATCATGCGTCCCGATCTGCTCAATCCGCTGTTTGCCTCTGTCGAAAGCCTGAAGGGCGTGGGGGCGGGGCTTGCCCGCCCGCTCGACCGGCTGGGGCTGACGCGCATCCGCGACCTGGCCTATCACCTGCCCGAACGTTTCGTGGAGCGCCGGGTGATCGCCACGCTGGCCGAAGGGGCGCCTGGCGATCAGGTGATCCTGCCGCTGGTGGTGCGCGCCCACAAGCTCAGCGCCGGGCGCGGGCCCTTTCGCATCATTGCCGAGGATGGGGCGGGCGAGAGCGTGGCGCTGGCCTATTTCGGCCGCAATGGCGGCTGGGCGGCCCGGCAGTTTCCGCTGGGCGAGACGCGCTGGGTGGCGGGCCGGCTGGATCAGTTCGGCGGCGCCTGGCAGATCGTGCACCCCGATCATGTCGCGGCAGAGGCCTCGGCGCTGGCCGGCCAGCAGCGCGAAGCGGTCTATCCGCTGTCGGAAGGCCTGACGCAGGGGCGGCTGGGCGGCCTTGTGGCGCAGGCGCTCTCCCGCCTGCCAGAGCTGCCCGAATGGATCGAGCCGGGGCTTCTGGCCCGCGAAGGCTGGCCCGCCTGGCGCGCGGCGCTGGCCGAGGCCCACAGCGCCGAGGCCAAGAAGGCGCGCGACCGCCTCGCCTATGACGAGCTTTTCGCCAATGCGCTGGCGTTGATGCTGGTGCGCCAGCAGGGCCGCCGGCGCGAAGGCCTGCCCCTGCGCGGCGATGGCCGCCTGCGCGCCCGCCTGGCGCTGCCCTTCGCGCTCACCGGCGCGCAGGCCAGGGCCATCGCCGAGATCGAGGGCGACATGGCGCAAACCGCCCCCATGCTGCGCCTGCTGCAGGGCGATGTGGGCTCAGGCAAGACGGTGGTGGCGCTGCATGCGCTGCTGATCGCGGTGGAAGCGGGCGGGCAGGGGGCACTGCTGGCCCCCACCGAAATCCTCGCCCGCCAGCATTTCGAAACGCTTTCGAGGATGGCCGCCCCCACCGGCGCCCGGGTGGCGCTGTTCACCGGGCGCGACAAGGGCAAGGCGCGCGAGAGCATCCTCATGGGCCTGATGGATGGCAGCATCGACATCATCGTGGGCACCCATGCGATCTTCCAGGAGGGGGTTGCCTATCGCAATCTGGCGTTGGCCGTTATCGACGAGCAGCACCGCTTTGGCGTGGGCCAGCGGCTGATGTTGACGCAAAAGGGCCGCCGCACCCCCCATTGCCTGGCGATGACCGCCACCCCTATCCCCCGCACGCTGACCCTGGCGCAATATGGCGAGATGGATGTGAGCCGGCTGGACGAGCTGCCCCCCGGCCGGCAGGCGATCGACACGCGGGTGGTGGCGATCGAGCGGCTGGACGATGTGTTGACGGCGCTGGCCCGCCATGTCGCCGGCGGCGGGCAGGCCTATTGGGTGTGCCCCATGGTGCGCGAGAGCGAAACCGCCGACCTTGCCGCCGCCGAAGAGCGCCACGCCCTGCTGCATGATCGGCTGGGCGCGGCGGTGGAACTCGTCCACGGCCAGCTGAAGCCCGAGGTGAAGGATGCCGCCATGGCCCGCTTTGCCGCCGGCGAGGCACAGGTGCTGGTAGCCACCACGGTGATCGAGGTGGGGGTGGATGTGCCCAATGCCACGCTGATGGTGATCGAACATGCCGAGCGCTTTGGCCTGGCCCAGCTGCATCAGCTGCGCGGCCGGGTGGGGCGGGGGTCGGAAAAATCGGTGTGCCTGTTGCTGCGCGGCGAGGCGCTGAGCGAGGTGGGGCGCGAACGCCTGGCGCTGATGCGGGCCACGCAGGATGGCTTTGTGCTGGCCGAGGAAGACCTGCGCCTGCGCGGTGGCGGCGAATTGCTGGGCACGCGCCAGTCTGGCGACACGCCCTTTCGCATCGCCAGCCTCGAACAGATCCAGCGCCTGCTGCCCATCGCCCACGATGATGCCCGCCTGCTGGTGGAGCGCGCCGGGGCCGAACAGGGCAATGCCCTGGCCACCCCGCGCGGCGAGGCGGCGCGCATCCTGCTCTATCTGTTCGAGCGCGACTGGGGCGTGCAGCTTTTACGCGGGGGCTAGTAGCGCGCGGCTTTCGGCCACCGGTGTCAGCGGCCCGGTGCCGGCAAACCAGCTGGTGAGGTTATCGACCAGCAGCTGGCCCATTTCCGCCCGCGTCTTGTGCGTGGCAGAGCCGACATGGGGCAGGCACACCACCTGCGGCAGGGCGAGGAGATCGGCAGGCTGGCAGGGTTCCTCAGCGAACACGTCGAGCCCGGCGGCCAGCAGCCGCCCTTCGCGAAGCGCTGCCACCAGCGCCGCCTGATCCAGCACGCTGCCGCGCGCGGCATTCACCAGCACCCCCTGCGGCCCCAGCGCATCGATCACCTCGGCGTTGACCAGATGCTGCGTGGCCGCGCCGCCGGGCGTCAGCACCACCAGCGTATCGACCGCGCGGGCCAGTTCCAGCGGGCTGGCATGATAGGCATAGGGCACATCAGCCTGGCGATGGCGGCCGTGATAGGCGATCTCCACGCCAAAGCCTTCCAGCCGCCGCGCCACCGCCTTGCCAATGGCTCCCAGCCCCAGAATGCCCACCTTGCGCCCGCGCAGGGAGGCCGAGAAGGGGAAGGCCCCCTTCAGCCACTGCCCCTCGCGCACAAAGCGCTCTGCCTGCGGGATCTGGCGGATGGTGGCCAGCAGCAGGCCCACGGTGAGATCGGCCACCTCATCGTCGAGCACGCCGGGGGTGTTGGTCACCACCACGCCATAGGCGGTGGCGGCGGCGGTGTCGATCGTGTCGTAGCCGACACCGAAGCTGGCGATGATTTCCAGCGCCGGCAGCTGGCAGAGCAGATCTTCGCTCACCCGGCCGAAATAGCCGGCCGTGGCAAGGCCGCGCACGCCGGGGCCCACCTCGGCCAGAAAGGCTGCGCGGTCCGGCGCCTCCCACAGGCGATGCAGGGGAAAGGCGGCGTCCAGCGCCGTCTCGATCTGCGGCAGCAGGGGGGCAGTGATGAGGATCCCGGGTCTGTCTGTCATTTTGTCAGGCCAATCTCGCGCAAACGTTCCTGCAGATAATCATCCGCCGTGATCGACACCGGATAGCGATCCGGATTTTCGGGCGTGATGCATTGAGGCAACGTGTGAAAGGCGAAATCGCTCCTGAGATGGAGGAAAAAAGGCATGGAATAGCGGCTGTGGGCTGCCCGCGCGGCATCGGGGTTGCGCACGCGGTGGGTGGTGGAAGGCAGCACGTGGTTGGTCAGGCGCTGCAGCATGTCGCCGATGTTGATGACCAGGGCCCCCGGCGGCGGGGCCACCTCCTGCCATTCGCCCTGCTTGGTCAGCAGTTCCAGCCCGGCTTCCTCGGCGCCCAGCAGCAGGGTGATGAGGTTGATATCCTCATGCGCGCCGGCGCGGATGGCGCCGCAGCTGGCCCCGGCGATGGGCGGATAATGCAGCAGCCGCAGCACCGAATTGCCCTGATCGATGGCAGGGGCAAACCAGTCTTCCGCAAGGCCCAGATCGAGCGCAATGGCCGCCAGAATGCGCGCGCCCGCCGCATCGAAGGCGGCATAGAGCGCGCGGAAAGTGTCGGCGAAATGGGCTGGCGCATCGGGCCAGAGGTTGCGCGGCATGGAAGCGGCAAGGGCGGTGCCGGCGGCATATTCGCTGTCGGCCAGATCGCGGCCGACATGCCAGAATTCCTTGAGATCATGCGCGCTGGCACCCTTGGCGATCTCGGTGCGGAACGGCGTGTAGCCGCGCGCGCCGCCGATGCCGGGCACATGCCAGCGGCGCTTTTCCGCCTCGGGCAGGGCGAAGAAGGCTTCCGTCAGCCGCCAGCCCTCGGCGATGAGGGCGGCATCGATGCCATGATCGGCCACCAGCGCAAAGCCGAAGCGGCGGAAGCTGGCGCCGATGTCGCGGGCGAAATCGGCGCGGGGGGCTGCCAGGCTGAGAACGGGGAGCGCGGCGAGGGAATGGGGCATGGGCTTCTCTTTTCGGGTCTTTTCGGCCGGCCAGATGCCGTGGGTCGGTTGAAGTGCAGGGGGCGCTGGCTCTATGGAAGGCACTCGATCCTTCCCCGATAGGCGCAATGGACACAAGAGGCATGAGCGAAATCAACTACTGGCTGATGAAATCCGAACCCAACGTCTACAGCTGGGACGATCTGGTGGCCGAGGGCGAGGGCACCTGGGACGGCGTGCGCAACCACCGCGCGGCCAACAACCTGCGCGCCATGAAGCCGGGCGATCTGGTCTTCTTCTACCATTCGAACATCGGGCTGGAGATCGTCGGCATCGCCACCATCAGCGTGGGCGGGCTGAGCGACCCCACCGACGAAACCGGCAAATGGGCGGCGGTGAAGCTGAAGCCGGTGGAAAAGCTGGCCCATCCGGTTACGCTGAAGCGGATCAAGGCCGATCCGGCGCTGGCCGAAATGGAACTGGTGCGTCTCTCGCGCCTGTCTGTGGCGGCGGTGCGGCCGGAGGAATGGGCCTATATCCTGAAGCTGTCGCAAGACTGAGCGCGCCCGTCCCGCTATGGGACGGGGCAGTTTGTTAACTCCATATTAACTACTTTCGGGCGGCATCTGTGGGGCCTAATCAGCGCTTATGCGCAGAGCCCTGGTCCTTGTCGACGATGCCGCCCGCCACCCCTTCCGTCAGGGGCTGCCGCTGCATGTGCGGCGGATGAGCACAGGCCGGGCCCCGGCGCTCTGGTGGCCAGCGGTGCAGGGGCTGCGCGGCGCGCGGGCCTTGCGCGAATTTCTGATGGCCTATTGCGCCTGTTTCGTCGCGGTATGCGTGTTTATCGGCTGATCAGGCGGGCTGCGGCCCATCGTCCTCGGCGCGGAACAGGCGATAGGACAGCCAGGCCGAGATCAGGCACATCGCAGCGCTCAGCAGCACCTGCTGCACGATCGACACGCCCAGCGCGCTCAACCCCACCGCCAGGCTGGCGCCCAGCACCATGGCGCCGGAGTTGACGATGTTGTTGGCGGCAATGGTGCGCGCGGTCTGGCTCTTTTCCACAAAGGTGGTGAGGAAGGCATAAAGCGGCACCACGAACATGCCGCCGGCAATGGCAATGCCCGCCAGCGTGCCCAGCAGTGCCGGCGCCAGCGGATGGACGAGAAAGGCGCCAACGGTCAGCAGGCTGCCGTCTGTCTGCGGCTGCCAGGCCTGGCACACCTGCTCGAAAGCGATGATGAAGGCGGCCATCACCAGCACCGAGGCCGGCGCATAGCGGGCCGAGACCCGCCCCTTCAGCAGCGCGTTGATCGAGACAGAGCCCAGCGCCACGCCCACCGAGAAGATCACCAGGAAGAGGCTGGCCACTTCCTTGCTGGCGGTCAGCACATTCTTGGCCAGCGGCGGAAATTCGATGAACAGGATGGCGCCCACTGCCCAGAAAAAGCTGATTGCCACGATGGCGAGGAACACCCGCCGGTCTTCCATCGTGTTGCGCACCAGCCGGATGGAGGCGCGCACGAAATGGAAATCGAGCGGCTCGATCGCCCCCAGCGGCGGCGCGGAAGGCACCGCCAGGCTGGAGACAAAGCCGATCAGCGCAGTGATCACCACGCCGATGGCCGCCCATTGCACCGGGATCCAGCCGGCCAGGATAGTGCCGGCCAGAATGGCCAGATAGGTGCCCGCTTCCACCAGCCCCGTGCCCGCCAGCACTTCCTTGTCGGCCAGGTGCTGGGGCAGGATGGCGTATTTGATGGGGCCGAAGAAGGTGGAATGCGTGCCCATGCCCAGCAGGGCCAGCAGCATCAGCGGGATCGCCAGATCCTGCGTGCCAATCCCCCGCCAGGCCAGCAGCAGCCCGCACGCCCCCACCAGCATGATGCCGATTTCCGCCAGCTTGATGAAGCGGATGATGCGCGCCTTGTCGCGCATGTCGGCCAACTGGCCCGAAAGCGCGGAGAGCAGGAAGAAGGGCAGGATGAACACCGCCGAGGAGATCGCCGAGAATTTCGCCTCGGCCTTGTCCGAATCATAGACGCTGTAGACGACGAAGAAGACGATGGCGTTCTTGAACAGATTGTCGTTGAACGCCCCCAGCAGTTGGGTCACGAACAGCGGCAGGAAGCGCCGGCCTCGCAGCAGTTTGGTCGATTGGGTCATATATTCCGGGTTTGTCCGCAGGCGAGGCAGTCTAACTAGCGGCAGATCGCGCCCCCGCAAGCCTACCTTCCGTCTTTTTTGTGGGCGAACGAGCCGCTATGGCGAATCCCGTCATGCTGACCTTGCCCAACCTGCTCACCCTGTCGCGCATTCTCGCGGTGCCCTTCCTCGTCTGGCTGATGTGGTGGCCGGACTGGCCGCTGGGCTATGGCCTGGCCTTTGCCATGTATGGTTTGATGGGCATAACCGATTATTTCGACGGCTATCTGGCGCGCGCGCAAGGCACCGTCAGCAAGCTGGGCGTGTTCCTCGATCCCATCGCCGACAAGATCATGGTGGCGGCGGTGATTCTGGTGTTAACGGCCAAGGGCGTGCTCACCGGGCCCTATGTGCAGGATCTGCATGTCATCGCCGGTCTGATCATTTTGCTGCGCGAGATTGCCGTTTCGGGCCTGCGCGAATTTCTCGGCGGCATTCAGGTGTCGGTGCCGGTCTCGAAGCTGGCCAAGTGGAAGACGACTTTCCAGATCATCTGCCTTGGCGCGCTGATTCTCGGCGTGGCGATGCCCTGGTGGAATGTGGTGGTGTGGGGGATAGAGGCCAATGTGCCCCATACGGTGGGGCTGATCACCCTGTGGGGCGCGGCCGGCCTCACGCTGATCACCGGCTGGGATTACCTGCGGGTAGGCCTCAAGCACATGGACTGAACCTGCAAAAAAGGCCGGCGGATCGCTCCACCGGCCTTTCCTTTATGAGCACCCCTGAGGATCAGTGGTGGCCCTTCTTCACCTGGCCATGGCCATGGGCGGCCTTCCCGTGCTGGGCGGCCTTGTGGGGCTGCTTGTGCGGGTGGGCCATGGCCGGGGCGGCAAAGGCCGCGGTGGTGGCCAGGGCCGCAAGGGCGAGGGTGATACGGCGCATGGGTAATCTCCTGTAAAAAACCGGGAATGGCGGGCCCCGTTTCGCCGAGACAGGATGAATTCTATATGAATTTCCGGCGCGTGGCGTTGATAATGCCTCGCATCAACCGGCGCGCAGCTCCTCGGCCAGCAGGCGGAACTCCTCGGTGCGGGGCGAATGGCGGCGCCACACCAGCGCGATCTCGCGGTTGGCGGTGGGCGATTGCAGCGGGCGCGCCACCACATTGGTGCCGTTGAGAATGCCCGCATCCAGCGCCATCTCCGGCAGCATCGTCAGGCCCAGCCCATTGTCCACCATCTGCACCAGCGTGTGCAGGCTGGTGCCGATCATCGTGGCGCTGGCGCGCAGTTCCGGGCGGTTGCAGGCGGCCAGCGCATGGTCCTTCAGGCAATGGCCATCTTCCAGCAGCAGCAGGCGGTGCTCGTCGATGAGGTCGGGGGAGATCTCCTCGGGCGGATCGCGCGGATCGTCCTTGGGGAAGGCGACATAGAGCGCGTCTAGCTCGATCGTCTCCTTTTCCACCTCGCCGGTGGCAAAGGGCAGGGCCAGCAGCACGCAATCGGCCCGGCCATGCTGCAGCGATTCGATCGCCGCGCCCGAAGGCTCCTCGCGCAGGAAGAGCTTGAGGGCGGGGCGCTCCTGCCGCAGCCGGGGCAGCATGCGCGGCAGCAGGAACGGGGCGATGGTGGGGATCACGCTCATGCGGATTTCACCGCACAGCGGCTGCGAGGAGGCCTGGATCAGATCCGACAGCTCCTCCGCCTCGCGCAGCAGGCGGTGGGCCTTGGCCACCACCTGATTGCCCAGCGGGGTGAAATGCACCGCCCGCTTGGTGCGTTCCACCAGCGTTACGCCCAGCAGGCTTTCCAGATCGCGCAGGCCCGCCGACAGCGTCGATTGCGAGACAAAGCAGGAATCGGCGGCGCGGCCGAAATGGCCATGTTCATGCAGCGCCACCAGATATTGCAGCTGCTTGAGGGTCGGCTGGTAGACGCTCATCCTCAGGCGGCGCCCTCGGGGGTGTCGGCGCTCTCGTCCAGCCGGGTCATCTTCAGCCGGCCGTGGACAACGGCAAAGCCCAGCTTGCCCTCCACCAGATCCAGCGCATCATGGCCAAACACCTCATAGCGCCAGCCTTCAAGGATGGAGATGCCCTTGCGCTGGCCGGCCGCCAGCAGTTCCAGATCGTCGGAGCGGGCGAGGAGGCGGGCGGCCACATCGATCTCGCGCGCGCGGATCTTCAGCAGCAGCTTCAGCAGATCCGCCACCAGCGAGCCTTCCTTGCCCAGGGGCGCGCCGCGCGGCGCGCGCGGGGGCAGCTCGTCCTCGGCCAGCGGCTGGGCATCGGCCAGCGCCAGCATCAGCCGCTTGCCGATCTCATTGTCCTTCCAGCCGGGCGACAGGCCGCGCACCTTGGCGAGGTCTGCCTGGGCCTTGGGCGGGTGGCTGGCCATGTCGGCCAGGGTTTCGTCGCGGGCGATGCGGCCGCGCGGGATGTTCTTGTCCTGCGCCTCATATTCGCGCCAGGCGGCCAGCGCCTTCAGCCGGCCCAGCATCGCCGGATTGCGCCCGGCCGCCTTGATGCGCAGCCAGGCCAGGCTGGCATCGTTGCGGTAATTTTCCGGATCGGCCAGCTTTTCCATCTCGGCATCCAGCCATTCCCCGCGGCCGGTCTTGATCAGGCGCTTGAGGATCTTGGGGAAGATGCGGGCGAGGTGGGTGACATCGCCGATGGCATATTCGATCTGCCGCTCGGTCAGCGGGCGGCGGCTCCAGTCGGTAAAGCGCGCGCCCTTGTCGATGACGAGGCCCAGCCAGCTTTCCACCAGATTGGAATAGCCGATCTGCTCGCTCTGGCTGATCGCCATCATGGCGATCTGGGTGTCGAAGATGGGGTGGGGGGTCTTGCCGGTGAGGTTGTAGATGATCTCCACATCCTGCCCGCCGGCGTGGAAGATCTTCAGCACCTCCTCATTGTCGACCAGCAGGTCGAGCAGCGGCGAGAGGTCGATGCCATCGGCCTTGGGGTCGATCGCGGCGGCTTCCTTGTCGTCGGCGATCTGGATGAGGCACAGCTCGGGCCAATAGGTGCTCTCGCGCATGAATTCGGTGTCGACGCAGACGAACTGCGCCCTGGCAAGGCGGCCACACAGATCGGCAAGGGCATCGGTGGTGGTGATCAGCGGATGGATTTTCATGCGTTGGGTCTTTATGTCTTTTCATCTGGCCCGGTGGCGGGCGCTTTCGCCGCTTCATGCGCCCCCTTGCAAAAGGGGGCATAAAGCAGCCGGAGGATGGGCCGGAAGGGCCCGCGGCTTGACAAATCGCCGGGTATCGACTGTTAGCCCGCACGATCCGCGCCCATCGCCTTTGGTCGCGGCCCTGTTCCCCTGCCCGAGTTAGGGCCGAATGGAAAGACTTGTCATGCAATCGCCTGTCACGGACACGCTGGCCCATCCCTATCGTTCGCACACTTGCGGGGCGCTCAATCAGGATCATGTGGGCCAGAACGTGCGCCTGTCGGGCTGGGTGCACAGAAAGCGCGACCATGGCGGCGTGCTGTTTGTGGACCTGCGCGACCATTACGGCATCACCCAGATCGTTGCCGACAGCGATTCTGCGGCGCTTCCGGTGCTCGAATCGCTGCGGGTGGAAAGCGTCGTCTCGATCGATGGCGTGGTGAAGGCGCGCGGCGCGGGCACGGTGAACGCCAATCTTGCCACCGGCGCGATCGAGGTGTTCGCGCGCGTGGCCACGGTGCAGTCGGCCGCGGCCGAGCTGCCGATGCCGGTGGCCGGCGAGCAGGAATATCCTGAGGAAATCCGCCTCAAATACCGCTTCCTCGACCTGCGCCGCGAGACGCTGCACGCCAATATCGTCAAGCGCACCAAGGTCATCTCGGCCATGCGCCGGGCGATGGAAGACACCGGCTTCACCGAATATTCGACGCCGATCCTGACCGCTTCCAGCCCCGAGGGCGCGCGCGATTTTCTGGTGCCCAGCCGCATCCATCCCGGCAGCTTCTTTGCGCTGCCGCAGGCGCCCCAGCAGTACAAGCAGCTGCTGATGGTGGCCGGCTTCGACCGCTATTTCCAGATCGCCCCGTGCTTCCGCGACGAGGATCCGCGCGCCGATCGCCTGCCCGGCGAATTCTACCAGCTCGACCTCGAGATGAGCTTTGTCACCCAGGAAGAGATCTGGGAGACGCTGGAGCCGGTGGTGACGGGCATCTTCACCCAGTTCGGCCAGGGCGCGGCGGTTACGCCCGCCGGCGAATGGCCGCGCATCCCCTTTGATGAGGCGATGCTGAAATATGGCACCGACAAGCCGGATCTGCGCAACCCGCTGATCATCTCGGATGTGTCGCATCATTTCACCAGTTCCGGCTTTGGGCTGTTCGAGAAGATCGTCGGCTCGGGCGGCGTGGTGCGGGCCATTCCGGCGCCGGCCACCGCTGAAAAGAGCCGCAAGTTCTTCGACGAGATGAACGAGTGGGCGCGCGCCGAAGGCCATGCCGGCCTTGGCTATGTCACCCGCAAGGGCGGCGAGTTTGGCGGGCCGATCGCCAAGAACCACGGGGCCGAGGGCATGGAAAAGCTCTATGCCGAGCTGGGCCTGGGCGAGAACGACGGCCTGTTCTTCGCCGCCGGCAAGAGCGAGCAGGCCGCCAAGCTGGCTGGCGCTGCCCGCATCCGCGTGGGCGAGCTGCTCGATCTTATCGAGAAGGACGCCTATCGCCTGTGCTGGATCGTCGACTTCCCCTTCTACGAGTGGAACGAGGACGAGAAGAAGGTGGATTTCTGCCACAATCCGTTCTCCATGCCGCAGGGCGGGCTGGAGGCGCTGAACGCTGGCGATCCGCTGGCGATCAAGGCGCTGCAGTATGATGCGGTGTGCAATGGCTACGAGATCGCCTCGGGCTCCATCCGCAACCATCTGCCCGAGACGATGGTGCGCGCCTTCGAGATCACCGGCCTTAGCCGCGAGGATGTGGAAGCGCGCTTTGGCGGGCTCTACCGCGCCTTCCAGTATGGCGCGCCGCCGCATGGCGGGGCCGCTTTCGGGGTGGATCGCATCGTCATGCTGCTGTGCGGCGCCCACAATCTGCGCGAGATCACGCTGTTCCCGATGAACCAGCGCGCAGAGGACCTGTTGATGGGCGCGCCAAGCGCGGCTACCATGAAGCAACTGCGCGAATTGCACATCCGCGTGGTTGAACAGCCCAAGGGCTAGGCGCGCGAAAGGCTGGCCGCCTTGCGGCAAGGGGCGGGGCCCGTTTGGGCCCGGCGCTTTGCCACCTGTGCGCTGGCGGCTATCGCAAACGCCGCTTGCCAGCCCGCTTGCCACCCATTAGGGCACGCATCGAGTTTCCTGTTTTGCCGCTTCATAAAGGGGATTACCATGAGCGACACCGCCGAGCGCGTTAAGAAGATCGTCGTTGAGCACCTGGGCGTCGAGGCCGAGAAGGTCACCGAAGATGCCAGCTTCATCGATGATCTGGGCGCCGACAGCCTCGACATCGTCGAGCTGGTGATGGCTTTCGAGGAAGAGTTCGGCGTTGAGATCCCGGACGATGCCGCCGAGAAGATCAGCACCGTTTCGGATGCGATCAAGTATATCGACGAGCACAAGGGCTAAGCGCTTCTGCTTGTCGGGCGGGCCGCTGCCGGCTAAAGGCGCAGCCCGCCCGGTTTGTCTCGCGCTGGCCATGGATCATGGCTGCGGCGGGTGCACGGGATGGGGCGGGCAATCCGCCCCCTTCGGCCTCCGAAACGCGGGGCAAGAGGCAGGCTCGGTCCGTCAGGGCTGGGCCTGTTGCGTATGAATGAAGCGGTATCAAATCCGCGTGGAGAATGTCGTGATGCGTCGTGTTGTTGTCACCGGTCTTGGTCTTGTCACCCCGCTGGGCGCGGATGTCGAAACCGCCTGGGCCAATATCCTGGCCGGCAAGTCGGGCGCGGGGCGCATCACCAGGTTCGATACCACAGGGCAGAAGTGCCATATCGCCTGCGAAGTGAAGCCGGCCGACCATGAATATGGTTTCGATGCGGGCAAGCGGGTGGATCACAAGATCCAGCGGCAGGTCGATCCGTTCATCGTCTTTGGCATTGATGCGGCCGGCCAGGCGCTGGAAGATGCGGGCCTTGTCGACATGCCCGAAGAGATGCGCCTGCGCGCCGGCTGCAGCATCGGCAGCGGCATCGGCGGCCTGCCGGGTATCGAGAGCGAATCGCTGGTGCTGGCCGAAAAGGGCCCGGCGCGCGTCTCGCCCCATTTCGTCCACGGGCGGCTGATCAACCTGATCTCGGGTCAGGTGTCGATCAAATATGGCCTGATGGGGCCGAACCACGCGGTCGTCACGGCCTGCTCCACCGGTGCCCACTCGATCGGCGATGCCGCGCGGATGATCCGCGATGGCGATGCCGACATCATGCTGGCCGGCGGCGCCGAATCGACCATCTGTCCGATCGGCATCGCCGGCTTTGCCCAGGCCCGCGCCCTGTCGACCGCCTATAACGACCAGCCCGAGAAGGCCAGCCGCCCCTACGACAAGGACCGCGACGGTTTCGTCATGGGCGAGGGCGCGGGCGTGGTCTGCCTTGAGGAATATGAGCATGCCGTGGCGCGCGGCGCCAAGATCTATGCCGAAGTGGTGGGCTATGGCCTCTCGGGCGATGCCTATCACGTGACGGCGCCGCATCCGGGCGGCTCGGGCGCCTATCGCTCGATGGAGATGGCGCTGAAGAAGGCGGGCATGACGCCGGCCGACATCGACTATGTGAACGCCCATGGCACCAGCACGCCGATGGGTGACGAGCTGGAACTGGGCGCGGTGCGCCGCCTGTTTGGCGATGCCATCTCCACTGTCTCGATGAGCTCCACCAAGAGCGCGATCGGCCATCTGCTGGGCGGCGCGGGCGCGGTGGAAACGATCTTCTGCATCCTGGCCATCCGCGACCAGATCGTGCCGCCGACCCTCAACCTCGACAACCCCAGCGAGAGCTGCGAGGGCGTGGACCTGGTGCCGCACACCGCCAAGAAGCGCCCCGTGCGCGCCGCGCTCAACAATTCCTTCGGCTTTGGCGGCACCAATGCCAGCCTGGTGGTGAAGGCGCTCTGACATGACCCGCAAGCAGCGCCGCCGCCTGATTGCCATCGGCGCGGCGCTGGCGGTGGGCCTGCCGGCGCTGAACCTGGCCTGGAGCTGGTGGGCCCCCGGCCCGCTGCCGGCCGATACGCAGGTGACCGTGCCCGATGGCGCCAGCCTTGCCAGCGTTGCCATGCGGCTGGAAAAGGGCGGGGTGGTGCGCTCGGCGTTCAACTTTCGCTGGCATGCCAAGCTGCTGGCGATGGGCCGCAAGCTGAAGGCGGGTGAGTTCCTGCTGCCGGCGGGCGCCAGCGAATCGCAGGTGCTGGCGATCATCACCGGCGACAATGCGCTGCGCCGCTTCGTCACCGTGCCCGAAGGCCTGCCCAGCGTGATGGTGCAGGAAAAGCTGTTGAGCGAGACGATGCTGGCCGGCCCCGCGCCGCTGCCGGCAGAAGGCAGCATCCTGCCTGAAACCTATGATTTTGCCCGGGGCGAAAGCCGCGCCGAAGTGGTGGGCCGCATGCAGGCGGCGATGACCAAGGCGCTGGCCGAGGAATGGGCCGCCCGCGCGCCCGACCTGCCGGTGAAGACCCCGGCCGAAGCGCTGACGCTGGCCTCCATCGTCGAGAAGGAGACCGGCAAGAGCGAGGAGCGGGCGATGGTGGCCGGCCTCTATGAGAACCGGCTGAAGAAGGGGATCATGCTGCAGGCAGACCCGACCATCATCTATCCCATCACCAAGGGCAAGCCGCTGGGCCGGCGCATCCGCGAAAGCGAGATCCACGCGGTGAACGGCTATAACACCTATGCCATGGCCGGCCTGCCCGATGGGCCGATCACCAATCCCGGCCGCGCCAGCATCCATGCGGTGCTGCACCCGGCCAAGACGGAAGTGCTCTATATGGTGGCCGATGGCAGCGGCGGCCATGTGTTTGCCACCACGCTGGACGAGCATAACCGCAATGTGGCGCGCTGGTTTGCCATCCGCCGGGCGCGGGGCGAACTGTAGGCGGGGCGGGGTGGCGCTGTGGTTCGGGCGCTTTGCACATTCTTCGAAATTTTCTCATTTTTCCCGTTGACCACCTTCCCGCATGCTCCTAAGAGCGCGGCCTGCCCAGCGCAGGAAGGCCTCTTCGGAGACGCCGGAATGGTATGGCGGAGTAGCTCAGCAGGTTAGAGCAGCGGAATCATAATCCGCGTGTCGGGGGTTCGAGTCCCTCCTCCGCTACCATGATGCAACCTTTTCCAAACCTTGCATTTTTAGCGGATTTCCGCTGTTTACGGGGTGATAGAGGGTTCCAGATCAGACCGAATTTCCAGATGTCGATCTGGTCAGATTTCGCTAGATTTCGATCTGTTTGGACACCTCTTGTGTCATGATTTGTGTCATCGTTTTATCGCCTCGCATGTGTCGAGGTCATCATGGGAAGCACCCGGAACTTCAGCCCTTCGAGCCTTGATGGGCTCATCGCAGGCCGACTGGCAGATCCGCTTGTGCCGGGACTTTGTGTCAGCGTTTCGGCTTCCGGCGGAAAAACCTGATTATTTCGGCGCCGGGTGGCGCGTTCCGGGGCGATTGTCAGCATGACGCTGGGGACCTTCCCGCCTATCCGATTTCCGAGGCCCGGAATTGGGCTGCAAAGCTCAATGAGGTAATTGAGCGAGGGGAGGATCCCAGGGCGGCTCTGCGGGTCAAGGAGGTTCAAGAGGTGCTTGCGGTCGCCATGGCGCATACCATTTACATGGAAGCGATGCGGCGAGGTGATCGCAGGAAGCTCAAGCCCAGGACCCTTTGCGACAAGGAGGTGATCTTCAGCCGCGATATCGAGCCTCGGCTTGGTAGCGTCTCCTTGTACCAACTCAGCGAGAACGAGTGCTGGGATTCCGTCTATGACAAGGCCAAGGCTTCAAAGGTGCGGGCTAACAAAATGGCTGGGTAACTGAGTCGCTTCCTGAAATGGTGTGCGGGGCGGGAAGGGCGCATGGCGGGGATCGAGCCGATGGCGCATCCTGCGTAGACGCTCAATTCGAACTGGTTCTCGACCGGGCCGAAGGCGAACAAGCGTTTTCTCAATGACGATGAGATCGTCTGGCTTATGCGGGCGCTGGTCGATGAACCGCTAGTTTATCGGCGGGGTTTTCTGCTGCTGCTGACGGCTGCACGCAGCAATGAGTTGTTCGGAGCACCAGCGTCGGAAATAGTTGATGGTCTCTGGACCTTGCCTGCGGACAGATCGAAGAACGGCGAGGAAAATTATGTCGCCCTTGGGCCGTGGGGATACGACGCTCATTCGAATGCGCTTGGTGTGGGATGCGACGCATCGGTGCATTTCCGCGATCCTCGCACCGGCGCTTTTGGGCAGGCGTGGTCGGTGGGCGGCAAGGCCTGGCATTTGCGACACAAGGGCGAGCAGTTGATGGCTTTCGTCGTCTTTTCCGACGCGGAAGCATTTTGTGTTTATATGGTCGCGGCCCTGCGAACGAACACGGATGTGCTCGATGTCATCCGATGCCTTCGGAGACGGGACTTGACGCCCTGATGCAGAGCGTCATGTCAATGATTCATCGCTAGACTTAGTAAGATATACTTAGCACGATGGCCGTAGGGGGTGCTCCATGGCCACGACTATGATTCCTCAGTCTGATGCCGATCCGGCGTCGATCTTTCAAAGCAACCTGCCGATTGCGGACAAGCTGGACCGCGCGCGCATGGAATTGCTGGACCTTTCGGCGCGCAACCGGTTGCTCAACCTGCCGCGGAAAAACGCGCGATCCGTCGAGATTGTCGACGAGAAAAGCGCCGAGATCTTTCGCCTGCTGGTGCGGGAAGGCAAGGTCTTTACCTTCCTTGCCGGAAAGGGCGCGCGCGGCGGGGATGAGGGCGAAACCGATGACGCCGACGAGATCATGGATCTTGCCCTTCCCGAGGATGATGTCGCCGACGAGCGCGGTGTTTTCAGCCGCCATTCCGACACCCGCCTGCAAACCCGGCTGACGCCCAAGGGCCTTCAGAAGCGCCTGCTTGAACTCTATTTCGACGCGCGCACGCTGGAGGAGGAGCAGGGCGTCAATATCCTCTATCTGACGCTTGGCATGCTGCGCTGGGTCGATCCCGGCAATGCCGCCAACATCCGCCATGCGCCCTTGCTGTTGATCCCGGTGTCGCTCGAACGTGGCAATGCCGGCGAGAAGTTCAAGCTGCGCGCGCGGCCCGAGGAGTTTGCTTCCAACCTGTCGCTGGAGGCCTGGCTCGACCGGGTTCACGGCATCCGCCTGCCCGCTTTCGAGGCGAGCGATGGTTTCGACCCGATGACCTATATGGACGAGGTCGCCGAGGCGGTGGCCGCCAAGACGGGCTGGGCGGTGCTGCATGACGATATGGCGCTGGGCTTTTTCTCTTTCGCCAAATTCCTGATGTATCGCGATCTCGATCCGGCAAACTGGCCCGATCATGCGCGGATCAGCGACCGGCCGCTCGTGCGCGGCCTGCTGGCCGACGGGTTCCAGGGCGCCGGGGGGATGATCCCCGAGGATGCCAAGATCGATCCCTTCATCCCGCCTGCCGACATGCTCCATATTCTGGACAGTGACAGCAGCCAGGCGCTGGCCGTGCATGAGGTGCGCCGTGGCCGCGACATGGTGATCCAGGGGCCGCCGGGAACGGGCAAGAGCCAGACGATCGCCAACATCGTTGCTTCCGCCGTGGCCGATGGAAAGACGGTCCTGTTCGTTGCCGAGAAAATGGCGGCGCTCGAGGTCGTGAAGCGCAGGCTGGATGCCACGGGCGTTGGCGATGCCTGTCTGGAACTGCACAGCAACAAGGCGAACAAGCGCGCCGTGCTGGATGAATTGCGCCGGACATGGGAACTGGGCGCGCCCAAGGGCGGCGATCCCGGCTCGCTCCATGCCCGCCTGACCGAGGCGCGCGATCAGCTCAACGATCATGCCGCGCGCATGCACAGCCTTCACGCGGCCAGCGGGCTCACCCCCTATCAGGTGATCGGACAACTGGCCCGGTTGCGGCTGGCGGGGGAGCAGCCCAACGATATTGCGCTTGAGGCGCCCCAGACATGGTCGGCCGATGGTTTCAACCAGCGCCATAACATCCTGTCCGAACTGGTCGAACGGGTGGCGGTGATCGGCCAGCCTGCCGATCATGTCTGGCGCGGGGTACGGCTGGCCTCGGCCTCGCCGATGGAGGTGGAGCGGTTTGTGAGCCGCTTTGCCGCACTGGGCCAGCGACTGGACCGCTTCGATGCGGATCAGGCTGCGCTTGCGGCGCGGCTGGAGCAGGAGGCCGTGGCCAGATTGCGGGATGTGGGTGTGCTGACCGGGCTGGCCCGGCGGGTGGGCACGGCGCCCGGCCTGTCGTCGCGTGCCCTGGGCTCGCCGGTTTGGGAAGAGCAGGCGCAGGAGATCGCCGCGCTGCTGGAGACGGGCAGGCGTTACGCCGCATTGCGCGAGGCACTGGCACCGATCTGCCCCGATGCGGCATGGGCCATGGATTTTGTCGGGGCGCGGGATCGGCTGGGGCATTTGCCTACCGGTTTTTCGCTTGAGGCTTTCGCGCGCCTGTCGGTGCTGGTGGAGCATATACCACGCTTGCGGGCCGAGGCGGATGCGCTTTCGCAAGCCATGGGACGCGATGCTCCGGCGACATTGGCCGACATCAGGCGCCTGTTGCGCGTGGGCGACCGCGTGGTCGTTGCGCCAGAGGCCAGCGCGGATGCCTTTGCCGCTGATCTGTGGGACAATGGGGTCGAGCGGGCCGCTGATATCGCCGGGGCGGTTCAGCGGCTGGAAAGCGCCCGCACGGCCATCGGTGACAGGCTGCTCGATGCGGCATGGGGGATGGATCTGGGCGCGGCGCGGGCGACACTGGCCTCGCATGGCACCGGCTTTTTCAAGGTCTTGAGCGGCGATTGGCGCCATGCCAACCGGCTGGTCCGCACTGTCCTGACCAATCCGGATCAGGGGCTGGACGAGACGTTGGGGCAGCTCGATGCCCTGGCCGAAGGGCAGGCGGCGCGGCGCGCGATCGAGGCCGAGGAAGCCTTTGCCCGCAGCGCTTTCGGGGGAGACTGGCGCGGGGACCGTTCGGCCTCGGCTTCGCTGCTTGCTCTGATCGAATGGGTGCGGTCTCTTAAAGGTCTGGGGGCGGAACCCCGGATCGTGGCGGCCAATCGCCCGGATCGCGATGCCATCACTTTACGTCTGTCCCGCACGCAGGCCCTGCTGACCGAACTGTCGCCGGTGATCGATGCGCTGTGGAGCGATCTGCCCGAGCAAGGGGTGATGTTCGGCGATGCCTTGTCGGCGGAGCGCGCGGATATGGCGGCCTTGCTGGCGGCGGTTTCCGGTTTTCATGACGCCGGTCAGGCCAGTGCTGCCGCCATGGCGACGGTCCCGGCTGATCTGTCGCTTCGCCTTCGGACGCTCGATGATCTTGCCGAAGGACAGCGCTGTTCCGCCAGCCTCATGCGGGACGACGACCTTGGTCAGGCGGCGTTCGATACCATGTGGCAGGGGGGCACGTCGGATTGGGGCGAGTTGCGCGTCATGGCGGACTGGATCGAGAGCCATCGTGACATCCGCCTGCTGGCCAGCCGGATCGCGCATCGACAGGCGCTGGTGCCGAGTGCCGATGCGCTGGAACGGGATGGCGATGCGCTTGTCGCCGATATCGGCGGGCTGCTGGGCGAGCTTTCGTGCGAAACCTATGTGGTGCTCGGCTTTTCGAGCGTGGCGGCGGCGCCCTGTGCCCATTTGCGCCAGAGGCTGGCGGAATGGGCGGCGGGCGGCGAGGATCTGTCGCGCTGGGTGGCCTATCGGGATCGCGCGGATCGCGCGCGGGCGCTGGGCTGCGGCGATGTGGTCGCGCGGCTGGAGGGCGGACGGCTGGCGCCCGGGGCCGTCATCCCGGCGTTTGAAATGGCCTATTTCGAGGCGATCCATCAGGACCAGTTGCGCGAGCATCCCGAGCTTGGCCGGTTCGACGGCACATTGCATGGCCGTCTGGCGCGCGAGTTTGCCGATCTGGACCGTCAGCGGATCGTGGCGGCCAGCCTGGAGGTCGTGCGGGCCCACCACCAGCGTATTCCCCCGCGCAACGGCGGTCCGCCGGTCGGCCCGCTGGGCACGCTGAAGACGGAGATGGAGCGCAAGCGCGGCCATATGCCGATCCGCAGGCTGATGGAACGGGCCGGGCCGGCGGTGCAGGCATTGAAGCCCGTCTTCATGATGAGCCCCCTGTCTGTTGCGCAGTTTCTGGCGCCCGGGGCTTTCGAATTCGATTTGCTGGTCATGGATGAGGCCAGCCAGATCCAGCCCGTCGATGCGCTGGGCGCGGTGGCGCGGGCCAGACAGGTCGTCGTGGTCGGCGATCCCAAGCAGTTGCCGCCAACGGCCTTTTTCTCGAAGGTGACGGGCAATGGCGCGGATGGCGACGATGACGATGGCGGCGCGCAGGTGGCCGATATCGAGAGCATTCTTGGCCTGTTCACGGCGCGCGGCCTGCCCGAACGGATGCTACGCTGGCATTATCGCAGTCGTCATCAGTCGCTGATCGCGGTCAGCAACCGCCAGTTTTACGAGAGCAAGCTGTTCATCGTGCCCAGCCCCTATACGGCGGAAGCCGGAATGGGGCTGCGGTTCCACCATATCACCGAAGGCCTGTTCGATTCAGGCAGCACCAAGACCAATCAGGTCGAAGCGAAGATCGTGGCCAGGGCGATCATGGCCCATGCCTGCGATCATCCCGAACTGTCGCTGGGCGTTGCGGCTTTCTCCGTGTCGCAACGGCGGGCCATTCTGGATCATCTCGAACTGCTGCGCCGCTCGGCAACGCCCGAGGTGGAGGCTTTTTTCCAGGCGCATTATGCTGAGCCCTTCTTCGTCAAGAACCTTGAGAATGTGCAGGGCGATGAGCGGGATGTGATCTTCATCTCGGTCGGCTACGGCCCCACGACGCCGGGCGGGCGGGTGCCGATGCGTTTCGGCCCATTGGGCATGGAGGGCGGCGAGCGGCGGCTGAACGTGTTGATCAGCCGGGCCAAGCAGCGCTGCGAGGTCTTTTCCTCGATGACCGATGAGGACATCGACCCGGACTTTGCGCAGAGCCGCAAGGGTGTGTTCGCCTTTCGCCTGTTCCTGCATTTCGCGCGCACGGGCCGGATGACCATGGCCGAGAGCACCGGGCGCGATCATGACAGCGTGTTCGAGGAGCAGGTCGCCAAGGCGCTTCAGGCGCGCGGTTATCATGTGCATCGTCAGGTCGGTCTTGCGGGCTTTTTCATCGACCTTGCCGTGTCCGATCCCGAACGTCCGGGCCGCTATCTGCTGGGGATCGAATGTGACGGTGCGGCCTATCACGATGCGCGGTCCGCGCGTGACCGGGACCGCCTGCGGCAATCGGTGCTGGAAAGCCATGGCTGGACCATTCACCGCGTATGGAGCACCGACTGGTTCCATCGGCCCAATGAGCAGCTTGAGCAGATCATCGCCCGGATCGAGGAGGCGAAGGCCGAGCATGCCGGCGAGCCGCATGAGCGGGCATCGCGCGCCGTGCCGGTCGATATCTTCAGCATCGAACGGGACGATGTGACCGAGATGGGGCTGGTGCGTGTGGATGGGGAGGAGGGTGATCCCCCACAGAACCTTTATGTGGAGGCGGTGTTGAACCGGCCGACCCATCGCACCGATGATCTGCATGAAACGCCCACGGGCATTCTGACGGCCCTTCTGGTGGAGGCGGTCAGCATCGAGGGCCCGGTGCATATCGATGAGGTGATCGAACGCATCCGGTCGGCATGGGGGCTGAAACGGGCAGGCGGGCGTATCCAGCAGGCCATAGAGGATGCC
>Ga0207806_1000101_pt1 | contig 21144 bp, 21 predicted proteins | sample LuqExpMetageno72_FD_187829 | JGI IMG/M metagenome (GOLD analysis project Ga0207806, IMG submission 187829) | Tropical forest soil microbial communities from Luquillo Experimental Forest, Puerto Rico - Sample 72 (SPAdes) | ecosystem: Environmental > Terrestrial > Soil > Tropical forest ...
TTGGTACAAGGCCTATCACGGGGTGTGAGGGGGGGCCCTCACACCGCCATATTGTCGATCAGCCGGGCCTTGCCGATGCGTGCTGCCACCAGCAGGCGGGCGGGCACCGTGCCGACTGTGGCCAGCGGCGCCAGGCTGTCGGCCTCGCGCAGTTCGGCATAATCCACCGCGCTGAAGCCGCCGGCCAGCAGGTCTGCCTCCAGCGCGGCCAGGGCTTCCGGCACGGGCGTGCCGGCCTGGAGCGCGGCGATGGCCTTGTGCATGGCGGCGGGCAGGCAGGCGGCCTGCTGGCGCTCTGTGGCCGAGAGATAGGCATTGCGCGAGGAGCGGGCGAGGCCATCTGCCTCGCGCACGGTGGCAACGCCGATGATGTTTTCCACCGCGGGCCGGGCCAGATCAAGATCGCGCGCCATGCGGCGGATCACCGCCAGCTGCTGCCAGTCCTTCTCGCCGAACAGGGCGATATCGGGCGCCACCTGGTTGAACAGCTTGAGCACCACCGTTGCCACCCCGTCGAAATGGCCGGGCCGGGTGCCGCCGCACAGCCCCTCGCTAACGCCCGCCACCGACACGTTGGTGGCATAGCCGGCCGGATACATGGCCGAAACCGTGGGCGCCCACAGCACCGCCACGCCTTCTGCCTCCAGCAGGGCGGCATCGCGGGCCAGCTGGCGCGGATAGGCCTCGAGGTCCTCGCCGGCGGCGAACTGGCGCGGGTTGACGAAGATCGAGGCGACGACCTGCGCGCCGCGCGCCCTGGCCGCGCGCACCAGCGTCAGATGGCCTTCATGCAGCGCGCCCATGGTGGGCACCAGCGCCACGGGCCCCTCGGCCCTCAGCGCTTCGAGCGCACGCCGCAGTGGATGAAGCTCCTCGATGATTTGCACGCCAGCGCCCCTTACGGTAGTTTACAGTTTGTGAGTGGGGGCTCTCATGCCTCGCCGCGCCTGATATCGCAAGCCGCCCTGTCTGGGCCTCAAAGGGCCTGAACCTGCGAAGAGAGTGTGAGCCGTGAGTGACGCAAGCCCCCCCAGCCCAGGCCCCCATCGCATTGTTTTCGCCAATGAAAAAGGCGGAACCGGGAAATCCACCACGGCCGTGCACGTGGCCATTGCACTGGCCTATCTGGGCGGGCGGGTGGCCGCGATAGACCTCGATCCGCGCCAGCGCACGCTGCACCGCTATTTCGAGAACCGCGCCGAAACCCTGCGCCGCCGCCAGATTTCGCTGCCGATGATCAGTTTTGGCGTGTTCAATGGCTCCACCACCGAGGAGCTGGATGGGCTGAGCGCCGCGATGGGCGCCGGCCATGATTACCTGATCTATGACACGCCCGGCCGCGACGATGTCTTTGCCCGCCATGTGGCCACCCAGGCCGATACGCTGGTGACGCCGCTGAACGACAGTTTCGTCGATTTCGACCTCATCGGCCAGGTGGATTCCGAAAGCTTCCGCGTGCGGCGCCTGTCGTTCTATGCCGAGCTGATCTGGGAGACGCGCAAGAAGCGCGCGCTGAGCACCCTTGCCGATAACCGCCGCGAGATGGACTGGGTGGTGGTGCGCAACCGCACCCAGCATATCGAGGCGCGCAACATGCGCCGCATCGATGGCGCGCTGGCCGAACTGGCGCGGCGGGTGGGCTTCCGCATTGCCCAGGGCCTGTCGGAACGCGTGATCTACCGCGAGCTGTTCCCCTCGGGCCTCACCCTGCTCGACAAGGGCTATCTGGGCGATCTGGGCACCAGCCATCTGGTGGCCCGGCAGGAATTGCGCGCGCTGCTCTCAGGCCTCAGCCTGCCGCTGCCGCCCTTCGCGCCGGCGCCGGCCGCCATGGCGCCGCCGATGGGGCAGGCGCCCATGGAACAGCCGGCGATGGAACAGGCGCCCATGGAACAGGCAGGGTCAGAGCCCGCGCCCGTGCAGCCCTACTACTGAGCCGGCGGCGCAGGCAGGCCCATGAGCAAGCTGATCTGGCTGGCAGCGATCGGCTGCCTGGTGTTCAAATGGCAGACCGGGCGCTGGCCGTGGCAGGCGCGGGGCGCCTTGCCGGGGCGCGGCCGGGGCGCAGAGCAGGCGCTGGCCCATGCCCGCGCGCTGCTGGGCCTTGGCGCCGGGGCCAGCCATGGCGAGATCATCGAGGCGCACAAGCGCCTGCTGATGATCGTTCACCCCGATCGCGGCGGCACCAGCGAGCAGGTGCATGAGGCCACCGCCGCGCGCGATCTGCTGCTGGCCGATCTGGCGCGGCGCAGCGCTGCCGGCCAGTGATCTGGTGACCTATCGCCTGCACCCTTCCATCCTGCGGGAATATGATATCCGCGGGATTTGTGGCGAAACGCTGTGGCCGGCCGATGCCTTTGTGCTGGGCTGGGCCTTTGCCCGGGTGGTGGCCGAAGCGGGCGGGCGGCGCGTGGCGGTGGGGCGCGATGGGCGGCTCAGTTCGCCCGTGCTGGAAGCGGCGCTGGCGGCGGGCTTGCGGGCAGGGGGCGCTGCTGTGCTGCCGGTGGGGCAGGGGCCCACGCCGCTGCTCTATTTCGCCGAACGGTCAACCGAACAGGTGGAGGGCGGCATTCAGGTAACTGGCAGCCACAATCCCCCCGATCACAATGGCTTCAAGATAGTATTGCAGGGTGCCCCCTTCTTCGGGGCGGATCTCCTCCGGCTCGGGCAGATCGCCGAAGGGTTCGATCCAGCTGTCCTCCCCGAGGGGTTCGGCGCGGTGTGGCACGGGCTGGCTGGCGGCGCGGGCGTTGATCCGATCCTCGGGGATGCCGACGGCGCGGGCGAAGGCGGCGAGATTTTCCGGCGTTATATCGATGCCCTCACCGCCGCGCTGGAGGAAGCTCCGGCCGGCCCGCTGGCGGCCCTGCGCGTGGGCTGGGATGCCGGCAATGGCGCTGCCGGCCCGGCGATAGAGGCGCTCTGCGCCCGTTTGCCAGGGGAACATCATCTGCTTTACACCCGTGTAGACGGCCATTTTCCTCACCATCATCCAGATCCGACTGTCGAAGAAAACCTCGCAGATTTACGTAGCCTCGTCCTGTCGGAACGCCTCGATTTCGGAGTGGCTTTCGATGGCGACGGCGACCGGCTGGGGGTGATCGACGGGCACGGGCGGGTGGTGTGGGGCGATCAGCTGCTGCTGCTGTTTGCCGCGGATCTGCTGGAAAGCCACCCGGGCGCGCGGATTCTGGCCGATGTGAAGACCTCGCAAGGCGTGTTCGATGGCATTGCCGCGCTGGGCGGCCAGCCGCTGATGTGTGAGACAGGGCACAGCTGGGTCAAATCCAGAATGAAGCAGGCCGGTGCCCTGCTGGCCGGCGAGATGACCGGCCACCTCTTTTTCGCCGATCGCTATTTCGGGTTTGACGATGCGCTGTATGCCGCCGTGCGGCTGATGGCGGCGGTGGCGCGGCAGGAGCGATCGGTGGCCGATATGCTGGAGGCGATGCCGGTGTGGGTGAACACGCCGGAGCTGCGCTTTGCCGTGCCGGCCGCGCGCAAGGCGGCGGTGGTGGCCGAAGTGGCGGCGCGGCTGCGGGCCGAAGGGGCCGATGTCGTCACCATCGACGGGCTGCGGGTGCGGCGGGCCGATGGCTGGTGGCTGCTGCGCGCCTCGAACACGCAGGAGATGCTGGTGGCCCGCGCCGAAAGCGCCGATGCGGCCGGCCTTGCCCGCCTGCTGGCCGAGCTGGACGGGCAATTGGCCGCCTCTGGCGTGGCGCGCGCCGGGGGGCATTGATCCGTCGGCCCGGGCCCCCACATTGGGCCGATCATGGCCGCCACCGATCCCCTTCCGCCAGAGCTGGCCGGCTGGTTTGCCGGGCGGGGCTGGCGCGTGCGCGGGCACCAGCTGGCGATGCTGGCCGAGGCCGATGCCGGCCGCCACGCGTTGCTGATGGCCGATACCGGCGCCGGCAAGACGCTGGCCGGCTTTCTGCCCACGCTGGCCGCTTTCTGCCCCAGCCGGCAGGGGGCGGCGCCGGTGCCGGAAGGGCTGCACACGCTGTATGTCTCGCCGCTGAAGGCGCTGGCGCAGGATGTGCAGCGCGGGCTGGCCCGGCCGGTGGCGGATCTGGGCCTGCCGCTGCGCATCGAGACCCGCAGCGGCGACACTCCCTCTGACCGCAAGGCCCGCCAGCGCGCCCGCCCGCCCCATGTGCTGCTGACCACGCCCGAATCGCTCTCGCTGCTGCTGACCTGTCCGGAAAGCGCGGAGATGTTCGCCAGCCTGAAGCGCGTGGTGGTGGACGAGCTGCACGCCTTTGCCGCCGGCAAGCGGGGCGATCTCCTCGCGCTGGCGCTGGCCCGGCTGCAGGTGCTGGCGCCGCAGATGCGGCGGGCGGGCCTGTCGGCCACGCTGGCCGATGTGGCAGCGGCCCGGGCCTGGCTGGCGCCGGGGGACGAGGCTGGCGATGTGGCGCTGGTGACAGGCGAGGCAGGCGCGGCGCCGGTGGTGGAGATACTGGAGCCCCGGGGCCAGCGCGTGCCTTGGGCCGGCCATGCCGCCGCCTGGGCCGTGCCGCAGATCTATGAGGCGATTGGCCGGCACCGCACCACGCTGGTGTTCACCAACACGCGGTTTCTGGCCGAATATATCTTCCAGCGGCTGTGGGATGCGAATGCGGATCACCTGCCGATCGGCCTGCACCACGGCTCGCTCAGCCGCGAGGCGCGGGCGCGGGTGGAAGCGGCCATGGCCGAGGGGCGGCTGCGGGCGCTGGTGTGCACGTCCAGCCTCGATCTCGGGGTGGATTGGGGCGATGTTGATCTGGTGGTGCAGATGGGGGCGCCCAAGGGCTCCTCGCGGCTGCTGCAGCGCATTGGCCGCGCCAACCACCGGCTGGATCAGCCCAGCAAGGCGCTGCTGGTGCCGGGCAATCGCTTTGAATATCTCGAAGCGCTGGCCGCGCGCGATGCGGTGGCCGAAGGCCAGCGCGATGGCGAGGGCTTTCGCCCCGGCGCGCTGGATGTGCTGGCCCAGCATGTGATGGGCCTTGCCTGCGCCGGCCCGTTCGACGAGGCGGCGCTGCTGGCCGAGGTGCGCTCTGCCGCGCCCTATCACTGGGTGGAGGAGGGGGTGTGGCAAAGGGTCCTGCATTTCGTGGCCACCGGCGGCTTTGCCCTGAAGGCCTATGACCGGTTCCGCCGGCTGGTGCGCAGCGCACATGGCGCCTGGCGCCTGGCCCATCCCGAGATGGCCGCGCGCCATCGGCTGAATGCGGGGATCATCGTCGATGCCGAGATGGTGGAGGTGCGCTTTGGCAATGGCCGGTCGCTGGGCCGGGTGGAGGAGGGCTTTGCCGCCTCGCTGGCGCCGGGCGACACGTTCCGCTTTGCCGGGCTGGACCTTGAACTGATGCGCCTGGGCCATGCCGAGATGCAGGTGCGGGCGGCCAAGCGCGCCGGTGCCATCCCCAGCTATATGGGCGCGCGCATTCCCATCAGCAGCCATCTGGCCGCGCGCGTGCGGGCGATGCTGGCGCGCCCGGCGCTGTGGCCGGCGCTGCCCGACGAGGTGCGCGAATGGCTGGAGATGCAGGCCCATGTGGCGCGCCTGCCGGGCGAGGAGGGGCTGCTGGTGGAAAGCTTCCCCCATGCCGGGCGCCATCACGCGGTGTTCTACACGTTCGAGGGCTGGCCGGCGAACCAGTCCTTGGGAATGCTCATCACCCGGCGGATGGAAGCGCAGGGGCTGGCGCCGCTGGGCTTTGTGGCCAGCGATTATGCGCTGGCGGTGTGGGGCCTGCGGCCGATAGAGGCGCCCGGCGCCCTGCTTTCGGCCGACATACTGGCCGAGGAATTTCTGCCCTGGGTGCGCGAATCGCATCTGCTGCGCCGGGCCTTCCGCGAGGTGGCGGTGATTTCCGGCCTGGTGGAGCGCCAGCAGCCCGGCCAGCGCAAGAGCGGGCGGCAGGTGCGCTTTTCCACCGACCTCATCTACGACGTGCTGCAGAAATACGAGCCCGACCACCTGCTGATCGAGGCGGCCTGGGCCGATGCCCGCCAGCGCCTGACCGATGTGGCCCGCGTGGCCGAGGTGCTGGAGCGGGCCGGGCGGGCAATCGAACATGTGCCGCTGGCCCGCGTCAGCCCGCTGGCGGTGCCGGTGCTGACGATGATCGGCCGCGAGGGGCTGCCGGCCGGCAGCGGCGAGGAGGAACTGCTGTTCGAGGCCGAGGCGCTGGCGGCGCTGGCCATGGGCGACATGGAAGCGTGCGCCGCCGCCCCTCAGTGATGGCAGGCGAGCGCTTCCACCACCTCTTCCAGCCGCGCCGGATCGCCCAGCGCCAGCACATGGCCATCGCTGCCCATATGCAGCGGGTCGCCGTTCCAGTCGGCCATGGTGCCGCCGGCGCCTTCCACCACCGGCACCAGCGCGGCCCAGTCGTGCAGCTTGAGGCCGGCCTCGCAGATGATGTCCACCTCGCCGCTGGCCAGCATGGCATAGTTGTAGCAGTCGCCGCCCATCACCATGCGGCGGTGGTCGGTCTTGGCGGCCAGGGCCATGAAGTGGGCGCCCTCGTGCTCGTCGAAATAATGGGGGCCGGTGGTGGCGATATTGGCATCGGCCAGCTGGCGGCAGGCGCGGGTGTGGGCGGGCTTGCCGTTCAGCAGGGTCTGATAGCCCGAGGCGCCGACCCAGCGCTCGTTGAGGATGGGCTGATCGATGATGCCCAGCACCGGCCAGCCATCCACCACCAGCGCGATCAGCGTGCCGAAGATGGGCCGGCCAGCGAGGAAGCCTGCCGTGCCGTCGATCGGATCGAGCACCCACTGGCGGGTGGCGCCGGCGCCTTCATGGCCGAATTCCTCGCCGATGATGCCATCGCGCGGGGCCTCGGCCTTGAGCAGGCGGCGCATGGCTTCCTCGGCGGCGCGGTCGGCCAGCGTTACCGGGCTGGCATCGTCCTTGCGTTCGGAGGAGAGGCCGGCGCGGAAATGCGGGCGGATGGCAGCGCCCGCCGCATCGGCAAGGCGCATGGCAAGGGCGATATCGGCATCGAGTTTCATGGCCCCTGCCTTGCCCGAAAAGCGCGCGGGCGAAAAGGGGGGCTGGCACCCGCAGGCGCCAGCGCCGGCCTTTAGTCGAACGGGCCTTTAGCCGAACAGGCCCTTAGTCGAACAGGCTGGAGACCGAGCTTTCGTCGGCGATGCGGCGGATGGCCTCGCCGATCAGCGGGGCGATGGTGAGCACGCGGATCTTGTCGGACTGCTGGGTGGCCTCGGTGGCGAGGATGGTATCGGTGATGACCAGTTCCTTCAGCGCCGAATTGCTGACCCGGCTGACCGCCGCGCCCGACAGCACGCCATGGCTGATATAGGCCGTCACGGAAGCGGCGCCCGCATCGATCAGCGCCTGGGCGGCGTTGCACAGCGTGCCGCCCGAATCGATGATGTCGTCGATCATGATGCAGGTGCGGCCCTTCACGTCGCCGATGATGTTCATCACCTCGGAGACGCCCGGCTTGTCGCGGCGCTTGTCGACAATGGCGAGCGGCGCGTTGTTGAGCCGCTTGGCCAGGGCGCGGGCGCGCACCACGCCGCCCACGTCCGGGCTGATCACCATCAGGTCCTTGTCGCCATAGCGGGCCTGGATGTCGGCCGCCATGGTGGGGGCGGCGAACAGATTGTCGGTGGGGATATCGAAGAAGCCCTGGATCTGGCCGGCGTGCAGATCCACCGCCAGCACGCGATCAGCGCCCGCCGTGGTGATCAGATTGGCCACCAGCTTGGCCGAGATCGGCGTGCGGGGCCCAGGCTTGCGATCCTGCCGGGCATAGCCGAAATAGGGCACCACCGCGGTGATCCGCTTGGCCGAGGCGCGGCGCAGCGCATCGATGCAGATCAGCAGTTCCATCAGATTGTCGTTGGTGGGGTAGCTGGTCGATTGCACGACAAAGACATCCTCGCCGCGGACATTCTCGTGGATCTCCACGAAAACTTCCTCATCGGCGAAGCGGCGCACGGCGGCATCCGTGAGCGGCAGTTCCAGATAGCCCGCGATCGCGCGTGCGAGCGGCAGGTTGCTGTTGCCGGCCATGATCTTCATTGCGTGTGCTCTCTTTGCTTGCTGCCCCGAACGTCCGGTCCTCGGGCGAATCCCCTGGGGGCGACTCGCATGCCGGCGCGCCCGCCCTTAGCCGACAGTCACGCTTTTGCAATATGGGCGTGGGGGCGGGGCGGCGATCCGCCCCATTTTCGCACAGGAAAACGCGCCCCCGATTTCTGGCGCCCGATTGCTGATGCCCGATTACTGGCGGCGATCGCCCTTCACCCAGCGCACGGTGCCCGAGGAAGCGCGCATCACCACGCTGTCGGTCGTCATGCGGCCGTTCTTCAGCTTCTTCACGCCCTTCAGCAGCGAACCGTCGGTCACGCCGGTGGCGGCAAAGATGCAATCGCCCTTGGCCAGTTCGGTGAGGTCGTAGATCTTGTTGAGATCCTCGATGCCCCACTTCTTGGCGCGCAGGCGCTCGTCCTCGTTGCGGAACACCAAGCGGCCCTTGAACTGGCCGCCCACGCAGCGCAGCGCGGCAGCTGCCAGCACGCCTTCCGGCGCGCCGCCCTGGCCCATGTAGAGGTCGATATTGGTTTCCTCATTGGTGGTGGCGATCACGCCGGCCACATCGCCATCGCCGATGAGGTAGACGCCGCAGCCGATCGCGCGCAGCTCGGCGATGAGATCGGCATGGCGCGGGCGATCGAGCACGCACACCACGATATCCTCGGGCTGCACGCCCTTGGCCGCGGCCACCGCCTGCACGTTTTCGGTCGGGCTCTTGTCGAGGTCGATGATGTTTTCGGGATAGCCCGGGCCCACCGCCAGCTTGTCCATATAAACGTCGGGCGCGTTGAGCAGGCCGCCTTCCTCGGCGATCGCCAGCACCGCCAGCGAGTTGGGGCCGGCCTTGGCGCAGATGGTGGTGCCTTCCAGCGGGTCGAGGGCGATATCGATCTTGGGGCCCTTGCCGATGGCATTGCCCACCTTCTCGCCGATATAAAGCATCGGCGCCTCGTCGCGCTCGCCCTCGCCGATCACCACGGTGCCGTCCATGTAAAGGTCGTTCAGCTTGGCGCGCATGGCTTCCACCGCGGCGGCATCGGCGGCCTTCTCGTCGCCCCGGCCGATCAGCTTGGCAGAAGCGATGGCAGCGGCTTCTGTCACGCGCACCATTTCGAGCACGAGAACACGGTCAAGAACCTTGCTGGCGGGGGTAGCGGTCATATCAGTCGCAATCCTCTATTCGCGGTGCCACGCATAGTTATGCATAGCTATGCATGTGGCAAAGCCGCTTAAACAGGCCGGCGCCGCTTGTCGAGAGCGGCCAGTTGGCCGGGTCAGCCAGCCGAATAACCCGGCTTTGTTACAATCATCCAAATAAGCGCCCCGATACGCCGCAGCGATCAGGCGCCCAATATCTGCATCACCAGCGGGGCGCCGGCAAGGCTGGCGGAACCTTCCAGCAGCGCCAGCGCCCGGGTGACGGCGCTTTCGGGCCCTTCATGCGTGACCATCGCCACCAGCACCTGGCCGCCGGCCTCGGCGCGGCCGCGCTGGCTGAAGCTGGCGATGGAAACGCCGGCATCGCGCATGGCCGCGGTGATCTCGGCCAGCACGCCGGGCCGGTCTTCCACGAGGAAGCGGATATAGGCACAGCCGGCGCGCGCGCCGCTGTTGGCCGGCGCCAGCGGTTCCAGCTGGGTGACGGGGACGGAGAAGCTCATGTCGGCTTCAAAGCCGGTGTCCATGCCGCGGGCGATGTCGATGATGTCGGCCACCACGGCCGAGGCGGTGGGGCCATCGCCGGCGCCGGCGCCCTGGAACAGCAGCTTGCCCGAGAAATTGCCTTCCACCACCACTGCATTGGTGGCGCCATCGACATGGGCGAGCAGGTTGTCGAACGGCACGAGATGGGGCTGCACGCGCTGGAACAGGCCGCCGGTGCCGCTTTCAGCCCCGCTCTCTGCCCCGCTTTCGGCCATGCCGATCAGGCGGATGACATAGCCCAGCGCATTGGCCTCGGCGATATCGGCGGCCAGGATGCGGCTGATGCCGCTGGTGTCTACCGAGGCGAAATCGATCCGCGCGCCAAAGGCAATGGCCGAGAGGATGGAGAGCTTGTGCGCCGCATCCGTGCCCTCGATATCGAAGGTGGGGTCGGCCTCGGCATAGCCCTTGGCCTGGGCTTCGGCGAGCACCTCGGCGAAATCGCGGCCGGTATCCTCCATGGTGGAGAGGATATAGTTGCAGGTGCCGTTGAGGATGCCATAGATCCGCTCGACGCGGTTGGCCGCAACGCCCTCGCGCAGGCCCTTGATGACCGGGATGCCGCCGGCCACCGCCGCCTCGAAGCGCAGGGCAACGCCGGCCTGTTCGGCAGCGCCGGCCAGTTCCATGCCATGGTGGGCGATCATCGCCTTGTTGGCGGTGACCAGCGCCTTGCCGTGGCGAATCGCGTTGCGGGCCAGGGTCAGCGCCGGGCCATCCGAGCCGCCGACCAGTTCCACCACCACATCCACGTCATCGCGCGCGGCCATGGCGGTCATGTCGTCTTCCCAGGCATAGGGCGACAGATCAACGCCGCGATCCTTGCCGCGTTCGCGCGCGGAGACGGCCACCACCTGCACCGGGCGGCCGGCGCGCCGGGCAATCAGCGCGGCATTGGCCTCGATCAGGCGAATGACACCCGCGCCCACCGTGCCAAGGCCGGCCAGGGCAATGCGCAGCGGCGGCCGCGCGGCGGGAGAGGAGCTGTCTGCCATGATGATCCCTTTGCTGCCCGCGCCATGCGGGCCAAGCTGCAAAAAGCGCTCCGATAGGGCCCTATGGCGCCCTTCGCAATGGGGAAGGGCGGCCTGCGGGGCTCAGTCGCGCAGGCGGCCGCAGGGGCCCAGTTCGGCCAGCACCAGCCGATAGTCGCGCTCGGCCTGGAGGCGGGCATCGGGCGTGGCCGAGATGTTGATGCCATCGGGCAGGCGCGCCGGCAGGAAGCAGGCCAGCCGATACCAGGCCAGCGTATCATGCGCAGGGGGCGGCGCATCGGGGTTCACCACCTCGGAGAAGGAGACCGACCAGTGCACCGGCTGGTCCGGCTGGTGCAACACGCTGATCGAGGCCGGCTCGCCCTTGGCGGTGGCCAGGAACAGCTGGGTCTCGCCTTCGCCGGCCAGCGTGCCGGGCTCATACAGCGCCTGGGTGATGGCGGTGACAGGCGGCGCGGCATCCGGCGCGAACAGATCGCCGATCGCCTTGTGCACGCGATCGACCAGCGCGGGATCGGCCAGCCACTGCGCATCGGCGGCCACCAGCTGCAGGTCCTCGGCGCCGCGCGCCAGCGTGTGGGCGAACAGCAGCACCTGCTGCTTCTTCAGCGAGGGCACCTTGCCTTTGGCATCCAGCGGCACATCGGCCAGATAATGCACCGATTCGGCCAGCGGCACATCGCCGCGCAAAATCACCGCCGGCCGCGCTTCCACATAGATGCGCGCCCAGCCCGGTTTCACGCCGGGCGCGCGGGCCGGCTCCACCGTGGCCTGGCCGCGCACTTCGGCCTGCATCACCAGCCGGGCCGAATCAGCAAGGTCGACAATGTCGGCATAGGCATGGGGGGCAGGCGCGGGGGGTGGGGGGGCTGCCCTGGCAAAAGGAACAGCTCCGCCGAGAATCGCCGCGGCAAACGCTGCGCTGCACCATACAGGCCCTGCCATTTTCATTGCTCAAATCCCCGGATAGTCCGCAAAATATTTTAAGCCATGGCATTAACATAGCTGAATCGACGGTTAACCCCGCACTTATGCCGATAAGCCGTTGCACGGGTGCCACATCGACGTTAAACGTCCTGCAAAACTGGGCCAAGGCTGATTTTGGCCCACAATAAGCATGGGGGCGGCGCTAGCGCCGCCCTTGGCATTCCGGAATTTCCGGCAGGGTGGAATATGAGTTTTCGCTTCAGCATCCGGTTTGCCGGAGGTTGGGGCATGGCCGGGATTTTCCCGGGGGTTGTGCATGGAGTGATGTGGCTGAATGGCTTACGCTGATCAACAGATGAGCGGTTCTAGGGTAACCGCGCTTATCATCGTTGCCTTGATTCACGTCGCAGTCGGTTACGCGCTGATCACTGGCCTTGCCTATTCGGCCGCCAAGCAGATCATCAAGAAAGTGACCACGGTCGACATCAAGGAGGACAAACCGAAACCGCCGCCGCCGCCGCCGCCGCCGAAGCAGGACGCGCCGCCGCCGCCCATTGTGGCGCCGCCGCCTCCTGTGAACGTGAGCGTGGCGCCGCCGCCGGTGCAAACCGTGTCGGTTGCGCCGCCACCGGCTCCGCCGGTGCTGGCGCCGCCTGCGCCGGTGGCACCGCCGCCGCCCAAGGTGGCCGCGCAACGCGCGGTGCCGCGCGGCAATCCGGGCGACTGGGTGACGCCGGAAGACTATCCCTCGCGTCCGCTGCGTGAAGGCGTGCAGGGTGTGACCAGCTTTCGCGTGACGATCGGCCCCGACGGCCGCGTGACCGGTTGCGAAATCACCGGTTCGAGCGGCAATGACGAGCTGGACAAGGCGACCTGCACCTATTTTGCAAGGCGCGCCCGGTTCAAGCCGGCGGTGGGCAGCGATGGTCAGCCAATGACCGACAGCTATGCCAACCGCGTCAAGTGGGTCATCCCGAAGGACTGACCTGCGGCCTTATCCCAATCCCCCCTACAGGGGCGCGGCTGATCCACCCGCCCCGCTGTTCATCTTTTTCTTGAGAGGACCATCGCATGCTTACTGAAATTCTCGCCGCTGGCGCCAACTCGGCCCCGCAGAACAAGTTCGGCTTCATGGAAGCCATGCAGCAGGGTGGCGCCCTGTCGTGGTCGATCGTCACCATCCTGGCGATCTTCTCGTTCGGTTCGTTCTTCATCCTGTTCACCAAGTGGGCGGACCAGTCGAAGATCCTCAAGCAGTATGGCAATCTGAACGCCTTCTGGAAGGCCCCGACCCTGCAGGAAGGCCTGGCCAAGCTCGACAAGCGCAGCGCGTTCCGCGACCTCGTCGAAGCCGGTCTGGCTGCTGAAGAGCAGCACTCGAAGCTGGTTGATGCCCTGGAAGCCCATGACTGGCTGCACGGTTCGCTCGCCCGCGCCGAGAACAGCATCACTTCCTACCTGTCGCGTGGCCTGCCCTTCCTCGCCACCGTCGGTTCGACCGCGCCGTTCGTCGGCCTGTTCGGCACCGTGGTCGGCATCTACCGCGCCCTGATCGCCATCGGCATCGCCGGTTCGGCCTCGATCGACAAGGTGGCCGGCCCCGTGGGTGAAGCGCTGATCATGACCGCCATCGGTCTGCTCGTCGCCGTGCCGGCCGTGCTTGCCTACAACTTCCTGATGAGCCGCAACAAGCGCATCAACGAAGTGCTGTCGGCCTTCTCGAACGATGTTCTGGCGAACATCAACTCGAAGGGTGCGATCAAGCCTGCCGTTGCTGCTGCCAAGGCTGCTCCGGTCGCCGCCAAGCCGGCCGGCAAGTAATCGCCTGATGATGGAGCGCCGGCGCCCCTTGCGGGGCGGCGCCGGGCCCAGGCGGGAAGGGGTGGGCCGTGCGGCATGCCACGATCCGCTCCTCCCCTCCCCTGACGGGGATCATGCAAGGATAGGAATTCACCCATGGCAATGTCAGTAGGCGGCGGCGGCGAAGACAAGCCGATGTCCGACATCAACACCACACCGCTGGTGGACGTGATGCTGGTGCTGCTGATCATCTTTCTGATCGCGGTGCCGGTCGCGATCCAGACGATCCAGAAGCTCAAGATCCCGGTGATGGTCTCGCAAGAATCGAAGGACAAGGTGGAGAATCTGCTGCTGACCGTGGCAACCACCGATGAAGCTGGCCACAGTGCCGGCGACCCGGGTTACACCGGTTCGTCGCGCGGGGGCGAGTGCCGGATCTATTTCAACAACATCACCCCTGTCACCTCGGATGAACTGCGCGACAAGGCGTACAAGCGCCTTGATGCCATCGTGAAGCGTGAAGGTGGCGCCGAAGCACTGCGGGCCGAGCCCGACAAGGTGCCCCAGGTGCATATCCGTGCCGACGTGAACGCGCCCTGGCGCTGCGTGGCCGGTGCCATCTACAATGTCCAGGTTTCGGGCTATCCCACCGTTGGCTTCATTTCGACCCCGGTCGATCCGAACGGCTGACGCGCGCGGCAACTTACAGGAGCAACTCCTATGGCTATGTCAGGCGGCAAGGACGATGGCGAGCCGATGAACGAAATGAACACGACGCCGTTGATCGACGTCATGCTCGTTCTGCTCATCATGTTCATCATCACCATTCCGGTGGCCACCCATGCGGTGAACATCGACCTGCCTTCCCCCAGCCCGACCCCGCCCGATATCAAGGTGGAGCCGGTGAAGAACAAGGTGAACGTCACGGCGGATGGCAAGATCCTGTGGGATAGCAATCCCGTGGATCAGGGCCAGCTGCTGACGCTGCTGCAGCAGTCGACGCAGATGACCCCGGAACCCGAACTGCAGTTCCAGCCCGAGGCCCAGGCCGGTTACGACCTGACGGCTCACGTGCTGAACATCATCAAGGGTTCGGGCGTGACCAAGTTCGGCTTTGTCGGCAACGAGCAGTATGCCTCGTTCAGCAAGGCTGCCAACGCGGACAAGGCGGGCGAATAAGCCCTCACCTTGCTTGCGATGCGATGAGGGGCGGAGAAATCCGCCCCTTTTTCGTGTCAGGCGTCGGCGTAGGTGGCGACTTCGGGCTTGCCCTCCAGCGCGGCCATGAGCGCGGCCATGGCGGCCTTGGGGAGCAGCGGGGCGGCGGCCTTGCGGGCCTCTTCGCTGTCCCAGAATTCGAGGAAGAGGAAGTGGGCGGGGGCGTCTGCCCGGCGCAGGATGCGGGTGCCTTGCGTGCCGGGGGCGGCGGCGAGGGCTGCGGCCAGTTCGGCAAGGGCGGCGGCCAGCGCGGCGGCGCTGTCGGCGCGGGCGGCAAGCCTGTAGGTTTGAACGATGGCCATGGCATTTTGCTCCCAAAGAATGCGCCAAGGTTTGCAGATGGCTGCCGGCGCGGCAAGATGGGGGCATGGCCGCCGCTTTGCCCTTGCGCTTCTTTTTCTATGGCACGCTGATGGGCGGGCATGGCAATGCCGGCGCGCAGGTGGTGGCCGCCCATATGCGCCTGCTGGGCGCGGCGCGGGCGCCGGGCCGGCTGGTGGGGCTGGAGGAGGGCGGGGGCTGGTATCCGGCGCTGCTGCCTGATGCTGGGGGCGGGCAGGTGGCCGGCCGGCTGTATGAGGCGCTGCCGGGCTTTGGCGCGGCGCAGCTGGCCGCGATTGACCGCTATGAGCTGTGTTTTCCCGAGGATCCGGGCGTGAGCGAATATTGCCGTGCGCTGGTGCCGGTGGCCTGGGCCGGCGGGCAGGGGGAGGCGCAGGCCTATCTCTATGCGCGGGCCTTGCCGCCCGGGGCCCTGCCGATCGCGGGGGGCGATTTTGCCCGCTGGCTGGCCGATACCGGGCGCAGGGCCTTTGGTGCGGCGGGCTGAGGGCGCACAGTGCTTGCAATTGCCGGCCATTGCCCTTAAGGGCCGCGCCTTCGAACGGCTCGGTTGAGTCTCCGCTTTGGGGATTCGCTGTGCGCCTGGCCAACTAGGGCTGCCACGGCGCGCATTTCCGGGCCCTGCAAAGGAGACGAAAATGCCCAAGCTCAAGACCAAGAGCGGCGTCAAGAAGCGCTTCAAGCTCACCGCCACTGGCAAGGTGAAGCACGGCGTTGCCGGCAAGCGCCACCGCCTGATCAGCCACAACGGCAAGTATATCCGCCAGAACCGTGGTACCGACGTGATTTCCGACGCTGATGCGAAGGTGATCAAGAAGTGGGCGCCCTACGGGCTGAACTGAGGAGACTAGCCGATGTCCCGTATCAAGCGTGGTGTTACCACTCGCGCCAAGCACAAGCGGATTTTGGATCAGGCGAAGGGCTATCGCGGCCGTCGCAAGAACACCATTCGCGTTGCCCGTCAGGCCGTCGAAAAGGCTGGCCAGTATGCCTATCGCGATCGCAAGATCAAGAAGCGGACCTTCCGCGCCCTGTGGATCCAGCGCATCAACGCGGCTGTCCGCGCTGAAGGCCTGACCTATTCGCAGTTCATCAACGGCATCAAGCTGGCCGGTATCGAGCTGGACCGCAAGGCCCTGGCCGATCTGGCGATGAACGAGGGCGCGATCTTCTCGGCCGTGCTCGCTCAGGCCAAGGCTGCCCTGCCGGCGGCCTGAAGCCTGCACATGGCGCTGCCGGTGTGATGCCGGCGGCCATGGGCTAAACAAAAAGGCGCGAATCGCATAGGCGGTTGGCGCCTTTTTTGCGTCCGCAATGGTGGCGGATTATGGCTAAGGGATTGTCAATCGGGGAAATTTGTAGCAGGTGAAGGAAACAAGACAGGGGGCGCAATGCAGAAAAGATGCACAGTGGAGGTCACTTATTACCCGCCTCCGCTTGCGCTTAGTCCCTATTTTCCGACATTTGCCCTGGCTGAAGTCGAAATCGACGGGCCGGGCCTGATCACCGATTACTTGCACCCCGAATGGGGAACGATCCGATTCCATGCAGGAACGCCTGCGCATACGGTGGATTACCTCGGGCGTAACCAGCCGGATCTGTTCTTTTCCGTAACAGGGCCCAGCACCCGGGCGGTGCGCTTCACGGTGGGCAGTTGCCGCATCTGGGGCATTGGCATGCCGCCGCTGGGCTGGGCGCGGTTTGTGGGCCTGCCGGCGGCAGGCACGGCCGACAGGGTGCTGAACGGGCAGCACGAGCCGGCGCTGGCCCGCTTTCTGCCGCTGGCGCAGGGGCTGTATGGCGAAGAGCGCGCGGTGGAGCGCGAGCTGGCCTGCCTGACCGATTTCTTCCTGGCGCTGGATGCCGGCCTGCCGCCCGTGCCCGATGCCGAGCGTATTGTGGCGGTGCATGCAGCGCTCGTTGATCATGAAGTGTCGAGCGTGGCGCAGTTGGTGGAGCGGGTGGGCTTTTCGCACAGCACGCTGGAGCGCCTGTGTCACCGCGCTTTCGGCTTTGCGCCCAAGCAGTTGCTGCGCCGCCAGCGGTTTATCCGCAGCCTGGCGCAATATATGCTCGATCCCTCGCTGAAGTGGATTGGCGCGCTGGATGGGCATTACCACGATCAGGCGCAATTCGTGCGCGAGTTCCGCGCTTTCATGGGGATGAGCCCGCGGCAATATGCGGCGCTCGATCTGCCGGTGCTGCGGGCGGCCACGCAGGCCCGCCAGCGCCTGGCCGGCGCGCCGATGCAGGCGTTGACCGGCCCTGTCTCGCCCGAACCCATTGCCCTTGGCCGCGCCGGCTCGTAAGGACGGCGCGACAGGCGCCCGGGGCGCCGGCCTGCCCCTGCACGGGCACGCAACAGGACGGATGTGACGACGTGGACTACGAGGGCATGGGCGCCGAGGCGCTGGAGAAAATCGCGGCGGCGGCCGATCTGGACGGGCTGGAGACGCTGCGGATCGCCTATCTGGGCAAGCAGGGTTCGGTTTCGGCCCTGCTGAAGACGCTGGGCGCGATGAGCCCGGACGAGCGGCAGGCGGTGGGCCCGCGCATCCACGCTCTGCGTGAGGGCGTGACGGCGGCGCTGGCCGAACGCAAGGCGGCGCTGGAAGGCGCGGCGCTGGACGCGCGCCTGGCGGCCGAGACGGTGGACCTGTCGCTGCCGGCCCCTGTGGCGCCGCGCGGCAGCGTGCACCCGGTTTCGCAGGTGATGGACGAGCTGGCCGAGATCTTCGCGGATCTGGGCTTTGCGGTCGCCAGCGGGCCGGAGATCGAGGACGACTGGCACAATTTCACCGCGCTCAACATGCCGGAAAGCCATCCGGCCCGCGCGATGCACGACACTTTCTACCTGCCCGACCTGACGGCAGAGGGCCGCGAGATGGTGCTGCGCACGCACACCAGCCCGGTGCAGATCCGCGCCATGCTGGCCGCTGGCGGCAACCAGCCCTTGCGCATCATCGCGCCGGGCCGCGTCTATCGCAGCGATAGCGATGCCACTCACACGCCGATGTTCCATCAGGTGGAAGGGCTGGTGATCGGCAAGGATATCCATCTGGGCCATCTGAAGTGGACGCTGGAGACGCTGCTGAAAGCCTTCTTCGAGCGCGAGGATATCGTGCTGCGCCTGCGCCCCAGCTATTTCCCCTTCACCGAGCCTTCGGTCGAGGTGGACACCGGCTATTCCTGGCAGGACGGGCGCCGCGTGGTGGGCGGCAGCGGCGATGCGCCGGGCCATTCGTGGATGGAGCTGCTGGGCAGCGGCATGGTCAACGCTCATGTGCTGCGGGCAGGGGGCTATGATCCGGCGGAATGGCAGGGCTTTGCCTTTGGCGTGGGCGTCGATCGCCTGGCCATGCTGAAATATGGGATGAATGATTTGCGGGCCTTCTTCGATGGCGATCAGCGCTGGCTGTCGCACTATGGTTTCAGCGCGCTCGACGTGCCGACGCTGTCGGCCGGCGTAGGCGTGCCGGCGTAAGGGGGCGGGGATATGAAATTTGCGCTTTCCTGGCTGAAGGCCTGCCTCGACACCGATGCCGGTGTGGACGAGATCGCCGCCCGGCTGAATGCCATCGGGCTGGAAGTGGAAGGGGTGGAGGACCCGGCCGAGAAGCTGAAGGGCTTCCGCGTGGCCAGGATCCTGACCGCCGATCGCCACCCCAATGCCGACAAGCTGCAGGTGCTGAGCGTGGACACCGGCGAGGGCGCGCCCTTGCAGGTGGTGTGCGGGGCGCCCAATGCGCGGGCCGGGCTGGTGGGCGTGCTGGGGCTGCCGGGCGCGGTGGTGCCGGCCAATGGCATGGTGCTGAAGGTGGCCGCGGTGCGTTCGGTCGAATCGAACGGAATGATGTGCTCGCTGCGCGAGCTGGAGCTGGGTGAGGGCCATGACGGCATCATCGAGCTGCCGGAGGATGCGCCTGTCGGCACGGATTTTGCCAGCTATCATGGCGCCGATCCGGTGTTCGATGTGGCGATCACGCCCAACCGGCCCGATTGCATGGGCGTTTATGGCATTGCCCGCGATCTGGCGGCGGCCGGCCTTGGCACGCTGAAGCCGATTGTGGCGCCCGGCATTGCCGGCAGCTTTGCCTGCCCGGTGGAGATCCGCACCGAGGATGCCGAGGGCTGCCCCGCCTTTTATGGCCGGGTGATCCGCGGCGTTGCCAATGGCGAGAGCCCGGCCTGGCTGCAGGCAGCGCTTGCCAGCGCCGGGCAGCGGCCGATCTCGGCGCTGGTGGACATCACCAACTATGTGATGCTGACCTATGGCCGCCCGGCCCATGCCTATGATCTGGCAAGGTTGCAGGGCGCGGTGGTGGCGCGCCGGGCAAAGGCCGGCGAAAGCTGCGTGGCGCTGAACGGCAAGACCTATGCGCTGGACGAGACGATGACGGTGATCGCCGATGAGGCGGGCGTGCACGATATCGCCGGCATCATGGGCGGCGAACATTCCGGCTGCACGGCCGAGACGCGCGATGTGCTGCTCGAGATCGCCTATTTCAACCCGGAGCGGATTGCCGCCACCGGCCGCAAGCTGAACCTCACCTCGGATGCGCGGGGCCGCTTCGAGCGGGGGGTGGACCCGGCCTTCCTCGAGACCGGGCTCGACCTGCTGACCGGGCTGGTGCTGGAGATCTGCGGCGGCGAGGCATCGGACGTGGTGCGGGCGGGCAGCGCGCCCGTGGCGCCGCGGCAGGTGGCCTATGATCCGCGCCTGGCCGAAACGCTGGGCGGGGTGGCGATTGCGGCTGAGGAGCAGCGGCGCATTCTGGCCGCGCTGGGCTTTGCCGTGGCCGAGGACTGGACGGTGACCGCGCCGGGCTGGCGGCCCGATGTGGATGGCGCGCCCGATATCGTGGAAGAGGTGGTGCGCATCCACGGGCTGGACAATATCGCCAGCGTGCCTTTGCCGCGGGTGGATGGCGTGGCGCGGCCGACGGCAACGCCCGCCCAGAAGCTGGAGCGGCGCCTGCGCCGGGCGGCTGCCGCGCGCGGGCTGAACGAGGCTGTCACCTGGTCGTTCCTGCCGATGGCAGAGGCCGGGCATTTTGCCGCGGGCGACCTCTGGGTGCTGTCCAACCCGATCAGCGAGGACATGAAGGCGATGCGCCCCTCGCTGCTGCCGGGCCTGCTGATGGCGGCGCGGCGCAATCTGGCGCGAGGCGCGGCCGGCCTTGGCCTGTTCGAGATCGGCCGGCGCTATCTGCGCGGGAGCGATGGCCGCAGCGATGAAAAGCTGACGCTGGCCGTGGCGCTGGTGGGCGAGAAGGCCGCGCGCGGCTGGGATGCGCGCGCCAATGGCGGCAAGGCGCAGGCCTTCGATGCGTTTGATGCCAAGGGCGCGGCGCTGGCGCTGCTGGCCGAGGCGGGCGCGCCGGTGGACAATCTGCAGATCATGGGCGAGGCGGGGTCGCAGTTCCATCCGGGCCAGTCTGCCACCTTGCGGCTGGGGCCGAAGAATGTGCTGGCGCGCTTTGGCATGCTGCACCCGGCCACGCTGAAGGCCTTTGACATCGAGGTGCCGGTGGCGGTGGCCGAGATCTATCTCGATGCCATTCCGGCGAAGAAGGGCGCGGCCGGCTTTGCCCGGGTGAATTATGCCCCGCCGGCGCTGCAGGCGGTGACGCGTGACTTTGCCTTCCTGCTGAAGGCCGAGGTACCGGCGGGCGATCTGCTGCGCGCCATTCGCGGGGCGGACAAGGCCAATATCGTGGCGGCCCGCGTGTTCGACGATTTCCGCGGGGCGGGCGTGGCCGAGGGCGAGAAATCGCTGGCGGTGGAAGTGACGCTGCAGCCGGGCGAGAAGAGCTATGCCGAGGCCGACCTCAAGGCGATTGCCGAGAAGGTGACGGCAGCGGCGGCCAAGCTGGGCGCGGTGCTGCGCGGATAAGGGAGAGGGCGCGTGGGGGATGAGCTGATCGCGATTGCCTCGGGCGCCCTTGCCGCCCGGATCAACCCGCTGGGGGCGGAGCTGTCGTCGCTGACGGATGCGGCCGGCGCGGAATATATGACCGATGCCGATCCGGCCTATTGGGCAGGGCGGGCGCCGCTGCTGTTCCCCATCGTGGGGGCACTGGCGGGCGG
>Ga0207806_1000103_pt1 | contig 21045 bp, 33 predicted proteins | sample LuqExpMetageno72_FD_187829 | JGI IMG/M metagenome (GOLD analysis project Ga0207806, IMG submission 187829) | Tropical forest soil microbial communities from Luquillo Experimental Forest, Puerto Rico - Sample 72 (SPAdes) | ecosystem: Environmental > Terrestrial > Soil > Tropical forest ...
ACGACCCGCGCCGTGCTGGCGGCCGAAATGGAAGTTATGCAGGCGTCGCGCAAGATGGGCGCGGCGACCCGCTACGGCCTGACCGACTACCAGAAAGCCGGGACGCTCGACCAGCACGCGCACCTTGACCATGAGCAGCGGGCGGCCTTCGACCGGGCGACCGGCGCGGGCGGTTTCGCCATCATCGCGGGCGAGGCTGGCACCGGCAAATCTACCACTATGGGCGCGATCCGCGACGGCTACACGGCCGCCGGTTATCGCGTCATCGGCCTTGCGTGGACGAACGCCGTTGTTCAGGACATGGCGGCGGACGGCTTCACCGAGGCCAGCACGATAGCGAGGGAATTGCGCCGGATCGAAAAGGGTTCGAGCGCATGGAACGAGCGCACCGTGCTTATGGTGGACGAGGCCGCCATGCTTTCCACGAAGCACCTTGCGACGCTGATGACGCAAGCGCAGGCGGCCGGGGCTAAAGTGATCCTGACCGGCGACGACGCGCAGCTTGCCAGCATCGAGCGCGGCGGGTTGTTCGGGGCGCTTCGCATGGAACACGGGGCGGCCGTGTTGTCACAGGTTCGCCGTATCAGCGACGCCGAAGAACGCCGGGCATGGAACAAGATGCACGACGGCGACTTTAGGCCGATTGTGGACCTATTGGACAGCAAGGGCGCTATCCATTGGGGACAGAGGGACGAGGACGCCCGCGCCGCGCTTGTGGCGAAATATGCGGCCGACACGGCCCGCGATCCGGCCAAGAGCCGGTTTATCTTCGCCAACAGCAACCTTGAGGTTGCCGCGTTGAACCGCGCCATTCGCGCCATTCGCCGCGAGCGCGGGGAGCTTGGCGAGGATCGGATTTTGAAGGGCGCAGACGGAGAGGCGGCCTTTGCGAAAAATGACCGTATCCAATTCACCGGCAGCGCCCGCACACAAGCCGCAAGGGACGCCGGGTTTACCAATGGCGCGGTTGGAACCATCCTTGAAATCGACGGCCAGCGCGTCACCTTGGCGCTGGACGGCAAGGGCAAAGGGCCGGGCCGGGTTGTCGCCTTCACCGTTGGCGACGACGCCGAGGCGGGCCAGTTCAACCACTTCCGCCACGGTTACGCCGGGACGATCTACAAGGGCCAAGGCCGGACGCTGGATCAAACCTATGTGCTGCACAGCGCGAGCATGGGCGCGGCCTCTAGCTATGTCGGTTTGAGCCGTCATCGTGAAAGCGTCGCCCTGTTCACGACGCGGGGCGCAGATGCTTGGATGAATGCGACCGGCGGGACCGAGGGCTTGACCGAGGCGCAGCACAAGAGCGCCGAGCGGTCCTATGCCCGTTGGGCGAAGGCCAAGCCGGAATTGGCGGCCCGTCATGGCTTCGCGGATTATGTCGCCTATGTGCAGGACCAGCACGCCAAGCGCCCGGCCGACCATTCGGCCGACCTTGACCGGCTCGCCCGGCAAATGGGCCGTGTTGACGACCGCCGGAGCGCGTCGCAGTTCCAGCCCTCGCCCGTGAAGGACACCGGTAGCTTTGACGGAGCCGCCAGAAGCGCCACGGGGCCACAGGAGGGCCGCGAGGGCATCGGCGGCACTTCCGCCACGGCCGGGGCCGGAAACGCGCCCACGGGCCGCCAGACAGCCGCAGCGCACGGCATCGGTGCGCGTATCGCGGCCATGCGAAACCCCTTCCGGCAGGCGGAGGCGTTGCACCGCGCCCATGTGCGCGACGCGCACACCCGCAGGCTGGCCGAGCTTGTCGCCAAGCGTGCGGCCGAGGCCAAGGCGGCCGAGCAATCCGAGGCCCGCAGGCAGAGCCAGCTTGAGCGCGAGCAGATGCAGCGCGATATTGCCGCCCGTATGGCGACCCGCAAGCCCGATCCGAAGGCGGACAGCACGCCCGCCACCCCGACGCCGGAGCAGCGGCCGAGTGACAAGCCCAAGACCTTGGCCGAGATCATGGCCGAGAAGGCCGAGCGCAACGCGGACGCGGTGCGGGACGCCGAGAGAGAGCGGAGCCGCGAGCGGTTCAGAGATCGAGGGCGAACGCGATGACCTCGCCGGGCTAAGGGTTGCCCCCGGCGAGGAAAACGCAAAACCCAAATCCGGTAAGACCCGGCTTCATCGAGAAGTGAGAGCGACGGCGGCGGAGCTATTCGCGCCCGTTGGAGTGTTCTCGCGTCATCGTAAATCTAACAACAAGACAACTACAGGAAGGAGAAACGCCTATGCAGGACGAAGCACAAGAGACATTGCCGCCGACTACCTCAAACTATGTCGAAACCCATTGCAGGACTTGCGCCGCTGGACAGACGATCACAAGGGACACCGGACGCAAGGCAAGCTATTGCCTGTTGCTCCGCGAATGGATGACCGGGCCGGGAGAACAACCGTTGATAACGGATTGCGACAGGTTCGAGCCGAAGGACGGCCCGCTAGGTCCGAGGTAGGCGCAGGCGTCGCCCGTGGCCGCTATGCCGACCTTGGCGGCCAGCCCGACAAGGCCGCGCTTGGCCGGGCGCAGGAAGCCTATAACGAGATCATGGCGGCCATGTGGGGCATGATTGACGCCATCTTGCGCGATCCGAGCTTGACCCGCGAGCAGAAGGCGGCGGCCGTCGCCAGCTTGAAGGCGACGAAGAGGGCGGAGGCGAAGGCGGTTCGCAAGCGCATGATGGACGAGGAAAAGGCCAAGGCCAAAGCGGCACGGCGCGGCAAGGGCGGCCGTGGCAAGGGGCCAAGCGGCCCGACCGTGCATTAAGGAAGGAGGAAAGACCCTCGCCGGGGGGCAGTTCTCCGGTTGCATGTAGTATGCAACCAGAGAACAGCCAGAAGGGTGTTTTTGACGGTGCAACGTCAAGGGATCGTCCGCCCAATTTTTTCTGCGAAAAAATCGGTTCCCCGCGACGACCCTTGACGACTGATAGGCCGGTGCAGGTTGATAGGTTGTCAGAAAAGCAGGTTGATGCTTACGGCACAAAGTTATCGTCCCGCAGCTTGCCGGGCGAGCTACGAGGCGGGGCGGGCTGATCTTGAGGGCGCGGGGCCGATTGCGCCGGTTTCGCTTTCTTGAACACAAGTTGCCGCACGCCTTGGACCACGATGCAGCCGAAGAACACCAGCACAGCGGCCTTGCCGATAAGCTGGACGGCCAGAGGCAACCCCCCAACCGGGACGTGCTGCCATTCGATATAGCCGCCTATCGCCAAGAAAATCAGGAGCGCGGCCCCGCCGATATAGGCGATAGCGTCCCAATCGTCACCATCCTTTGCCTTTTCGTTTGTCATGGCTTCACCTATCGAACGGGATTGAAAACGAATTGATGCTTGCAATGCGGGCAAGTCACTTGAACCTTGCGCGGCGTATCCATTCGCAGCCGCAGGGTTTTCTTGCAGGAGGCTTGCGGGCATTGGATCATGACGCCATCCCGCGCCGGAGCCGGGGCGGCGGCCGACCTCGCCGGAGCCGCGCCACGGGCGACGGCTTCCGCGTCGCTCAGAACATCTTTCCAACCATCGACTTGCGACGGATCGGGGAAGAAGGCGCGGCAGATTGCGCCATCTTCAAAGAATATGACGCCATGCCGGGCCGGAATCGTCCCCATTTCGGCCGGTTCGATATTCGGCCCCTTAATCTGTTGCCAGCCCTCGCCCATGTTGTTCGAGGCGGTGACTTGGCCTTGATTAAGGCTTGTTCCCCCTCCCGTGTTGGCGGTTTTCAGCCAGTAGAAGCGCGTCCCCGACATGGCCGAGAAATAATCTTGTGTCGCCTTGTCGCGGGCCGCGTAGGATTGCACCACGGCCGAGTTACCGAAGAAGGTTTCCCATTCATTCGGGTAATGGTGCTTTAGCTGGCCGAGGTTTTGCAGGATAGGCCAGAGCTTCACGCCATAGCCGCGCAAAAGCCCTAGGTTCTTTTCAATGATATTCACATGGCCGAGCCGCGCAAATTCATCGAGCATGAACAGAACAGGCACGTTACAGGCCTTTTTCTTGATTAGATGCTTAAACAGCGCGAACAGGATAACGCGCATCCAAGCCGCGTAGCGGTCAAGTTCTTCCGGCGGCAGGATGATATAAACCGTTGTCGGAACGTCTTTCAGCGTGTCGAGGGACACCGTGCTTTCGTTCAAGCTGTCATTGATAATCGGGCTATCGAGCCAAGACAGTTGATGCTTGGCCTCCGCCATGACGCTAAGCAAAGTTTTGTTGTCGCCGCTCACGCCAACAAATTGATTGAGCTTCGCGGCAATATAGGGATGCTCCGCCGCGTAGCGGTCAATCATCCCCGGATCGCTCCAAGAGCCATCCTTTAGCTGGCGTTTCTTCAATTCAACGGTCAAGTCAGCCGTTGACATGCCGATATATTGGCGCACGGCCGCGAGCGTGCCGAGGGGCGGCAATTTCTCTGCATCGAGCCGTAGGCCCATGATAAGGCCGCAAACGAGATCGCGGGCCGAGCCGGTCCAAATCTTTTCCGCCTTGCCGGACGGATCATCAATAATCAGCGTTTCGGCAAGGCCGGTTGCGTCATCGACAAAGCGCCTGTCCGCCGGATCGAGGATAGACATAGGGTTGAAAGTCGCGTTTTTCAGGCACGGCACGCGGTCAGTTAGGCCGGGGTGTTCCGTGTCAATCACGCCGAAGGGATCGAGCGTGATAATCCGGCTCCCGTGGCGCTGGCGATAGGCAGCGGTTTGCACCGCCAACTCGCCCTTGGGATCGACCACCACGGCCGACCAATCGCGCAGGCGAAGAAGGTTCGGAATGAGCAGGCCGCGAGACTTGCCGGAGCCGTTCGGGCCGATGGTCAGAATATGCTTGTTGCCCGTGGAGCTTTTGTAATTCCATTGGTCCGCCGAGTGTTTCCACGGCAGACTAAAAAGCGATTGCGACGGGTAATCTTCCGGGCTTTCGGGGTCCGGTATTTGAAAGCCCATGTAAAGCCCGCCGTTCAGGGCAAACTTGTTCGCGGGCGCAGCTTGCGGAGCCGGGCGACGTGCAGCCGGTTGCGGCGCATCGCCACCCGAAAAAAGACCTTTGAAAAATCCGGCCATGTCGGTTTCCTTAGTCGAGATCGCGGCGACCGCCGAGGCGTTGCCGTTGGGTTTGCTGGCGGGCCGTGTTGTCGGCCGGGGCGGCGGTGTAAGGGGTGTAGCGTTGGCGGTATCTGTCACGCCGCCAGAGCCACCAGAAATATTGACCGGCCTTCCACATGAACCAAAGCGCGACGATGAAGAACAGCGGCGGGAAGAAGCCGAGGAACAACAATGAAACTATCGTGCCGACAAACCAGCCATAGAACGCGAGGCGCTTTCTATCGGCTTCCATAAACCAGAAGATCGCGGGCGAGACATTTTGCGGGCCGTAGCCCGTCACGAAATGCCCGCGCCCCTTATTGCTGTAGCGCATCATCGGCACACCGCCGCCGCCCGCGCCGTTCGTCGGATCAACCCATTTGCTATCGGAATCCGGTTGCGGCAGGGCGAGCGCCACGGCCCACACCAGCAAAATCACGATGATGAACGCAACGGGTTCGTCATTCTGGCGCGGGGCGTATTTCCAACTGTTTGTTGCAATCCAGAGGGTGACACCCCAGAAGATTGCGAAGGCGATACCGTCCTTGCGGTCCACGTCCTTTTTGACGCTCCACCGGGCCGCGACGGCGGCGGCGGCAATTCCCATCCACAGAACGGGGTTTGCCATGACGAGGGCGAAAAAGCCGCCCCATAGCTGGCGGATCGTGCCGATTGCATCGCTCATTGCGCCGCCTCCCCGGCAAGCGCCTTTGCATGGTGAAAGAGCTTGCGCCATTCCAGCAGGGAGAAGAACGCCAGCACCACGGCAAGGCCCGCGATGAACAAGGCGCGGTGTCCGACCGGGTATTGCGGCGGCAACATGCCGGGCTGATCGCTGAAGAACCAGCACAAGGCCGAAATGACGGCGAAGGCGGTATAAGACAGCGCAGCCCGCGCCTTGTGGTGCGGCAGACGCTTGCGGCGGCGATAGAGCAAATCCGCAAGGCTTAGGAGCGCCCCGGCATCGAGGGCGACTATCGAAGCCCACAGCGGCCAGCCCATCGGCTCCCCGGCTTGGCCGGACGCGATGAATTGCACATGCGCCCACGCCAGAGCGCCGACAAAGACCACATTAGCCCCAATCTCGGTAAGGCTAACCGGGCTATCGGGGATTTTCGCATAGGGGGCGACCGCCGCCCCGGTGTTCGGTTCTTGGCTCATAACGGCTCGCTTTCGGTGGACTTCGGGAGGGAACTTTGAAACTGAATTAAGTGTATTGTGGACAACGTGCTTTTGCAAGTAGGGCGGGGAAAATTTCACGGCCGGTTCGATTTTTTCGACAGCCTCCGCCCCTCCCCCTTGCAGCGTCAGGCAACAGGATATACCATAGTTGTTAGAAACGTAAATCCCCGCCAACGTATAAACACAAGCCGTTTAAACGCCCTCGCCTCCCCGGCGAGCTTCGCCCGGAGAAACGCCATGACCGACGACCCGAACGACCTTGAAGCGCAGCGCCAAGAACAGGCGGAGCGCGAATTTACCGCAGCCCGCGAAGCCCTCGCCGCGCAAGACCAGCAGCAGCGCAGCCAGTGGACGAGCGAGGAAGCCCGGCAGGCCGCGATTGAGGCCAGCAAGGCGCAGCAGATGACCGTCGCGCCGGAGCAGGAGCAGGCGGCCGAGCGTGAGAGCGGGGCACAAGTTACGCGCATGTATCGTGGTATCGGCAAGAATGTGTGGGAAGCCGAGGAAGGCGACGCCCTGTTTTTTTCCACCGACCCGGAAAGGGCGGCGACCTTTGGCGAGCTTCATTATGTTGATGTGACCGCCGATGAACTTGCCAAGTTTGAACAACCGCACTCGCAGCGTATCCTTGACGCGGAACCAGCAGCCCGGAACGACTACCGCACCGCCGACCCGGACATAATCGCACGCTTGCAGCCTGTCCCACAGCCGGAACACGACCCGGACGGCCCCGGCAGCGGCAAGCCGCAGGAGCCGGGAGCCGAGCAGCGCCCGCACGTTGATACGGTTTGGATGGAGCCGAGCGCGGAACTGACCGACGCCGACCGGCGCGACATGGCCGAGGCGTTTAAACAGGTTCCGACCGAGAGCAACGACAACCGGCCGGAGATCGCGGCCGTTGTGTCCGGGCAGGAACCGGACGCGGAATGGGAGGCCGAACAACGCGAGATTTTGTCAGGGCATGACGGCTATTTCCCCGATGAAATCGCGGAGCGCCTTGCCGAAGAAAACGGCATCTTGGCGGCCGAGGAAATCGGCATCGCCAAGGCCGAACAGCAGCCCGAAGCCCTCACCCGCGAGGCCATCGAGCGCGACCCCATGAACGCCGTGACTATGCCACTTCCTGACAACGCGGATTGTGAGCTTTTGGGCGTTGTGGCGGACACCGCCGCGCAGATCGCGGAGGACAAGCGCGAGCAAGCCTATACGGCCCTTTACGAAGGCGGCCCGGAGGCGGGCAAGCCCTTCGAGGCCGACGCCGACCGCGCAGACCGGCGCTTTGATGAAGCGGCCGAGCGGTTCGAGGCTATGGCGTGCGATCATGCGGCGGGCGAAGGCCCCACGCATGAGGCCGACCTACTCACCCCGGCCGAGGCTTTCCGCAGCAATGCGGACACGGCGACCATGACCGCCCAGCAGTGCAAGGAGCAGGACATAGGGGCGCGGATTGTCGCCCTTGAAGCCCTGTTAGGCGCTGGCGACCGCGACGCAGCCCGCGAGTATCAGGCCGGGCAGGACGGCTTTGCCGACCGCATCGAGAACGCGGCCGGGCCGGAGCATATCGCCTTTCTGGCGGCCGGGAAGCTGGCGCACTCGCAGGACTACGCGGCCGAGCTTTGCGAACAAGCCGGGGTGAAACTTGGCCTAGAAGATCGGTTCGAGGAAGCGGCCGGTTTCATGGCCGAGAGCCGCGCACACCGGGAAATTGCCGGGATCGAGCGCGGAGCCGTGCCAGAGCCGCAGCAGGCCGAGCCGGGCAAGATCGGGCAGGACATGGCCGACGCCGCCAAGGAAGCCTTGGGCGGCGCGCCTCACCCGGAATTTGTGATTGTCGGGCCGAGCCAAGAGCAACAGGCGGGCCAGCAACCGGACCCGGCCGAGCAGATCGGGCAAGCCCACATGCCCAATTATGCCGAGCTACGGGCCTTCACCGAAGGCCAGCAGGCGGCGGCCGGGACGGACCACATGGAGGCGCACGCGCCCAACTATGCGGCCTTGAAGGCGGCCACAGAGGCCATGCAGGCCGTGCAGCAGGAAGCGGCCCCCACAGGCCCGGAAATCGCCGCAGAGGCCCCGGTAGGCGCGGAAGTGGCAGAGGCGGACGGGAAGCCCTACGAGAGCAAAAAGGCCCCTTCCCGCCCCGGCTTCAACATGCAGATGACGGCGCAGGTTGTAGGCACGCCGGAGGGTTGGCAGCTTGTCACGGCCCTGAACCAAAAGGGCTTTGGCAACAAGCAGGAAGCGGACGCGGTAGCCCACAACGGCCAAGCCCAAAATGCCGCGATCATGGCCGGGATGGTGATTGTTGGCGCGGGCCAAGACGGCAGCGACGGCGCGGACACCGTGGCGGCCGAGAACGCCGTGAAGGCACAGCGCGACGAGAACGCACGGGCGACCGAGCCGCAGGAAGCAAACCGGGGCGTGCGCGAAGCGAGCGAGCCTAAGACCTTGGCCGAGATCATGGCCGAGAAGGCCGAGCGCAACGCCGAAGCCGTCAGCGAGTTTCAGGCGGCCGACCAAGAGCGCGGACACGAAGCCGGATTCGGCATGTCGCGTTGATTATCCCCCGGCATGGCAACGTGCCGGGGCCTTTCCGGGCTGTCCGGGGTTTCCTCCCTATGAAATTTCGGATATGCTGTTAGCTACATCACTTTTCTAAGGTTCAGGTTGTCCACAATGAAAGTTGTCGCCATTTTGAGCGAGAAGGGCGGGGCCGGAAAGACAACCCTTTCCGTCCACCTTGCCACGGCGGCGACCCTCGCCGGGCAAGCGGCCGTCATTCTCGACCTCGACCCGCAGGGCAGCGCCTACGCATGGGCGCAGCGGCGCAACGAAGCGCCGGAGGCCGAAAGCATCCAACCCGTTGCGCTTACGGGCTGGCTCGACAAGCTGACAGCGGCAGACGCCGGGCTTGTGGTGCTGGACACCGGGCGCGACGCCAACAACGCGGGATACACGGCGGCCAAGGCGGCCGACCTGATCCTTATTCCGCTACGCGCCGGGGGCTTCGACTTCCTAGCCCTTGGCCGCACCTTGGACCTTTGCCGCCTTGTCGGAAAAAGGCCCTTTGTCGTCTTGAACGCGATCCGGCCCGGCTCGCTTCGGGCGATTGAAGAAGCCCGCGAGGTTCTTGCGGGCATGGATTGCGACCTTGCGCCCGTAGTCCTTCACGAACGAGCCGACTTCCGCGCCGCGAGCGTTGCCGCCCGCAGCGCCCAAGAGATCGACCCGAAGGGCAAGGCCGCGCTTGAACTTGAGGAATTGTATCAATGGACAACCCGACAACTGGCAATGTCACCAAAGCAGCGAAAGGGAGCCGTGGCATGAAAGCATCGTTGAAGGACATCGCGGCCGACATGAAGCCCGCCGCGCAGGCCGAAGCGAAACCGGCAAAGACGGTTGCGCCGAAGAACTACCGCACGGCGGAAACCCGCAGCGATACCCGGCAAATCTCCGGCCACTTCCCGGCCGAGGCCGTGAAGGCGTTTCGCCTCATGGCGATGCAAAACGACATGGATTTGCAAGAGATGATGGCCGAGGCTTTCAACATGGCCCTTGAACGCTACGGCGTGCCGGATCGCTTCAACATCGTGAGCGGACGCCGCAAGCGGGCGTAGCGCGGGCGGGATTTTCCCGCCCTGATATTGCCACGTTGTCCACAACGCGCTAATATCAGTTATCGAAACCGGAGATTCCCCATGAACACGAAAGACAAGGAGCGCAGCTTGCTTGACGCCTTCGCGCCGGGCGTGTCGGGGAACCTTCCGGCCGAGCAGGGGAGGGCGCTTGTCGCCTGCCCGTCCTGCCACGGCAAAAGCCGCGTCCCGGCAGATCGCGGCCCGCTTCGCGTCACATGCCCACATTGCGGCACACAAGCCAACTGGACGCCGCAGACGCAGCCCCACGGGCCGGGAGATCATGGGCGCTTGCCTGACCGCGTGCATATCCCCTTGCGGTGCTACGCCACGGGCGGCCGGGCCTTGGCGACCTTCCGGCTTCACCCCTCCCCTGCCCTCTACCGCTTTCAGCACGTCCGCAGGGCCGACCCGGCCGAGCAGGCGGCCGAGTATCCCAAGGCCGACCACATGGCGGACGTTCCCTTTTCCTTGCTCGATTGGACCGGCGCGGCCTGCCCGTTCTGTCATGCCGCCCTGTCCTATGTGGCGCGGTGCGGCGCGTGTGATTGCGCCGCGTGCGAAAGCGGAATTTCCACGCGCCACGGCCGCGATTATTTGCGGTGCGCGTGCGGCAGCGAGGGCGAGATTGTCCCGACCGATGACTTTCGCTTGCCGACCAGCTCGCCCGCACCGGCAGGACAGCGCGACGCCGGGCCGGGGCCGCTCGCTATCGACCACGGGCCGGGCCACAGTTACCCGGCTATAGGCCGATTCGGAGGCCACTAATGGGCGGGATCGCAGAAGCACGGCGGCAGGCTATGGAAGCCTTGGCGAATGAGCCTAAACGGCGCATCACGATTGAGCTTCCCGAAAGCGCGGCCGTTCGACTTGAAGAACTCGCACGCCGTTGCAGCGCGACGCAGGAACGGCATGACACTTCGCACGGCCCGCTTACCGTGGCGCAATTGCTGGCGATGCTGGCCGAGGACGCGGCCTTGATTATCAACCCGGACAAATGGGGCGCACACCGGGAAATGAAGCGGGTTTTACAAGCCCATGCTTACGAGGTTTGACCATGACACGAAGCACGGAGCCGAAGGCGATAGGGACAATCCTAGGCGAAATCCTGCCCCGCACGGTGACGCAGACCAACAAGGCGGTTGCCCGGAAAGGGAAGGCCGGAACGGGCCTTATCACCGGCCGGGATAGGAAGCTGATCGACGCGGCGGCCGAGATCGCCACCCTTCCGCCGGAGGACATGGCGTTTACCCATGCCGTGCTTTGTCAGGTAGGTTTGCCCCGCGCCAAGGTGGAGGGCCGCGACTTCATGCGGCAATCAGGGGCCGCTTGGGTGAACATCGAGGCGGGCTATCTGGACGAGGGCCACGGGCCTGTTTTGCAGCCTATCCCCTATGGCGTCATGCCCCGCCTCGCCTTGGCTTGGGTTTCGACCTTCGCCGTTCGCCACAAGGAACGCGAGATCAAGATAGGCGACAGCGCGGCCGAGTTTCTTAGCCTGATGGACATGGACGACCAAGGAGCGCGATACGCGACCTTGCGGAAGCAAATGCACGCCCTCGCCGCGTGCAGGCTGCAACTTGGTTTCAAGGGACGCACCTACAACGGCCAGCCCGTCGAACAATTCGACGCATGGCTTGCCAATGGCGACAGCAAGCAGCGGGCGCTATGGCCCGGCACGATGCTACTGTCCGAGGGCTACTATAAATCCCTGATAGATAGCGCCGTGCCGCTCGATAACCGCGCCCTCATGGCCCTGAAAGGGTCCGCGTTGACGCTCGACATTTACGCTTGGCTTGCTCACCGCCTGCACCGCATCGAGGGCCGGGGCGTTACCCTGCATTGGAAGGCCCTACGCGAGCAATTCGCGCAGGAATACAAGGGCAAAGACCCGGACAAGGACTTTAAGAAGAAGTTTGTTCCGGCGCTTCAAAAGGTGCTTGCCGTCTATCCGCAAGCCAAGGTGAAGCCCGTAACCGGCGGCGTTCTGTTGCTAGGCTCTCCGCCGCCCATACCTCACAAAGGCGGTCCCGTGACCTGACCATAAGCCTTTGAAATCCCCTTATCTTGCTCCGTTAAATCGGACCCCCCTTCGCGGGACGGGCCGCGCTTTTTCACGCGCAAGCCGTTGACTCGCCTAGGTTTCCCGGCAGACCTCCCACACGGACAGGCGTTTTCGTGCGTTGAACCGCAGAGAGCGCCTTTTTTCGGGGTTGTCAGGTTGTGGATAACTGGCCCGCGAGCCGGACTTATCCACGTTAGATCGGACCCCCCTCCCCGTTAGATCGGACCCCCCTTCACCCGTTAGATCGGACCCCCCTTTTCCCGTTAAATCGGACCCCCCCTAAACCGATAGGTTAGCCTTTAGAGAATCCTATAAATTCTTACCTGTAGTTGGACCGCCCTTTTTTGTGGAAAACTCACGACACAACCGGCCTCCCTTTGCCTGTCATGCGGCCCCTGATCGACGCAGCGGCCGACGATCCGGCCGAGAGCGTTTAAACGCCTTCCCTTCCTTCGTAATCAGCCTTCCGAAAATCCTAGGGGGTGAATGACGCGAAGCGGCAGAGGGCCGCCAATGAGGCCCCTACCCTTCCCCGACACGTCCGGCTTGCCGGACACCACAAAAGAGGGCTTGGCAGGGGGAGCATGTGGCAAGGCATGGTGCAAAATTCTTGAATTTCGCACCTGTCAGGCAGGCATTGAGGAATAAGGCTTTCCGTGTTGCAAAAGTCCGGTGCGAAACAGACCCCGTTTCTGGACTCGATTTTGAGAGCGTGGTATCGTGAGGTATCACCCAAGGATACCCCGATTATGGCAACCTCACTCAAGCTAGACGACGCGATGAAAGCGCGTGTTCAGCACCTTGCCACGTCCCGCGACCGTTCGGCCCATTGGGTCATGCGCGAGGCGATCCGCGAATATGTCGAGCGCGAGGAAAAGCGCGAGGCGTTCCGACAGGCGGGCTTGCAGGCATGGGAGGAATACCAGCAAACCGGGCTGCATTTGACGGGCGAGGAAGCGGACGCATGGCTTGCCCGGCTTGAGGCCGGAGAGGACGCCGAGCTACCGCCTTGCCACGTCTGATATGGACGCCGCCCGCGCTTGCGGACGTGCAGCGGCTTTACCGCTTCCTAGCCCCGAAAGACCTAGACGCCGCGAAACGCGCAGCGAAGGCCATTCGGGAGGGTGTGAAAATTCTTGGCGCACACCCCTACGCCGGACGCCCGGCCGGTGACATGGCCCCGGAGTTTCGGGAATGGCCTGTCAGCTTCGGAGCGGGCGCATATATCGTTCTCTACCGTGTTGAGGGCGAGGACGTTTCTTTGTTAGCCGTCCGGCATGGGCGGGAGGCAGGCTATCAGTGGACGACGACTTAACCCGCTTTCCGACCTATCCGGCCATGACAGGGGCCGAGCTTCGCGCCGTGCGCGAACAAGCCAACATGACCCAAGCGGAGCTTGGCGGCCTGTTCCTGTTGAGCCGGGGTTATATCTCGCAGCTTGAGCGCGGCGACAGGAAGGCCAGCGGGGCGACGCTGACCATTTACCACCTGTTGCGGCGCAAGGGCGTTGAGCTTTTCCTATGACCGCCCGCGATTTTCCGCTATCGGACGATAACGGCTTTGAGAAAGCGGGCGGACTGCCTCCCCTCATCGTCAACGGCTTACCGAGCAAGACCCGCCCCACCCGGCGGGTTTTGTGCTTTTTGCCGTCTGAAAAGCCGACGACATGACAGCGCCGCTATTTGAGGACGTGCGGATTTAATCTATCATGCCTTAGACACGTCATGTTGTCGCCAACAGGACAACGCCATGAGTGAGACAGCCGACAAAATCCGTTTGCGGAAAAACGAGCTTTACCTACAGCACCCGGACCCCTCGCCGTTGCCGGTGCATCCGGTTGATTATCTCATTCACCCGCCGAGCAGGCTTGCGCCCACGGCCGCCTTTCTCGACTTCCGCGACAACACGCTAGGCCCGATGATGCAGGATCGGCCCGACGACAGGAATTTGCCGGGCTACGCGGCGGCGGTTGAGGAAGTCCTAGCGTGGCGGGCGACCGTCCCGGCCGAGCTTCGCTTTTGGCGAGGCGAGGAATGACGATCTACGGTTATGCCCGCGTATCCACGGACGGCCAGAGCGTCGCCGCGCAGCTTGACGCCCTGAAAGCCGCCGGGGCCGAGCGCATCTATCAGGAAACCGCGAGCGGGGCGAAGAACGACCGTTTGCAGCTTCGCCGCGCCATCGACAAGCTACAGGCGGGCGACACCTTGCTTGTGGTGCGGCTTGACCGGCTTGCGCGGTCAACCCTTCACCTGTTGCGGACCCTCGCCACCATCAGCGAGCGCGGCGCTTTCTTCCGCTCGCTTGGCGACCCTTGGGCCGACACGACCACGGCCCACGGCCGCCTTATGGTGACGATGCTAGGCGGCATTGCCGAGTTTGAGCGCGAATTGATCGAGGCCCGCACGACCGAAGGCCGCAGCCGGGCCAAGGCGCGAGGCGTCCGCATGGGCCGCAAGCCCAAGCTGACCGCGCATCAGCAGCGCGAAGCGATGCAGCGCCGCGAGGCCGGGGAGGCGGTGCGGGAGATCGCCCGCACCTTCAACGTGCATCACAGCACCATTTCCCGCCTGACCACGCCGGAGGCCGTCCTATGAAGCCGATTCCTGCCCTTGCCGTGCTGACCCTCGCCATGCTCGCCGGTTGCGCCGAGCAACGGCCTGTTGAGGCCGGAAACCCGCTATATCCGCAAGCCCCCGGCCAGAGCGTGACCGGGACTTGCGCCTATCCGGCAGGCGTCCCGGCGACTAATGCCGGGGACGAAGCCGGTTGCGTGAAGGCGGGCGGAAAATGGACGCTGACGACGCGGACGGGCCAATGAGCGGAAGCCTGCCCTACCCGTGGACCACCACGACGCCGCAGCCGAGCAGCACAGGCCCCGACTTCGGGGCCATGAGCGCCGAACAGGTTGAAGCGTGGAAGCTGGACGGTATGCGCCGCGCCATAGGGCGGGCTTTCGAGCAGCGCACCCGCTACGCCATCGGCAGCGAGGCACGCCGCGCCCTGTTCAAGCTGGTGCAGGCCGCCCGCTTCGGATACCGGCGCTTGTCGGCCGACACTCGCCTAGGCTTTTGCCTATTCGAGTTTGAGAGCCAGGTTGCCGAGCAGATCGAGGCGATTGCGGCAAGCCGCAACGTCCCGCCTTCCGTCATCCTGTCCGAGATCATGCAAACCGCCTTTTGGCGCTACGGCATCAAGGGCGGAATCCGCGTTGTCTCCGCAGGCTTTGAGGCCGACATGCCCGGCATGATCGAGCATAGCGACGCTCCGGCCGAGATCGAGGCGGCCGAGCCGCAGGCCGAGGACCGGCCGCGCATCCTTGAACTTGCCGAGGTTCAGGCAACCCGCATCGAGCGCGACGGGGCCGCCTATCTCCGCTTTGCGCTGATCTACAACGGCCAGACCATCACCGAGGCCGAACACCCGGCGACAATCACCGTTGCCGAGGCAAACCGCATTGTGGACGCCTTGCTTTCCTCCCGCTTGTCCTGATCGAGCCGCACCACGGGCGGCCGGATTGATCGAGGTTAAGCCCTTTCGTGTCGTTTAAACGCTTCGCCCAAAGGGACGAGGCAGAGGCCGCCAGAGCGGCCGACATTCCACCAAGGCAGACCGGCACGGCAGGGAAGGGGACAGGGGCGGCCGAGGCCCCGCGCTCCCGTTCCCTGTTTTCGTTCCACACCCTTGCGCCGCTCGATATGCGGCCGTGCTCCTGACGCTGTAGCGGCCATTTCCGGCCCGCTGGACGCCAAGGCAGGGGAAGGCACCGGCAGGAGCATGGAAGGGCCTAGCGGCCGTCCCTGACGCCCTGTTGCCGGGCTTGATTGCCCTTGAGGCTTCATTCTTCCGGTCCCTTTCAGGGGAACCGCCAGACCCACAATCGGAGCTTCTAACAATTGGCAACCCTCTGCCCGTCAGTGTCACCGCTTCGCTATCTCAAGGGCTATTTTCCCCGCTTTCCCAAGGGGGAAAGCTCCTCGCGCAAGACAAAATAGCCCCTGAGATTGCCCCTTATCCGGTCAGAAATGGATGCCAACGAAGCCCCGTAGTGGCGGTTTCCCATCACTGAAAGGAACAAATCATGAATATCGGTCAATTCAAGCGCGACGGCAACGGCATCATTTCCGGCTCAATCGCAAGCCCCTTCGGCATCCTGAAAGGCGTTGCTTTCGAGGCGATCCAGCAGAAGGGCAACGGCCCGGACTTCATCGTTACCACGGACGCGGGCGAGCTTGGCGCAGCGTGGAAGAAAACGAGCAAGAACGGCAACGCCTATCTGTCGGTTTCGCTCCGCTCCCCCTTCCTCCCGGCATCGGTCAACGCGGCCTTGCTGGAAAGCACCCGCGAGCCGGGAGTTTTCGCCCTCGTTTGGGACGAACCCAAGAAGGACGACACCCAAGGCTAACCGATCCGATCCGCCCCGGCTTCACCGCCGGGGCCGACGATCCAACAACAGAACAACGAGAGGAACGCACAATGACACAACTTGAAACCGAGTTAGTCGCCCATCTGTCCGAGCTTTGCCGCGTCACCAATCAGTTTCTTGACGGCCAGCTAGTGACCTTCCCCCTTCAAACGCTTTACGCGGCGGAAATGATGATTGCCTACGCCCAAAAGGCGAAAGGCGGCCAGCCATGAGCAAGAGCAGCCGCTATCCCGACATTACGGACATGAGCCTTGCCGTGATCCTCGCAGCCCGACCGGGCAGCGAAATCACCCGCGAGAGCGTGGACCGGGCCTTGACCAACTGGCGAGCCTTCACCCTGACCGGCGACGACTTCGCCCATGTGAAAGCGGACCTGTCCCGCGCTCACATGATCGACGAAAACAACCTACTCACGCCCCTTGCGGACAACTACGCCCGCATGTGGCGGCAGCACTTCGCAAAGCAGGCAAAGCAGGATCGGCCGTAAATGTTCCTTTCCGGCCGGGCCGGGGCCTCACAAGCCCCGGCTTTCCTTTAGCTGGCCCAAACCGTGCCGGACCCGCCGCAAGAGCCGCAATTTGTCCGGCCTGCCCCGCCGCAGTAACCGCAGCGGACGCGGCCGGAGCCGCCACAGGAGCCGCAGGACGAGCGATTATCACCCCAACCGGCATAGCCGGAACCACCACAATTCGAGCAGCTAGGCGACCCGCTCCCCCCGCAATTCGTGCAGGAGAATTGCCCGCGTCCGCCACAATGTCCGCACCTGACTTGAGCCATGATTCTAACTCCCGCCACAACGTAGCAAAGACAATACTAGCGTTGTGAGAAACAAGAAAGAGGGGCCACACATCGCACCCGCGCCAAAAGGTGGGTCCGGTATTTTTCGCAAGCGAAAAATCTTCCGGTCCCGCCGGGCAAGCCCGGCGCTTTTGACCCGGCCGCTTCATGCGGCAGCGCGGGAGGCGTCCGAAAGGGAATGTCCCTTTCGGCGCTAAGCGCCGATTTCGATTCGCAAAGAAGTGCGCTCGCCGCGCACGCGAACCGAAGGGAATATGTGCGGAAAATCAAAGATCAAAAACGCAAGATTATTGCTCTGTATTTAAGGTTAATTTGAGACAAATTGATTGCTTTTCGTAACAAATCAGTCTATATTGTTGAGTTAATTACAATAATTAACACGGGGAGGCGCAATGATCTTTGTTGAAATGCAGCTTAGCGGCAAGGTTTCGATTTACGAATTAACGGAACACATGCTTTTGCTCAAGGTGTATATTGAGACACGCGCCGCGCATTTGCCGACGCCTTCCGCGACCGACACCGCGCTAGATTATCTCCGTTCGACCTGTTGGGGCTTGGAGATTTTCGAGAGCATCGAGGACGCCGAGGATTGGGCCGACGACTACCGGGGCTTTCGGGCCGAGGAAGTCAGGGCCGAGTTTCGCCGCTTCATGGTCCGCAAAGGGGAACTGACAGGGGCGATTATGGCCGCTTAGTTTGTCTATGTTGTGGACAACGCGACTAATTATAAAAACCACACTCTAACTTGATAGCAATAAGAATAGGGGGAACAATGAATGAAGCCGACCAACTGGACAAGCTAGTTACCGACCACGGCACAGCAGCGGACGCGGCGGACCTCGCCCGCTTGCGCGAACGTGCGGCGCAGGCCGACAGGCTGGAACACCAGCCCCCGGCGGAGATCGAGCCGGAGCAGCCCGCCGGGGCCGCCCTGTTCAGCGTCTATGCCTTGGGGCTTATGGCGGGGAAGGTTGCCCCGGAGAATGTCGCTTTCGTGCGCGAGGCCGAGGCGAAACAGGCCGCCTATGCCGCGACACGCCGGGCAGCGACCACGCCGAACCTTGCAGCAGTCAGGCCAGCACCGGCAGGCCCGAAGGCCGCAGCCCTTGCCCCCAAGCCGTGAGGGGAGGGGCTATGAACATCGAGAAGCATCTAGCGGAGGGCGTGCGCGTCCGTATTCAGGGCGTGGAGGGCTTCGACGGCGAGGCCGGGCCGATTGTCGCCATTCACAAGAGCCGGGGCGAGCGCACGGTTTACAACGTCCGCACGAACCCCGGCAAAGCGCCGTTTTCCTTCTATGCCGACGAACTGGCGTTGATCGACCGGCCGCAGCGCCGGAGCCGGAAAGCGGGCGACCCATGACCGACCGCGCTTTGACGTTCGAGCTTGTCGCGTCAGAGCTTCGCCCCTTTGGGGTGACGATCCGGCAGGAGCCGGGGAATTACGTCCTGACCTATCGCGGCAACCCTTGGGGGCCACGCCGCGACGTGGAGGACTTGAGGGACGCCCTGACCATTGGCCGGGAAATGGCCGAGAACCCGCCAGAGGACGCTTTCAGCGGCAGCGGGTGGACACCACGCCGGAGAGGCGGCGGAGGCCACAGGGGCCACGGAAAACAGCCCACAGCACACCCCAAAGGAGGCAGACCATGACCAAGGCCAGCAAATACGCCGGAGTTACCCTATTCGCCCTCTACGGCTCGCCCTACGCGCCTAGCGCCTGCCCGTGCGGCTATCGCAAGCCGATGATGGATCATCGCGGCACGCGGGGCCAGCGCGGCCCCTATTTCGTGTGGTGTCCCGATTGCGAATGTGCCGGGCCGGAACGCCCGACCTATGCCCTTGCCTTGGCCGCATGGAATCACGCCATCGGCACACATGACCATTCAGAAATTCGCGTTGTGGACAACACCAGCACTTGACAACTGACATTGTTTGCACGATACTATGAGCATGTTTAAACGCCTTCGCTTGAGGTGCGACCATGACGACAGGGAACCAGTTTCAGACGCGGGACGCTTGGCTTGAGGCCGCGACGAACGCCCTTCGCCCGCACTTCCAGACGGCAGGCTTTCCCATCCCGGCCGAAATCCGCTTTTCGATTGGCTTCCCGTCCGGCGGCCGTAAGGGCAAGGCCATCGGGGAGCATTGGCACAGCGTCGCCAGCGCCGACGCGCACCATGAAATCTTTATCCGGGCCGACCAAGCCGACCCCGGCGCGGTCCTAGGCATCCTCTCGCATGAGCTTGTGCATAGCGCCGTGCCGCTTGGCAGCGGCCACGGGCCGGTTTTCAAGAAGGCGGCCCTTGCCGTAGGGCTTGAGGGCAAAATGCGCCATGCGCTCCCCGGAGCCGTGTTTGCGGCCAAGCTGGCGGAGATCGCGGCCGAGCTTGGCCCGCTTCCCCATGCCGCCCTGAATTTCGACCGGGGCGGCAGCGAGGCCCCGAAGAAGCAGGGAACGCGCTTGCTCAAGGCCGAGTGTGAAACCGCCGCGTGCGGCTACACCGTCCGCATAACCCGCAAATGGTTGGACGCTGTAGGCGCACCCTGTTGCCCGCAGCATGGCCCGATGACGGTTGAGGGCTGGCAGGAAGGCGACGAGGAAGGGGAGGGCGAGGAATGAAGCCCCGCGCCTTCACCTTCCGCGACCTCGCCGGGCCGAATGGCTGGCTTGACGCTTTGCGCCTCGCCATCCCGGCCGACGCCGACCGCGACCTTTTGGAAATGGCCGACGAGAATTTGCGGGGCTGGCTCGACTACGAAACCCGCGACGAGCAGGGCCGGAACATCGAGACAATCGCCGCAATCACCACGCGCCGGGCCGCAATCGGCCTGTTGCTGAAATCTCTACCGCCAGAGCGGACGAGCCGAACCGTTCCGCCGAACCATTCCCCGGAGCCGAAGCCATGAGCATCAAGAAACTGACCGAGGACGAGCGGGCAACCTACCTGATCGGGCAGGCTATCCGCGCCGTGCTGACCTCCCCCGATGCTGTTACCGAGGCCGACTATGCGCTTGCATGGCGGGCCTATGGCAAACTCATTCCGGCCGCTTTGTCCGGGGATGACGTTGACGCCGTGATGACGACAACGGGCCTTGTTGGGGACGGCTGGCTTGAGGGCGAGGCCCCGCAGATCGAGACCCCGGCCGACGCGACCCTTGCCGAAATGCCGGACCTTCGGGCGAGCTACCTTATCGGCAACGGGCTTCGCCGCGTCATGCTGGACGAGAGCGCCCCGGCGGAAATCCGGGCGCAGGCATGGGCCGGATATTCGGCCGCGTGCGATCATGGGATGACACACGCCGAGGCCGTCGAAATCCGCACCATCACGAACCTGATAGACCTTTCCGGTTCATGGGAAGAAGGGGCGCGGGATTCGTCAGACGAGAGCATTTATTGAGGCCCGCCATGACCACAGACACCCGAATCTTGCGCGTCCTGCCTTCCGTTGCGGCGAACACCGGCGACCGCACCGAAGGCAGGCCCATCACCATTTTTGCCGCCCTGACCAACGCCGAATTTGAGGCGTGCGAGCATGGCGGAGCCGTCCTAGACAATGCCCGGATTGTGCATATCGTCATCGGCCGGGAGCCGAACGACGCCGACCGGGAGAAGGCGGCCGAGCGTTTCCGCAGCATGGGGAACGGATGACGGGCGAGCTTTTCACGCTCGACACGCCGCGCCACGATCCGGGCGGAAAGCGGCGCTTGCCGATACCGGCAGGCTGGACCGTAAGCGCCACTTTTGACGGGCCGGGCGACTGCTACCGCTACACGCTTTCGCACCGATGGAGCGCCGGGCCAATGGTGCTTTGGGCGATGATGAACCCCAGCACGGCCGACTTTCGCTTTCTGGACCCGACCGTTTCAAA
>Ga0207806_1000104_pt1 | contig 21039 bp, 20 predicted proteins | sample LuqExpMetageno72_FD_187829 | JGI IMG/M metagenome (GOLD analysis project Ga0207806, IMG submission 187829) | Tropical forest soil microbial communities from Luquillo Experimental Forest, Puerto Rico - Sample 72 (SPAdes) | ecosystem: Environmental > Terrestrial > Soil > Tropical forest ...
TGAAATCCTGCCTCGCCGCTTTGCGCGGCACCAACGCGGTGAAAGGCCTCGCGCACATAACCGGCGGCGGCTTTCCCGACAACATCCCGCGCGTGCTGTCGAAGACCCTTGGCGCGCGTATCGATTTGACAAAAGTGTCGGTGCTGCCCGTGTTCAAATGGCTCGCCCAGCAAGGCGGCATCGCGCAGAATGAAATGCTGCGCACCTTCAATTGCGGCATCGGCATGATCGCGATCGCCGCGCCAGCTGACGCCGATCGCGTAGCGAATGCGTTCACGCACGCCGGCGAGCGCGTGATGCGCATCGGCACGGTCATGCACGCGGGCGCGGAGCGCGTCGTGTACGACGGCACCTTGGATCTCGTGTGAACCGATGACCCGCAAGCGCGTCGGCGTGTTGATCTCCGGCCGCGGCTCAAACATGGCGGCGCTAATCGAGGCCGCCAAAACGCCGGACTATCCCGCCGAGATCGCGCTGGTTCTGTCCAATCGTCCCGATGCAGGCGGGATCGCCACCGCGCGCGGCCAAAGCTTCGCGACGGAGATCGTCGACCATACGCAATTCGGCAAGGACCGCGCCGCCTTCGAGCGCGCGATGCAGGGTGTGCTCGAACGCCATCGCATTGAGATCGTCTGTCTGGCCGGCTTCATGCGGCTGCTGACTCCCTGGTTCATCGAGCGCTGGCAGAACCGAATGCTCAACATTCATCCGGCACTGCTGCCCTCGTTCAAAGGGCTCGACACGCATGCCCGCGCGCTGGCTGCCGGCGTCAAGCTGCACGGCGCGACGGTGCACTTCGTGGTGCCGGACATGGATTCAGGTCCGATCGTCGCCCAGGGCGCGCTGGCCGTACGTGACGACGATACGAAAGAGACCCTCGCCGCGCGTGTGATCAAGCTCGAGCACCGGCTGTATCCGCTCGCATTGCGTCTGCTGGCGGAAGGGCGTGCGCGTGTGGTCGACGGCCGCTGTCTCATCGACGGCGCCGCCGTCGCGCAGGATTGCCTGATCGTGCCCGGGGAGAACACGATCACAAACCGGTGAATATTTCGACCGGCACGGTGTTGCGGTAACCGCCTGCCCCGGCATAATCGCACGTCCGGCGCAAGAACCGGACCGAGGTAACACAGGGGGAAACTAAAATGATAAGATCGTCGCATCCGCTGCTGTCGCATACGGACAGCATTGCGACCGGGATGATCGATACGCTGGTTCTAATCGCCCGTCTGTTGCTGGCGGGCGTGTTCCTGTTCACGGTCTGGTTCGGATCTCCAACGGCGGGCTATCTGACCTCGATCAATTTCGCCGCGCCCGAGGCAATGAGCCTGCTCGCGCGCGTCGTCGAATGGATCATCGTGATCTCGCTCGTGCTCGGGATCGGCACTCGCTACGGCGCCCTGCTCGGACTGCTGTTCGTTATTGTTGCGTCGGTGACGGCGCATCGCTGGTGGGGTTATCCACAGGCCGTGCAGCTCATGCAGTACACGTTCCTGGTCAAAAACCTCGGCGTCGCCGGCGGTCTGGTCCTCGTGTTCGTGACCAGCGCGGGGCGCTTCAGCGTGGATGAAAAGCTGAAAGGCTAGATCGGCGCACGGAATCCGTCGCTCCGCAATCACGGCCGAATCCATCACGCGCGCGAGCGTCATCCGCTCGCGCTACTGTGATACCGCAGCGCGCCCACCTCACAGGTAAATGAGTTTCCTTTCCGGCACGCGTGCTCTATGGCGGGCCCCCCGGCGTTTTTTGCGCCGCGAGGGGCGCGTGATCACGCGCGCGTGAGGACAGTTAGGAAGAGGCGATATTGAAATGCGGAATGAAGCAAGACTTGTGATCCCGTCGCTCGCGGGCTTTTACGCGAGCTGGACGGAGATCAGCTTCGCACTGTTGCGCGTCGTCATGGGCTACATCCTGTTCATGCACGGCTGGGCAAAGTTCGCCGGGCCGGGACTGACCGGCATCACCGGCATGATGGCGAAGACAGGTTTGGAGCCCGCCGTATTGTTCGCGGGCGCTGCGATCTTCCTCGAGACCGTCGGCGCGATCTGTCTCGCGCTCGGCCTGTTCACTCGTTTCTTCGCCGCGGCCCTCGCGATCGAGATGGCGATTGCGATGTTTGGCGTTCATTTCGTGAAAGGCTTCTCAGCCAGCCAGGGCGGCTTCGAATACGTGCTGCTGCTCGGCATCGTGCTGTTCGCGATCGCGATCCGCGGCGGTGGCCCCTACTCGCTCGACGCCAAAATCGGCAAAGAGCTGTAGAGCCTACGCGGCGCGGCGGATCCACACCTTGTTGTCGTGCACCGCCGCGCCGCCATAGGGCGCGATCGGATCGCCCGCAACCAAGGTATTGATCCCATTCCCGTCAGGATAGGCCGAATTCGGCCAGATCGATTCCGCTATTAGCACGCCACGGCGCACGCCGTCGAACAGCCGCGCGTGCAGCCGCACTTCCCCGAGCCTGTTGCCGAGCACGACGGCGTCGCCGTCGGCGATGCCGCATGCGCGCGCGTCATCCGGATGGATCATCACGTTCGGACGCTTCTCGTTGGCAAGCGACGTCGGCGTCTCGTTGAAGGTCGAATTGAGAAAACCGCGCGACGGCGAAGTCGCCATCCGGAACGGATGCTCGGCGTCGGCCTCCTGTACCGAAGCCCAATAATCCGGAAGCGGCGGCATCGCATCCACAGGTCCAGATAAATAAGGGCTACGGAACGGCACCTTGTTCCATTCTGGCTTGAAGCGGAATTTGCGGTCGGGCCACGGGAAGCCGTCGAGATAGTGCGCCTGCCGGAACGGCGGCTGACAGTCGAGCCAGCGGTTCGCCTCCAGTTCGGCGAACGTGCCACGCTTCGATACACGAAGCATCTGATCGATCAGTTCGCGCGGGCTCATGTCGAAGCCCGCATGCGTCGCACCGACGCGGCGCGCGAGTCCGCAGATCACCTCGTGATTGCTGCGGCATTCGCCCGGCGGCTCGACCAGCTTCGGGCCGAGTACTAGATACTGATGCCCGCCGCCGCGATAGATGTCGTCGTGCTCCGTGAACATGGTCGCCGGCAGCACGATGTCCGCCATCTGCGCCGTTTCGGTCATGAACTGCTCGTGCACGCAGGTGAACAGATCCTCGCGCGCGAAACCGGCCTTCACTTTCGTCTGATGCGGCGCGACCGAAACCGGATTTGTATTCTGGATGATCAGCGCCATGACTGGCGGTCCGTCGATCAGCGCCTCGCGGTCGCCGGTCAGGATCGCGCCGATGCGCGACTGGTCGAGCATGCGCACCGAGCGATCGCGGACGTTGCTGCCTTCGATCAAGCTGTTGTTTAATTGATAGATGTCGGCATTGCCGTGGAACGCGCCGCCGCCTTCGTACTGCCATGCACCGGTGACCGCGGGAATACAGCTTGCCGCGTGCATGCTGACCGCGCCGTTGCGCGAGCGCGAGAAGCCGTAGCCCAGACGGAAGAAGGCGCGCTTGGTCTCACCGATCAGCCGCGCGAATTCCTCGATCGTCTCCATCGGAGTGCCGGTGATCACGGACGCCCATTGCGGATCACGCGTCTTCAGGTGCGCCTCGAGTTCGCGCGGCGCATCGGTGTACTTGTCGAGATAATCCCAGTCCGCCTTGCCGTCGCGGAACAGGCAATGCATCACCGCGCAAGCGAGCGCGGCGTCGGTGCCCGGCTTCACCAGCACTGGAAAATCCGCCTGCTGCATCGTGCCGTTCATGTAGATGTCGACCGCCGCGATCTTCGCGCCGCGCTCCTTTCGCGCGCGCGTCGCGTGCGTCATCACATTTACCTGCGTGTTCACCGGGTTGGTACCCCAGATCACCACGAGGTCGGATTTGGCCATCTCGCGCGGATCTACGCCGGCGATTTTTCCGACGCCGGCGGCGAAGCCGCTGTAGGCGGGGTTCACGCAGATGGTCGAATGAAAGCCGGAGTATTTCTTGACGTGACGCAGGCGGTTGATGCCGTCGCGCATCACCAGTCCCATCGTGCCGGCGTAGTAATAGGGCCAGACGCTCTCGGCGCCGTGCCGCCGCTCGGCTTTGAGCAAATTCTCGGCGACGATGTCGAGCGCGTCGCTCCAGGAAATGCGTTCGAAGCCGCCGGAGCCCTTCGATCCGACACGACGGAGCGGATGGAGCAGACGGTCCGGGTGGTTGGCGCGTTCTGCATAGCGCGCGACCTTCGCGCACACGACGCCTGCCGTGTAGTTGTTGTCCTTCGCGCCGTGCACGCGGCCGATCGTGTGATCGTCGACGATCTCGATATCGAGGGCGCAGGTTGATGGGCAATCGTGCGGACAGGCCGAATAGCCGATGCGAACCTTGGCCTCGACGCCGTGCAGCGGTTTGTTCATCCCGTCGCCTTCCGAACGCGCGGGCGGCTTAGAGGTCTCCCTCTGCCTCGCGCAGACGGCTCAATCTTACCAGATAGAGGCCGACCGACACGACAATGATCGCGCCCGCAATGCCGCAGGCTACGTCGAGCTTTTCGGAAAGCGCCTCCGGAACATAGGCCGCGATCGCCGGATCGTCCGGCAGCAGACCACCCGCAATCCAGCCGAGCAGCGCTCCGCCACCCCAGATCACGACCGGAAACCGTTCAATGATGGCGAGGAAGAGTGCGCTGCCCGCGATGACGACGGGGATGCTGACCGCCAAGCCGAGCGCCAGCAGAATGTAGTCGCGACCGCGACGACATTGTCGAGGCTCATCACCAAGTTGGCGATGACCACCACGCGTACTGCGCGCCACAAATCCTCGACGGCTTCCGGCGTGTCCTCGGCGTCCTGATGCTGCGGGTTCACCAGCTTGATCGCGACCCAGAACAGCGCCACGCCGCCAGCGAATTTCAGATATGGCTGCATCAAGGTCGCGACGACGCCGGCGAACAGGATGAGCAGCACCGCGGCACAACCGGCGCCCAGGACCATTCCCCAGAACCGTCCGCGCGACGCACCGCAAGCGCAATCACGACGGCATTATCGCCGGACAACAGAATATTGATGCCCATGATCTGCAACGCGGCGAGCCAGAACGCCGGATGCATGATGTCGGTCAGCAAGGCGCCCCTCCACCGCCTTCGCTGGCCGCTCGGCGCTATTAATCGCTGATCGCTGCAGCCGTTCTTTATGCGGCAGCAGTTTATAGGCGGACGCGGGCGCGCGGCTAGCCGACGATCTCGTTTTCCGAGAAGAACTGCGCGATCTCGCGCACCGCCGTCTCCGGGGCGTCCGAGCCGTGCACCGAGTTCTCGCCGATCGAGCGCGCGTGCACCTTGCGGATGGTGCCGTCGGCGGCCTTCGCCGGATCGGTCGCGCCCATCACCTCGCGGTACTTGGCAATCGCGTTCTCGCCCTCGAGCACCTGCACGACGACGGGGCCGGAGGTCATGAACTGCACGAGCTCGCCGAAGAACGGCCGCTCCTTGTGCACGGAATAGAACTGCTCGGCCTGCTGCTTGGTGATGCGCACGCGCTTCTGCGCGACGATGCGCAGGCCGGCCTTTTCAATGATCGCATTGATCGCGCCGGTCAGGTGGCGCTCGGTCGCATCGGGTTTAAGAATCGAGAACGTACGTTCGATCGCCATTGTCGGGCATCCTTCAGAGAAATCGATCGGTGCGGTGACCGAACGGAATTGGAGTGGCTGGATTGCGGCGGCTTATACTCAGCGCGCCGGAACGCGGCAAGACGGTGCGAGATCGCAGGAGCATGGCATGAAATCCCGCTACCAGATGTTCGCCGGCTATAATCGCTGGTGCAACGAACGGCTGTATGACGCCGCGGCGAAAATGCCGGAGGCGGATTACCGGGCGGACCGTGGCGCCTTTTTCAGGTCGCTGCACGGAACCCTGAATCACCTCTTGGTCGGCGACCGTATCTGGATGCGGCGATTCACCGGCGTCGGCGAGGTGCCGCCGAGCCTCGATGCGATCCTGTACGACGACTTCGCGGCATTGCGCGACGCGCGCCGCAGCGAGGACGTCAAGATCGTCCGCTACGTCGGCAGCCTAAGCAATGCGGACCTCATGGGGACGATCCGCTATCGGACCGTCGTGCGCCCGCAGACGATCGAACAGCCGCTGGCGCCCGCGCTCGACCATTTCTTCAATCACCAGACGCATCACCGCGGCCAAGCGCACGCGCTCCTCTCCGCGATCCTCGGCAATGACGCGACGCCGAGCTTCGACCTGATCATTTTCCAGCGCGAGTCGGGGGTCGGGTTGCATTCCGCAACCTAGCCCAGTCCCTGCGCTACGCGCGATCCCGGGATGACGGCGGGTGGCTTGCACAGAGTTGAGCGGAGTGCTTGGAGAGCGCTCAGAAAAGCAATCCAACGCACTAGGGGCTCACCGCCATGTCGACCAATCGCGTCCATCGCATCGCCGTCATTCCCGGAGACGGAATCGGCAAGGAAGTGGTGCCGGAAGGCGTGCGCGTGCTCGAGGCGGCGGCGAAGAAATTCGGTTTCAAGCTTGAGCTCGACCATTTCGATTTCGCGAGCTGCGACTATTATGAAAAGCACGACCGGATGATGCCGGAGGACTGGAAGGAGCGCGTCGGCAAGCACGACGCGATCTTCTTCGGCGCTGTCGGCATGCCGGACAAGGTGCCCGACCACATCTCGCTGTGGGGTTCGCTCATCCTGTTCCGCCGCGAATTCGACCAGTACGTCAATCTGCGCCCCGTTCGATTGATGCCTGGCGTCCCCTCCCCACTTGCGGGCCGCAAGCCCGGCGACATCGACTTCTGGGTCGTGCGCGAGAACACCGAGGGCGAATATTCGGCGATCGGCGGCAAGATGTTCGCAGGTACCGAGCGCGAGGTCGTCGTGCAGGAAACGGTGATGAGCCGCACCGGTGTCGACCGCGTGTTGAAATTCGCCTTCGAACTTGCGCGCTCGACGCCGAAGAAGCACCTGACCTCCGCGACCAAGTCGAACGGCATCGCGATCACAATGCCCTATTGGGACGAGCGCGTGCGCGAAATGGCGAAGAACTATCCGGACGTGAAATGGAATCAATTTCACATCGACATCTTGAGCGCACGCTTCGTGATGAGCCCGGACTGGTTCAACGTCGTGGTCGCGTCGAACCTGTTCGGCGACATCCTCTCCGACCTTGGACCCGCCTGCACCGGCACGATCGGCATCGCGCCGTCGGGCAACATCAATCCGGAGCGCAAATATCCGTCCGTGTTCGAGCCGGTGCACGGCTCCGCGCCCGACATCTACGGCCAGGGCATCGCCAATCCAATCGGCCAGATCTGGTCGGGCGCGATGATGCTCGACCATCTCGGCGAGCCGGAGGCGGCCAAGGCGATCGTCAAGGCGATCGAGACGGTCCTCGGCGAGGCGAAATTGCGCACCCGTGACCTCAAAGGTACGGCGAACACCGTCGCGTGCGGCAAGGCGGTCGCCGACGCGCTGGGGTAACGTCGCCGCGAGCGTGACCGCGATCCCGCGCGGCCTCGCGTCGTCGCTGAGCCCGCCGCTCGGCGGCATCCTGCTCGCGGGCGCCTTTTCAGGTTTACCGCTCGTCATCTGCGGCGCGCTTAAGATCGGCTACGATCTCGCCTTGTTATATTCGTTCGGGCACGTGAAGCCGTCGGAAGAGATTTAGACCGATTTGCTAATTCTTGTCGCACCGCGGAATCCAGGAGCCACTGCCTGTTGCCGTGTTCTCTGAGGAACTCAGGTCCGAAGGATCGGACCGCCGAATACGGAGAGCGCGATGCTCTGGACCGCTTATAATTTTGATTCTGCTGGTGCTCGGCGCGCTGCCGACATGGCCCTACAGCTCAGGCTGGGGCTATTTCCCCTCCGGCGGCCTCGGATTGATCGTCATCATCATAATTCTGGTGATACTGGTCGGCCGTTGAGCGCGCGAGACCGGTCCGCGGCGGGCTAGTGCAGCTCGCCCGGGCCGAATTTATCCAAGACCTCGCGCACGCGCGTGAGCACTTCCGCGGTGCGCTCGGCGTAATAGCTGCTGACGATGGCCTTGACCGTTTGAACCATCGCATCGGCGGGGTCCACGCCCGCTGCATTCAGGCGCTCGTCGAGATCAGCCGTGACTTCCGCTTCGCTGAACATCTTCATGTGAGCGCTCCTCCCGTTCCGGCGCACATCCTTAGCAGCAGGGCATTGCATCGAACAGGCGTGTCGGCCACAACGCCACCCGCATGCTCATCCTCGACGACCTCACCGTCCGCATCGCCGGCCGTACCTTGATCGAGAACGCCTCGGTGCGCGTTCCAGTCGGCGCGCGCGTCGGGCTCGTCGGCCGCAACGGAACCGGCAAGTCGACGCTGTTCAACGTCATCACCAGCGAGCATCATGCCGAGCAGGGCCATGTCGAGATACCGTCGCGGTGGCGCGTCGGCCGGCTTGCGCAGGAAGCGCCGAGCGGAAACGAGAGCCTGATCGAGATCGTGCTGAGGGCGGACAGCGAACGCACGCGCCTGCTTGCCGCGGCGGAGACGGCCCACGACCCGCACGAGATCGCCGAGATCCAGACCCGGCTTTCCGACATCGGCGCACATGCCGCGCCCGCGCGCGCGGCCGCGATCCTCGCCGGGCTCGGCTTCAACGAGGCCCACCAGCAGCGCGCCGTCTCCGAATTCTCGGGCGGCTGGCGTATGCGCGTTGCGCTCGCCGCAACGTTGTTCGCGCAGCCGGACCTGCTGCTGCTCGACGAGCCGACCAACTATCTCGACCTCGAAGGCACGTTATGGCTGCAGGAGCATCTCGCTCGCTATCCCGCCACGTTGGTCGTGATCAGCCACGACCGCGACCTGCTCGATCGCGCGGTCGGCCACATCCTCGCGCTCGAACAGAAGACGCTCACGCTCTGGCGCGGCGGTTATTCCGAATACGAGCGGCAGCGGCGGGAGCGGCAGTTGCTCGATCAGAAGCTCGCGAAGAAGCAGGAGGCGCAGCGCAAGCACCTGCAAGCTTTCGTCGACCGCTTCCGCGCCAAGGCGACGAAAGCGCGCCAGGCACAGTCGCGGCTGAAGATGCTGGCGAAGATGGAGCCGATCGCCGCTCTCGTCACCGAAGACGTGCGGCCGATTGCGTTTCCCGCGCCGGAGAAGCTGCTGTCGCCGCCGATCGTCGCGACCGACGGCGTTTCGGTCGGTTACGACGGGCGCGCGGTGCTCTCGAAGCTCACCTTGCGCGTCGACAATGACGATCGCATCGCGCTTCTGGGTGCGAATGGCAACGGCAAATCGACCCTGGTGAAGCTGATCGCGGACCGGCTCGCGCCGATGCAGGGCGATATGACGCGTGCGGCCAATTTGCAAGTCGCCTATTTCGCGCAGCATCAACTCGACGAGCTCTCGCCGAGCGAAAGCCCATACGATCACGTACGCAGGCTGATGCCGGATGCGAGCGAAGCGCAGGTGCGCGCGCGCGTCGGCGCGATCGGCTTTTCCGGCGAGGCGGGCAACACGCCGGTCGCCAATCTCTCCGGCGGCGAGAAAGCACGGCTTCTGCTGGCGCTTGCGACCTTCGACGCGCCGCAGCTCATTATCCTCGATGAGCCGACGAACCATCTCGATATCGACAGCCGCGCGGCGCTGATCGAGGCGATCAACGACTATCCCGGCGCGGTGATACTGGTGTCGCACGACCGCTACCTGCTCGAAGCCTGCGCCGATCGTTTGTGGCTCGTCGCGGATGGGCGCGTGACGCCGTTCGACGGCGATCTCGATGACTACGTCCGACTGGTGCTGAGCGAACGCGGCGGCAGGAGCGCGTCGGAGAAGTCGGCGCCGCAAGCCGATCGCGCGCAGGCGCGCCGCGCTGCCGCCGAGAAGCGGGCCGAGACCGCGCCGCTACGCAAGCGCGTGCAAAAGGCTGAAGGCGAGATCGCGCGCCTCACGGCGGAACTGGAAAAGCTCGACGCGTCGCTGGCGGATGGTACGTTGTTCGCACGCGATACCGCAAAGGCCGCCACACTCGCCAAGACACGCGCCGACACGGCGAACGCGCTCGCAGCCGCGGAAGAGGAATGGCTCGCCGCCAGCGAGGCGCTGGAGACAGCCTGAGGATTACTGCTGTTTCGCGGTCGCGGCTGTCTTCGTCTTTTTCGCCGGCTTCTTCTTCGCTTCGGGTTTCTTCTCTTGGCCCGGCGCTTCGTCGACGACCTTCAGCCGTCCGGAGTCGAAGGTGTAGATCCCCGGCCACGGACCTGAATTGTAGGTCAGCACGGCGTGCCGCGCGCCACCCTCGCCCGCGCTGATCGCGACGTGGCTCGGTGTGCCCGCGCGCCGCACCGTCTGGCATTCGCTCATGCCTAGGGCGATCCCGCCGGTCACGGGCGGCGCGGCGGCCGGGCCAGCGCCCGTCTGCAGCCCGCCTTCAAAGCCGGTGCCGTTCGCAGGCGCCGACACGGGCGTGGCTGCGGGTGTTGCCGCGACGGTCTCGTTGGCGGCAGCGCATTGGCCGTCCGCACTGACAAGTTCCTCAGGCCCGAGCGGACCCACCGGCCCGAGGTCTGCGGGCGTGTTACTCAGACGCGCCCATTCCGGTTTACTGAATAGATCCATCGGCTTGCTGAACCAGCCGGTTTCGTGGGCCTCCGTGAGGCTACCGAGTTGCTGGGCACAGCCGCTGAGCCCCGCGGCGAGCGCGATCAGGCAAACAGCAGCAAGGATTGTCTCTGTACGGACGCGCGGCACGGTGAGCCCCCAACCAATGTTCCCGCGTAAGAACGAAAGTTTGCGTCAGCACCAAGGCGGCACCAAGGCAGCGGGCAAGCCGGATTGGGGCGGCTCAGGCCTTCTTGACCCAACGGCCGGTATCGTCGGGTTGCCAATAGGTCGTCTCGAAGCCGCGATTTTTCGCCTCGGTCCACTGTGCGCGTGCCGCCGCAACGGCATCATCGTCGTCGCCGTCGAAGACCAGCACGATGCGCTGGTAGCTCTCCGCATCTGACGGCAGCGCAGCGCCATCGATCAGGAAGCGCACGTTCGCCGCATTCGGATTGCCGTCGCTGATGCTGAACAGCACGGGCTGCTGCGTCGCCTCTGGATCGCGATCGGTGCCGTGCGGCAGGAACGAGTCGTCCTTGTAGGTCCACAGATGCGCGTCGAGCGCATCGACGCGCTCCCCCGAACCCGCCTGCACGACGACCCGCCAGCCGCGCTCGAGCGAGCGCTCGAGCAGGTCCGACAGCACGCCCTCGAGCTTCTTGCCTTGCAGATGGTAGAAGAGAACCTCGGTCACGAGCGACTCTTGTTTTGTAAAATCAACCGTCCTTGATTTTACTTCTCATAATACTCCGCCACCATCTGATCCAACAGCCGTACGCCCCAGCCGGAGCCCCAGCTCCGGTTGACGTCGTTCTGCCGCGAGTCAAATCCCGTGCCGGCGATGTCGAGATGCGCCCAGGGCATCTTGTCGTCGACGAAACGCTTGATGAACTGCGCCGCGGTGATCGCGCCGCCCCAGCGCGAGCCGCCGGTGTTCTTCATGTCGGCGAATTTGGAATCGATCATCTTGTCGTATTCCGGCCCGAGTGGCATTCGCCAGACCTTTTCGCCGGTTTCCTCGCCGACTTTGCTCAGCCGCTCGGCGAGCTGATCGTTGTTGGCGAACATGCCGGCATAGTCCTGCCCGAGCGCAACCATGATCGCGCCCGTAAGCGTCGCGAGGTCGACGATAAATTTCGGCTTGAACCGTCCGGCCGCGTACCAGATCACGTCGGCGAGCACGAGACGACCTTCGGCATCCGTATTGATGATCTCGATTGTCTGGCCCGACATCGATGTGACGATATCGCCCGGCCGCTGCGCATTGCCGTCGGGCATGTTCTCGACGAGACCGATCAGCCCGACCGCATTGACCTTCGCTTTGCGCGCTGCGAGCGCCTTCATCAGCCCAGTTACGCATGCCGCACCCGCCATGTCGCCCTTCATGTCCTCCATGCTGGCGGAAGGCTTGATCGAAATGCCGCCGGTATCGAAACACACGCCTTTGCCGACGAAGCAGGCCGGCGCCTCGCCCTTCTTCCCTCCGTTCCAGCGCATCACGACCACGCGGCTCTCGCGCGCGGAGCCCTGGCCGACGCCGAGCAGCGCGTTCATGCCCAGCTTCTTCATCGCCTTGACGTCGAGCACTTCGACGTCAAGTCCACTCTTGCTCAGCGCGCGCACACGGCGCGCGAACTCTTCCGGATAGAGGACGTTGGCGGGTTCGTTGACCAGATCGCGCGCCAGCAGGACGCCTCCATTCACCGCCTCGCGCCGCGCGTAGGCCTTTCTGGCAGCCGCGACGTCGCCGACCGTAATGGTGATGAACCGCTTCTGCGAAGCTTTGTCCTCATCCTTGCGCTTGGTCTTGTAGCGGTCGAACGAATAGGCGCGCAGCATGACGCCTTGCGCGAGCTCGGACGCCTGCCCCGGATCGAGTGCGCCGGCTGGCAGTTCCGCAAAGATCGTGACGTCCTCGGCCGCCTTCGGCACGCGGCCCATGGCGCCGCCGCCGAGCTTGACCGCATCGCGCGGCTTGAAATCGGCGGCCTTTCCGATCCCGATCACCACCAGGCGTTCGGCCCTCAGGCCTTCCGGCAGGAGCAGGTCCAGGGCGGCGCCCGATTTCCCCTTGAACCCCTCTGCACGGGCGGCTCGCGCGACGAGATCAGCCGCGCGGCCGAGCGTTTTCCGAGTAGCGGGCCCGAACGCCAACCTATCGTCGCAAAACACTATCAGGACGCCCTTCGTCGGGGTGGAAAAAGAGCCGAATCCGAGCTTCGGGGCGGCGGTCATGAGGTACCTCATCAAGGACTTGGAAGGAACCACCGTATGGCGCAGCGCTCCGCCGGATGCAAAGCCTGAGATCGCCTCTTATGCATTCGATTACGCTTAGTCCGGAGGCAGTGTGGCGCTCGGGCTCCACGCTTGTCAGAATCGCCGTTTCGGCCCAGCAGTGCTGCCACTAACTCGTGCTCCCGCTTTAAGTTTTTGTTATCCATACGGTCTGGCCCTGCCTTCCCCAGGCCACGATGTCGGCCGATAGATTTACCTGTGCGGGGGTAAGGGTTCGAATTCAAACGTGCCGCGCGTCCGGTGGGGTGCCGGGCGGCACGACGGCGTACGCGCCGGGTCGGGGAACGCGCTGCGGATGGGCTCGATCAGCCGCTATATTTTTCGCACCACCTTCGGTGCGTTCATGATCGTGCTCGTCAGCCTGACGGCGGTGATCTGGGTCACCCAGGCGCTGCGCGACTTCGACATCATGACGAGCCAGGGCCAGACGATCCTGGTCTTCATCGGCATCACAGGCCTGATCATTCCGCTGTTGGTGCTCGTCATCGCGCCGATCGCGCTGCTGATCGTCGTCGCGCATGTCTTGAATAAGCTCTGCAGCGATTCCGAGATCATTGTGATGAATGCCGCCGGCATGTCGCCATGGAGGCTGTTCAGGGCTTTTCTGAACGTTGCGATCGTCGTCTCGCTAATCGTGGGGATCATTGGCGCCTATTTCGCGCCCAAGGGGCTGCGCATGCTGCGCGACTGGATCACCGAGGTGCGCACGAATGTGGTGACGACGGTGCTGCAGCCGGGACGCTTCCTCGAACTCCAACCCGGCGTGACCATCCGATTGCGCGAGCGGCGACCGAACGGCGTTTTGTACGGAATTTTCGTCGATGATCAGCGCAATCCCAAAGAGCGCGCCACTGTCTTCGCCGAGCGGGGCGAACTGGTCGAGCGCGATGGCGCCACCTTTCTCGTTATGCAGAACGGGGTAGCACAGCGGCAGGAGGCCAATCAGCGCGATCCGACGATGGTTCGGTTCGACCGTTACGCCTTCGATCTCTCCCAGTTTTCCAGCGGCGCGCAGGCGGTGAAATATTCCATCCGCGAGCGCTACCTGTGGCAATTGGTGTTTCCCGACCCGAAGGACCCTCTCTTCGTCGAACAACCCGGCCAATTCCGCGCCGAATTGCACGATCGGTTGATCGCGCCGCTCTATCCGCTGGCCTTCGTGGTGATCGCGTTCGCTTATCTTGGCGCGCCCCGCACGACTCGCCAGAGCCGCAACATGTCGCTGCTCGGCGCGATCACCGGCGTCGGGCTCCTGCGGCTGGCGGGCTTTGCGTCAACGGTGTTAGGCGTCAACGCGCCATGGATGCTGTCGCTCCAGTATATCGCCATGGCGTTGACCGTCGGCTTCGGCCTGTTTGTGATCCACCGCGGCATCATTCTCGAACCGCCGGCGTTCATCGACCGTATCGCGACCGCGCTTACCACCGCGCTCACGCAACGCTTCAGTCGGACATGAGGTGAGCATGTCCATTCTCGGCGGAACGCTGGCACGCTACTTCGGACTTCGCTTCTTGACGACAGTGACGCTCGTCTTCCTCGGCATCTTCCTGCTGGTCGCGCTGCTCGATTACATCGAGATGATGCGGCGCGCGGGCGACGTCCCCGGCGCCTCCGCCGCCATCGTCGCGAAGATTTCGTTTTACCGTGTGCCGCAGATCGTCGAGCTCATTTTGCCGTTTTGCATCCTGATTGGCGCCATGTCCTGCTACCTCGATCTGTCGCGACGTCTCGAACTCGTCGTCGCGCGGGCGGCCGGCGTGTCCGCCTGGCAATTCATTACCCCGGCACTGCTGGTCGCCTTTATCATCGGCGTGTTCGCGACGACCGTCTACAACCCGCTGTCCGCCACATTGCGCGAAGTCTCCAAGCGCTACGAATCCGAAGTGTTCGGCCAGAGCATGGAGAACACCATCGGCGGCGGCGGCCACACCTTCTGGCTCAACCAGCACGGCGAACAGGGCGATACCATCCTGAGCGCGAAGAGCACGCTCGAGCAGGGCGTCCACCTGAACGCTGTCTCGCTGTTCTCCTTCGATAAGGAGGGGCACTTCGTCGGCCGGGTCGAGGCGCGCTCGGGAGAGCTCAAACCGGGCGTCTGGGTGTTGCAGGACGTCCGCATCTACGATGTCGGCCAGATGCCCGTGGATCAGCCGGAGTACCGCCTGAAGACCAATCTCACGCCCGAGCAGGTCCGGGAAAGCTTTGCCACGCCCGAAACCGTCCCATTCTGGGAATTACCGCTGTACATCAAGATCGCCGAGCACGCTGGACTGGAAGCAGCCGGGTATAGATTGCAGTTTCAGAAGCTGATCGCCCGTCCGTTCATGCTTGCGGCGATGGTTTTTCTTGCCGCGGCAGTCAGTCTACGGCTTTTCCGCTTCGGCGGGGTACAAAAAATGGTTTTGAGTGGCGTGGCATCTGGGTTTCTGCTTTATGTCCTCTCGAAAATGACCGACGACTTGAGCAAGGCCGAGCTGATGCACCCCGTCACCGCGGCGTGGCTTCCTGTGATCGTCGGCGGCCTCACGGGGCTGCTCGCACTGCTGTACCAGGAGGACGGCTAATGGCGGGTCGTCGGCCGGCGCCCCCAACCTTACGCCGAGGTGCATTGCGCCTGGTGACCGTCCTCGCTTTCATCGCGGCGGCGGAAGTGCTCTCGCTCGTGCCGGCATCCGCCCAAACCGCCCAACTGCTGCAATTCCCGACGCGCCCCGAGCCGCCCAAGAAGGCCGTCCCGGCGGAGGCGCAGAAGCAGATGCTCGTGCAGGCGCGCGAGATCAACTACGACTATTCGAATAATCGTGTCGCGGCGGTCGGCAATGTCCAGATCTACTATGCCGGCTCGACGCTGGAAGCCGACCGCGTCGTGTACGACCAGAACACGAAGCGTCTGCATGCCGAAGGCAACGTCCGGCTGACCGACGCCGAAGGCCGGGTCACCTTCGGCGAGATCATGGATCTCTCCGACGACTACCGCGACGGCTTCGTCGACTCTCTTCGCCTCGACACCCCCGATCAGACGCGCATGGCGGCGGCGCGCGCTGAGCGCATGAAGGGCAACTACTCGGTCTTCCACAACGGCGTGTATACCGCCTGCGAGCCGTGCAAGGACGACCCGAAGAAGCCACCGCTCTGGCAGGTGAAGGCGGCGCGCATCATCCACGATCAGAACGAAAAGATGATCTATTTCGAGGACGCGAGCCTCGATTTCTTCGGCAAGTCGATCGTCTGGCTGCCCTACTTCTCCGCGCCCGATCCGACGGTGAAGCGGAAAACCGGCTTCTTGATGCCGACCGGGACGGTCAGCAGCGCGACGTACGGCTTCGGCGTCGAAATCCCGTACTATTGGGCGATCGCGCCGAACTACGACGCGACCTTCGCGCCCAAGATCACCACGAACGAAGGCGTCCTGTGGCAGGGCGAATTCCGCCAACGGCTGCTCGACGGCGCCTATGCGATCCGCGCGTCCGGCATCGATCAGACCAATCCGGAAAAGTTCGTCGGCGACGCGAACCGCACATGGCGCGGCAGCATCGAAGGCGAAGGCAAGTTCGCCATCAACAAGCAATGGGCGTGGGGCTGGGAAGCGATCGCGCTGTCGGACAAATTCTTCCTGCAAGATTACAGCCCGAGCCTGTCGGCGTATCGGCCGAATCCCGAGCGGCTGTCGGTCACCTCCGAAGGCGTGTCGCAGCTCTATCTGACGGGCGCCGGAAACCGCAGCTATTTCGACGCGCGCTCAATCTATTATCTCGGCTTCTCTTCGCTCGATCAGCAGAGCCAGATTCCGGTCATCCATCCGGTGATCAACTACGATTACACTTTCGACCACCCGATCCTCGGCGGGCAACTCGGCTACAATCTCAATTTCACCAGCCTCTCGCGCCAGCAGGCGGATTTTCAGGCAATAAATCAGGCGACGCAAAACACGGTCAACACCAGCTCTCCGACACCAAACTGCACCTTTGTTTCCGCCGATCCGCGGCAGAACTGTGTCTTGCGCGGCATCCCCGGCGATTACAACCGCCTCTCCGGCAAGACCGAATGGAGCGCGAGCTTCACCGACTCGATCGGCGAGGTGTTCACACCGTTCGCGTCGGTGAGCGCCGATGCGGCGAGCATGCAGATCAACAACGATCCGAACGTCGCCAACTTCATCCAGACCGGCGACAGCAATCTCGTGCGCGCGATGCCTGCCGTCGGCTTCGAGTATAAATATCCCTTCATTAGCGTCCAATCATGGGGCACGCAGACGGTCACCCCGATGGCGCAGGTAATCGCGCGCCCGAACGAACCGCAGGTCGGCCGCTGGCCAATCGAAGATACGCAGAGCCTGATCTTCGACACCAGCAATCTGTTCCGGGTAGACAAGTTCTCGGGCTGGGACCGCGTCGAAGGCGGCGGGCGCGCGAACTACGGGGTGCAATACACCGCGCAGTTCACCAAGAGCGGCGCTGTCACCGCGGTCTTCGGCCAGTCCTACCAGCTCTTTGGCCAGAACTCGTATGCTTTGGCCGACCCGGTCAATACCGGCCTGCAGAGCGGCCTCGACACGCGGCTTTCGGACTACGTGACCAGCATATCCTATCGGCCGAACCAGACGCTCACCTTCAGTTCGCGCGCCCGCCTCGACCAGAGCACCTTCGATGTGAACCGGCTCGAACTGGAGACGACCGCCGCATTCGAACGCTGGACTGTGAGCCTGCTCTACGGCGACTACGCCGCCCAGCCGGAAATCGGGTTCCTCGATCGCCGCCAGGGTATTCTGGGCACCGCCCGTTACAAGCTCACATCCGACTGGGTGGTGTTCGGCGGCGCCCGCTACGATCTCAACGCTGGCAAGTTCAGCGGGACCAATTTCGGCGTCGGCTATATCGACGACTGCCTCATCTTGGCCGTGAATTACCTGACAGGGTATTCCTATAGCGGCCCGACGGTCGTGACCAACCAGCAGATCATGCTGCAACTGAGCCTGCGGACGCTGGGCAGCACGACCACGACACAGAACGTGAGCAGCACGAACAGTCCGATCAACGCTCCAGGACTCTAGTGGTCACCGCCGCGTCGACGCGACGCCAGCCGGTCACCAACTTGAAAGTGAAGAAGAACGAGATGACGGATTCACGCACGCCCCTTCTCTTTTCCGAACGGCGCAAGCCGCGCTGGATGGCGGCAGGCTTGCTGGCAGCCGCGTTGCTTCTGCCGGCTGCGGCCAGCGCCCAGGTCGTCGTGATCGCGAACGGGTCACCCATTACCGAGCTGGACATCGCGCAGCGCAGCAAACTGATCGCGGAGTCGACGCACAAGACACCTGCCCGACAGGAGGTAATTGACGAGCTGATTAACGACCGCATCAAGCTCAGCAAAGCGAAGAGCTATGGTTTTGAGGTCCCCGACAAGGAAATCGACGAGGCCTATCAAACCATGGCGACGCGCCAGCATTTGTCGGCGCAGCAGTTCGATCAGATGCTGCAGCACTCAGGCATTCTGCCCGCCACGCTGAAGGCGCGCATTCGCGCCGAACTCACCTGGAATCAGCTCGTGCGCGGCAAGTTCGGCGCCACCTTGCAGGTAAGCGATGCCGACATTAGCAACACGATGGTGACCGGCGCCGAAGCGGCCAATTCGGAAGGATATATCTACAAGCTCTATCCCGTCGTCGTGCTCACCCCGGACGGAATTTCGGAAGGCGTTTTGAATGCCAAGCGTCAGGAAATCGAAAACCTGCGCAATCGCTTCACCTCCTGCGAGCAGGGGCTGCCGCTGGCGCGTTCGCTCCGCGACGTGGCAGTACGCGAGCCGGTAACACGCTCGTCCGCCGATCTGCCATCGCAATTCCGCGAGTTGCTGGGGAAAATGGACGTCGGCAAGCTCACCTTGCCGGAGATCACGCAACAAGGCATCCAGATGTTCGCCCTATGCGAGAAGAAGGCGAGCAAATCCGACTCGCCGGCAAAGAACGAAGCGCGCCAGCAGATTTTCGCAAAGAAATTCGAAGCGGAATCGAAGCGCTATCTCGACGAGATCCGCAAGCAGGCAATGATCGAGTACAAGGAAACCAAGAATAAATGAACCTGCCGCTCGCGCTGACGCTCGGGGAGCCGGCTGGGATCGGCCCCGACCTCACGCTGGCGATCTGGTCGAAGCGCCGCGAACTTGCCGCACCGCCCTTTTATCTTCTCGGCGATCCTGCTTTCATCGGCGCACGCGCGTACGCGCTCGGGCTTTCCGTACCCATCGTGGAGACCACTCCGACCAACAGCCGGTTGGCGTTCGACCGCGCGCTGCCGGTCGTGCCGTTCGGCCTCCGCGTGACTGCGCGCGCCGGCCGTCCCGACCCCAGCAGCGCGCCGGCTGCGATCGGCGCGATCCGCACCGCGGTGGCCGATGTGCTCGCCGGGCGTGCCGCTGCCGTGGTCACCAATCCGATCGCCAAATCCGTGCTCTATCAGGCGCGTTTTCCCGATCCGGGCCACACTGAATATCTGGCGCGGCTCGCGGAAGAGATGACGGGCACGCCGGTGCGGCCCGTGATGATGCTGTGGTCACCGGAACTCGCCGTCGTACCCGTGACGATCCACATTCCGCTGTGCGACGTTATGAGCGCATTGACCGCCGATCTGATCGTCGAGACCGGTCGCATCGTCGCGCGTGACATGACGGCGCGTTTCGGCATCACGCATCCGCGCCTCGCGATCGCAGGCCTCAATCCGCATGCCGGCGAAGACGGCACGATCGGCCGCGAAGACGTGGAGGTCGTTGCGCCTGCGATCAAACGCCTGAAAGCCGAAGGAATTGATGCGCGCGGACCGCTCCCCGCCGACGCTATGTTTCATAGTGTCGCGCGCGCGACCTACGACGCAGCGCTCTGCATGTATCACGACCAGGCGCTGATTCCGATCAAGACACTCGCCTTCCACCACGGCGTCAACGTCACGCTCGGCCTGCCCTTTGTGCGCACCTCGCCGGATCACGGCACGGCCTTCGATCTCGCCGGTACGGGCCGCGCCGATCCGTCGAGCCTGTTGGCGGCGCTCAAGCTTGCCGCGCGCATGACACCGGCCGCCGCATAGACATGGCGCAGATCGACGATCTCAATCCGCTGCGCGAGGTGATCCGGCGGCATGGGCTGTCGGCGAAAAAATCGCTCGGTCAGAATTTTCTGCTCGATCTCAATTTGACGACGCGGATCGCACGTACGGCCGAGCCACTGGAAAGCGTGACCGTGGTGGAGATTGGGCCCGGACCGGGCGGGCTCACGCGCGCGTTGCTCGCGCTCGGCGCGCGGCGCGTGATCGCGATCGAACGCGACGAACGCGCACTCGCTGCGATCGGCGAAATCAGCGAGCGCTATCCCGGACGGCTCGACGTCGTCGCAGGCGACGCGCTCTCGACGGATATCCCCGCGCTGCTCGGGCCGGAGCGGGCACGCATCGTTGCCAACCTTCCGTACAACATCGCCACCGCGCTCTTGGTGAACTGGCTGACAATCGAGCCGTGGCCGCCCTGGTACGAGATGATGGTGCTGATGTTTCAGCGCGAAGTTGCCGAGCGCATCGTGGCAAAGCCGGGCGGCAAATCGTACGGCCGTCTCGCCGTGCTTGCCGGCTGGCGGACGGAAGCGAAGATCCTGTTCGACGTGGCGCCGTCCGCGTTCGTGCCGCCGCCCAAGGTGAAATCCTCCGTGGTGCGCCTCGTTCCGCGGTCCGCGCCGCTGCCTTGCGATCGCGCCATGCTCGAAGCGGTGACGCAGGCGGCATTTGGCCAGCGGCGCAAGATGCTGCGACAGAGCTTGCGCTCGCTGGGAAACAATACCGCGGAGCTGATCGCGGCGGCCGGACTCGATCCGACCGCGCGCGCGGAAGAGGTTTCGGTGGAGCAATTCGTCCTCCTCGCGCGCATGCTCGAAGTTCAGCGCGGCCGCGACAGAGCAATTGAAAAGACAGGCTCCTCGGGCGATAAAACCGCATGAGCGAGTTTCGCCGCCAGTCTCTTATCGCTTATGGGCAGCCGCTGCGCGAAACCGTTGCGGACCGTCCGGCGCCGCACGGCACCGAGGTTCTGGTCCGCGTCACTTGCTGCGGGGTGTGCCATTCGGATCTGCACGTGCAGGACGGCTATTTCGCGCTTGGCGCCCATAAACGCCTCGACATCACCAAAGACCGCGCTTTGCCCTTCACGCTTGGGCATGAAATT
>Ga0207806_1000105_pt1 | contig 21000 bp, 25 predicted proteins | sample LuqExpMetageno72_FD_187829 | JGI IMG/M metagenome (GOLD analysis project Ga0207806, IMG submission 187829) | Tropical forest soil microbial communities from Luquillo Experimental Forest, Puerto Rico - Sample 72 (SPAdes) | ecosystem: Environmental > Terrestrial > Soil > Tropical forest ...
CGCCTCAACAAAAAAGGCGCCATCGAACGCGGGTTCATGAAGAACCGGTTCGATGGCGCCTTTGCCACATGGAAACTGCCCGTTGCCGGGCGCAGATCAACTGCCGCGCATCCTTGCAACGGCGATCTTTCCTGTATCCTTTCATACATGGATGCACTCCGCAAGCGGATTGTGCCGAAAGCGCGATGTTGCAGGCAGGCCATTGAGGAGGGACCATAGCCATGGACGAACTGCCGCTGGGCCAGGCCTTCACGCTGATAGAACCGGGGCCGGTTGTGCTGCTGACCACGCATGACGGCCGGAACGACAATGTGATGACCATCACCTGGACGATGGTGCTGGATTTTGCCCCCACCTTCGCGATCTGCACCGGCGCGTGGAACCATTCCTATGCGGCGCTCAGCGACAGCAGGGAATGCGTGCTCGCCATTCCCGCGCTCAATCTGCTCGACACCGCCGTCGGCATCGGCACCTGTTCGGGGGTGGATACCGATAAATTCGCGCAATTCGGCCTCACCCGCCTGCCGGCCCGCCATGTCCGCGCGCCGCTGATCGGGGAATGCCTGGCCAATATCGAATGCCGCGTGGTGGATATTATCGATCGCCATGCCATCCTCGTGCTCGAAGGCCTGGCCGCCTATCGCGACAGTGCCCGCGAAGAGCAGCGCCTGATCCACGCCGTTGGCGATGGCACCTTCATCGCCGATAGGTCGCGGATCGACCACAAGGCGATGATGCGATCCAAACTGCCCAAGGAGTTGTAGCGCGGGAGCGGCCGAGGTGAAAGGAGGGGGCTCCTTGACTACTTAGAGAACATATGAAACATACACGTTTCGTATAGCTCTGAAGGTGAAATTTATGGGCATCGTGAAAATCGACGAGGATCTGCACGAGGAAGTCCGGAAGGCGAGTGCGGTGATGTGCCGATCCATCAACGCTCAGGCCGAGTTCTGGATGAAGGTGGGCATGTTGGCCGAAGCCAACCCCACGCTCTCCTTCAACGAGATCGTCAAGGCGCAGCTTGCCGCCGCGCAGGTTCGCATTCCCGACATGGCTGCGGCCTGACATGGTCAAGACCCCCGACGAAATCGCCCTGATGCGCATTTCGGGCCAATTGCTGGCCCGCGTTTTCGAAATGCTCGATCAACAGCCGCTGGCAGGCATGACGACCATGGCTGCCAATGATCTGGTCGAGCGCTTCATCACGGACGATCTTGAGGCCCGCCCGGCCAGCAAAGGGCAATACGGCTTTGCCTATGTGCTGAACTGCTCGATCAACGATGTGGTCTGCCACGGCGTGCCCGATGCCTCGGTGGTGATCCGCGAGGGGGACATCATCAACCTCGACATCACGCTCGAGAAGAACGGCTATATCGCGGATTCCAGCAAGACCTACCTCGTTGGTGAGGTGACGCCTGCCGCCAGGCGCCTTGTCCGCGTGGCTGAACAGGCGATGTGGCAGGGCATCGCCCAGGTGAAACCGGGCGCGCGACTGGGGGATGTGGGCCATGCCATCGAACGCCATGCCAAGAAACACGGCTATTCTGTCGTGCGCGACTATTGCGGCCATGGCATCGGGCGCGCAATGCATGAAGAACCGCAGGTTCTCCATTTTGGCAAACCGGGCAGGGGCCTGCCCTTGCGCGAAGGCATGGTGTTTACCATCGAGCCGATGATCAGCCAGGGCACCCACAAGACTGTGCCCAGGGATGATGGCTGGACCGTGGTGACCGCCGACGGGAAATTATCCGCACAGTTCGAGCACACCGTTGCAGTGACGCATGAGGGCTTTGAGGTGCTCACCCTGCGCGGCAACGAGAAGCCCCTGCTGGCCGGGGCCCGCTAAGCGCCAGTTCAGAAGACTTCCGCGCTTGGACGGCGAGAAAATGCAGCCAGTTCAGCGCATACCTGAGCCCCCACAAGCGGGGGGCATCCTTGAGGGCGGGAGGAAAGTGGCCCGCACCCAAGAGATCGCCGCTGCAGGTTTGTCTGTTGCCTGCCCCTGATCATCGGGCCACGGTTTGGCGGCGGCCCGACGGTCAGGGCGTAGCGGCCTCTTATAGCACCTGAATTTCAACAAGTGTTTGATTGACAAGCTGATGTGCGATCTCACCGAACGTCACAGGGCCGGCGCAACTGCCCAGGGCCTTGCCCTCCAGTTCACCGAACACGAAGTTCAAGATGCAGTTGCAGGTCCATAGAACGCTGTCACGCGGGCCGCTTTCAAAGCGCCGGCGAAATTCACGAGCATAGTCAGCGACGGGGCGCGCGAAGCTGTAAGGAATACCGGGATGCACGGGGGCATAAAGGTCGACGGTATCGCCGTGCACGCGATAGATCGAAGCGTTGATATGCGCGCCCGAAAAACCGCCGACAAGGGGCAGGCGTCCATGTTCCATCGCGCGCTTTCGGATATAATCGGCAAAAGGTGTGCGCACGCCATCGATCAGGATATGCGATGGCGAGAAACTCACCTCCTCGAAATGAAAGGTCTGTTCGTCATCCGGCTCGAACAAGTTGATCATATTAATGATCGGGGTAAAATCTGAAGGCATTTCGACATGCAGGACGACCGCGCGATCTTGATGGCCCTGCCCTGAAATGCCGTCTAATACCAGTGCCTGGCCGTCTTCGGCAGTAAGGTCGAAGCCTGAAATCCAGCCGATCACCGGCTTCAGATAGGCGGTGGGATAGGTGTTGGCCTTTGCGGCAAAGCGCTCATGGCAGCGCGACTGGAAGGGAATGATCGTGAGGGCAAAGCCATTGCGGGGGGCATCCTGGCTGATCAGCTCAAGCTCCTCGCAATCATAGACCTTCACCTCGGCCTGGCCGATGCCGGAAAAGTCGGTCAGAAACACCTGATCGTTGGCGATCACGCAGCCACCGCGCTCGGTCATGACATAGGGCGTGGTGCCGCCAATCCAGTTGCCGCGTGGCAGACTTGCCAAAGCCTCGGGGCGTCCGGCGATCATCAAGTATGCGCCTGCTTCGATCAATGCCCTCGCGTCCGACAGGGGCACCAAGTCATTGATCCGACGTCCACCTGCCTGTGTGGAACGGAACCATTCCATAATAGAACCTTTCGCCTTTTCCAAAGATACGAATTTCACCTCCTGAGACGGAGCGGCATCGAGGGCATTCGCATAAAGCCATTCTCATTCCGGCTCATTTCTTATAGAACTCCAGGCATATTCGCGCGATTGATCGGTATATATGGTGCAATACATACTTCATGAAGTATGGAGGCGTGTTGCGCTTATTCGCCTTCGGTACGGATCGAACACTTCCAACCCATTGCACTAGAGCGCTTTGCCCTCGTCGAGCCGCACCAGACCGCCCAGCGGCCGCGGTCGATTTCGTTCAGGCGATGCCGCAATGCGGGTGACCGTGAATGAAGGGAGGCTTTGCGGACGTGCTTTGGGCTGTTGAGGCGGCAGTTTTGAAAGGTCGGGGCAGTCGGCCGCAGCCTTAGTTGCGGTTTTCACGCATCAGGTTTTGCTTGAGCATGGAAAGCACGTGGTGCGCCGAGGCAATCGTCGGCGCGTCCAGCCCTTGCGCCAATCGCGCCGCCCATGGGCCTTGGCGCTCGATGGCCGCCTCGAAGGTCTGCCGCCCTTTATCGGTCAACACCACCAGATGCGCTCGCCGATGATGCGGGTTGGGCTGAAACTCGATCAGTCCCTCTTTGGCAAGATCGTTGGCGATGCGTTGCACATTCTGGCGGTTGGAACCCATGTCTCGCGCCAGCCAGGCAACCGGTTGTGGGCGCTGCGCGGCCACGATGCTGCCCAGCACTTGCCAACGTGCACTGGTCAAACCGATTTCCGCCACAAGCCGGTCGCCGGAATTGAGCGTCAGATTGTTTACTCGGAACAGGTCGAGCACGAGAGCGGTCACCGCTTCGATCACGGGGTCGGCGTGCGTATCAGCCATGCCATACTATCATCGAATTGGCATCACGATGTCAATTCTCATTGCATGCATGAAGGCATATTGACACTATGGTGTCATGATTCGCGGTTGAACCGGGAAAGGTCCTTCAATGCTCAAGATAGTGCACCCAGTGGCAGGGGCCATTGCACTGGCGACGATCGCCACCTTCTGGCTCTCGACGCTGTTCAGCGAAATATTCGCTTCAAGAGGCGTTGTCATCGCGGTCAAATCTGCTGTGCCCTGGGGCCTTCTGCTGCTAATTCCGGCCTTGGCGGCCACCGGTGGGTCTGGTTTTACCCTGGCTAAAGGGCGAAAGGGTGGGCTGCTGGGCACCAAGCTTCGGCGAATGCCGTTCATTGCCGCCAACGGCCTGCTGATATTGATCCCTTCGGCGCTGTTCCTCGCGCACAAGGCACGGGCAGAGCAGTTTGATGCCTCCTTCTATACCGTTCAATTCCTGGAACTGGCCGCCGGCGCCATCAACATCACGCTGTTGGCCCTCAACATGCGCGATGGCTTGGTGCTGAAGGGGCGAGTAGGTCGGCATCGTTCCAGATGAGGCTGATCATTGGCAGTGCACGATGGCCAGCGGGCCCAGGATGAGGAGCACGGCAGCCATGACCAGGAAGGTGTAAGGTCTGCCGAGCGCGATTTTTACGCTCCACATGAGAAGTACTCCAATCAGCCTGGGCCGCGCGGGTCAGATTGCGCTGTGGCGGTCGGCAAGCGCGGCGGCTGCGGCCTCGACGCGGGCCAGATCACCGGCGGGATCGGCGGTCAGCAGCGTCGGCTGAAAGCGCAGCTCGTCGATGTCGGTCACGCCCGCCTGGGTCAGCCAGTCGCGGATGTAGGTGGAATGATGGTCGGTGCCGAAGGCTGGGCTGGGGAACTGCGGGGCATAGGCGCCCGAGGTCAGCACGACGGTGGCTTGCTTGCCTTCGAGCAGGCCGAAATAGCCATTTTCGGGGGTCAGGCCGAAGGTGAAACCGGGCTGGTGAATGAGGTCGATATAGTGCTTCAGCCGGTAGGGCACGCCGCCGTTCCACATCGGCACCGCGAACAGATAGCGATCTGCGCTGGTGAACCGCGCAGCGATTTCGGTGATTTCATCCCAGACGGTGCGGGTGGCACCTTCCTGCGCCTGGCCGGTAAAGACATTCATCTTGGCGGCGGCCTTGTTACCGTCGAAAGCCGGCAGGTCGGCGGTCCACAGTTCGAGCCGGTCGATCTCGAGGTCGGGGTTGTGAGCGGCGAGCCGGGCTAGATAGGTCTCGGCGATCTTGATCGACTTGGATACAGCGCCGCGAGGCGAAGCCTGGATAAACAGCAGCTTGGTCATGGGAGTGTTCCTTCAGCTTTCTTGGGGGAACGGGGCGCCGTGGGGGAAGGCGCCCCGGCTTGAACGTCAGGCGGTGACCATGGCGGGCCGGCAGGAGGCCTTGCGGCGGGCGATCGCCTGCGAACTTAGTTCCGAGAGGATCAGGGCGAGGGCGAAGAACAGGGCGCTGGCAAAGCCGAGGCGATGGGCCCCAACCAATTGCAGCCCGCCGGCACCGATCAGCCCGGCAAAGGTGACGCCGAGATAGGTGGCCGCCACATTGAGCCCGAGCACAACCGGGGCGATGGTGGGGGCCTGCGTCACCAAACGGTGCTGCTGCGGCACGAGGATACCCCAGCCAAAGGCGCCCCAGATGATCAGCGCGGGCAAGGCGGTGACGAGATGCGCACTGGTCAGCGGCAGCAGCGCCATGTCGAGCACCAGCAGCGCCAGCATGGTGACCAACACCGGACGGGTGCCCAGCCGGTCGATCAGCCGGCCCGAGGTGAGATTGGCGATGGTGCCCGCCGAGCCCCACAGCACAAGGGCCAGCCCCAGCACCCCGGTGTGCCCGCCGATGGCCCGGTCGAACACCACGGCGAAGTAGGTGTAGACGATGAAGTTGGCGGATTGCGCCATCAGCGTGGTGAGCAGCGTCAGCGCGACGCGGCGGTCGGCAATGGGTGCCAGGCGCTGGCCAAGGGTGATCTGCGGCGGCAGCGGCAGTTCGGGCAGAAGCGTTGCCACGCCGATGCTGGCCGCCGTGCCGATCACGCTGACGAACACCATCGTCCAGCGCCAGTCGCCAAAGCCGCCGATCATTGCACCGATAGGCGCGCCCAGCGCGGTGGCGCCAGTCAGCCCGGCTACGACGACGGACAGCGCAAAGCCTCGGCGTTCCGGCGGCACAAGGGCGGCGGCCGATCCGCTGGCCGTCGGCGCGAACATCGCGGCGCCCAGACCGGCAAACGCCCGCATCGCCAGAGCAAAACCGAAATTGGGGGCAAAGGCGGTGGCCAGATTGGCGATGACGAAAATGGCCAGCGCGGTGATCATGAGCTTCTTGCGCGCCACGCCCGCCGCAACCGCAGCGATGGTGGGCGACAACAGCGCATAGACCAGCGCATAGACGGTCGTCAGTTGGCCTGCCGCGCCAATGCTCACCCGGAAGCTATGCGACACTTGCGGCAGAATGCCGGCAACCACGAAACTGTCAGTGCCAAGGGCGAACATGCCCAAGGCGAGGACGAGAAGTCTGCGATCCATTTCAATTCTCCTTGGGCAAGACAAAGGCTTCTCCATCCCCGACCGCGATTGGGCCGAGGGCTTGAGGGAGCGGCAAAGGGGAAGCGGGCCGGGACTGAGAGGGGGGCAGGTTCCCGGCCCGCCGATGCGTCAGCTGGCTGGCTCGGGGGGCGCCAGCGCTGCGCATCGAGGTAAATCGGGCTCGATCTGCGCGAGCGAGGTGAGCATGTTGGTGAACAGGTTCAGCGCCGTCAGCGCTACCAGCGCGACCAGATCGGCGTCGCTGAAACCGGCGTCGCGCATGCCTGCCAGCACGCCGTCTTCCACCTGCCCGCGGCTATCGGCCACGGCAATGGCAAAGCGCAGCGCGGCCTTGGCTGCCGCATCGCTGGAGATGCCCTGGCGGTTGCGTGCGATCTCGTCGGGGCAGATGCGCGCGATGTTGAGCGCCAGCCAGTTGTGCGCGGCAAGATCATATTCGCAGGCCTGGTGCTGCGCCATGGCCAGCGCCAGCCGCTCGCGCATCCGGGGATCGACGATCGTGTCGAGATGGCCCGAAAAGGCCTGGAACCCGGCAAGCACCTGGGGTGCGGTCGCCAGCAGGCGGTACATGGCCGGAACCACCCCCCAACGGGCATGGACCGCATCAAGCTCGGCCTGCGCCGCAGCAGGGGCATCATCGCGGGTGGGGATGGCAAGGCGCGCCATAAACGGGACCTTTTCGTTCAAGGGAGGGGCTGTTTTCGACGGAGCCTTGATCGTCTTTTTTGTTCTTGAAGATAATCCGCCAATCGTGAGAGTGATCTGCTCATAAATCGAGTAGATGCCTGGGCAGGAGCGCGTTGATGGATCGGCTGGAAGCCATGGAAATGCTGGTCGCCACGGTGGATCAGGGCAGCCTGTCGGCCGCCGCGCGGGCGCTGCGCGTGCCGGTGCCGACACTGAGCCGCAAGGTCGCCGACCTTGAAGAGGTGCTGGGCACGCGCCTGCTGATCCGCACCACGCGCAAGATCACCCTGACCGATGCCGGTATCGCCTATGTCGCGGCGGCGCGGCGGATCATCGAACTGGCCGACGATGCCCAGCGTGAAGCGGCGGGCGAATTCACCGCTCCGCGCGGCGATCTGATCATCACCGCCCCGTTCCTGTTCGGGCGCAAGCATCTCCTGCCGGTGGTGACCGAATTTCTTGGGCTATTTCCCGATATCAACATCAGCCTGGCGATGGGCGATCGCTACGCCAGTCTCATGGACGACCACATCGACATGGCGCTGCGCATGGGCCATCTCCCCGACAGTTCGATGATCGTGACGCGCGTGGGGTCGCTGCGCCGGCTGACCTGCGCCAGCCCGCAGCTGATCGCGGGCCACGGCAGGCCGCGCCACCCAAGCGATCTTGAGCATCTGCCCTGCATCGGCACCGGGCAGGCGGGGCAATTGACCAGCTGGGAGTTTCGCGCGCCCGAAACGGGCAAGCCCATCGAGGTCCGGCTGAAAGCGCGGCTGATCACGGCCTCCGAAGCCGCCCTCGATGCTGCGATTGCCGGCACCGGCTTTGTGCGCCTGCTGCACTATCAGGCCTTTGACGCGATCGTTGATGGGCGGTTGCAGATGGTGCTGGAAGAGTTTGAACCCGAGGCCATGCCGGTCAATCTGGTGCATGTGGCGCGCGGGCAGATGCCGCTCAAGATGCGGCGGTTTCTGGATTTTGCGGCGCCCCGCCTGCGCCAGGTGCTGACCCGGCTGACCGAATGGGAGCCGGAGGTTTGACCGGCTGACCACGCTTCATTTGTTCAAATTTCGAGAAAGTTATTCCCGATCATTGGGTCTGCCGCTCGAAAGCCAAACAGGCGACACCTCCTGCGACGCAAGCCGGAGCGCATCCAGCGCTGCCGCCCGTCCTGCCCGCAAAGGAGACATGTCGATGAGCACCCAGACCTATCACCGCACCGCAACGGTCCATGGCCGCAAGGTTTTCTACCGCGAGGCCGGCGATCCGGCCGCGCCCACGATCCTGCTGCTGCACGGCCTGCCCACCAGCAGCCAGATGTTCCGCGATCTGATGCCGCGCCTGGCGGATCGCTTCCACCTGATCGCGCCCGACTATATCGGCTTTGGCCATTCGGATGCCCCCTCACGCGACGACTTCACCTACAGCTTCGACAATCTGGCCGCGCATGTCGCGGGGTTGGTCGAGGCGCTGGGCCTCACCGACTACATCCTCTACATGCAGGATTACGGTGGGCCGGTCGGTTTCCGCCTGTTCACTGCCAATCCGGGCGCGGTGAAGGGCTTCATCATCCAGAACGCCAATGCCTATATCGAAGGCGTGGGCGAGGCGCCCAAGCAGGCGCTGCTGCCGCTTTGGGAAAACCGCAATGCGCAAACCGAACAGGCCGCGCGCGATTTCGTCAGCCTCGAGGGCACCAAATTCCACTGGCTGGTGGGCGCGAAGGACCCCGCCGCGATCAATCCCGACAATTGGGTGCTCGATCAGGCGCTGCTCGACCGTCCCGGCACGCAGGACTATCAGGTTGATCTCCTGGAAAACTACAAGACCAATATCGCGCTCTATCCCGAATGGCAGGCCGCATTTCGCGCACATCAGCCCAAAACGCTGATCGTGTGGGGCAAGCACGATCCCTTCTTCATCGAACCCGGCGCGCGCGCCTATCTGGGCGACCTGCCCGATGCGCGGCTGGTCTGGCTGGATGCCGGCCACTTCGTTCTCGACGAGAATGCAGCGCAGGTGGCGGACGAAATCCACGCCACCTTCGCGGCCTGATCGCACACCAGACAGAGGCTGGCCGGAACGGACCTGCGCGCTGATGCGAAGGTCCGTTCCGGCTAGCCTCCGCCGCAAGGGGCGGCGACCGCACAAGCGCCTTTCCGCCGGGAAAGCCTGCGCTGCCGATTGCGGATTATGGAGCGATAGAGGGAAAATCCCCTTGGGGGGCTCCTGCGCAACTGGCGTCGAATTGCCGCGCCAATTGGGCCAGCGTGACCGCGCCGAGCCGCGTGATCAGCAAGGTCTCGGCCTCACGCAGGGCATCCTCGACCGCTGCGTTGACCACCTTCTCGACGGCGCAATCGGGATGAGTGTGCTCGTTGCCTATGGCGAAGATGCGCGGCCCGCCGACGGCGCGGTGGATATCGAGCAGCGAGACCTGCTCCAGATCCGCGCAGAGTACCCAGCCGCCGCCATGCCCCTTGTCGGATCGCACATAACCTGCTGCCCGCAGCCCGGCCATCGTGCGGCGGACAACGACCGCATTGGTGCCCAGCATCCGCGCGATCGCCTCGGAGGTCAGCGGTCCGTTATGGCGCGCCATGTGCAGCAGCACATGGAGCATGCGGGAAAGGCGGCTGTCATTGCGCACAGGGCATCTTTGTCCAGAGCGTTGCGGATTGGCAAGGGGCACATATCACGATACTTATAATGTTACATGATTCATGGAGCCCTGGCATGCAAGCATTCGAAGACCCCGATCACTGGGATAGCGCCGCGCGGCATTATGAAGCGACGGCCCATCCTTTCACCAGCCGCTATGCCGAAACCGCGCTGGCGCTTGTGCCGCTGGGGCCCAGCAGCCGTGTCCTTGATGTTGCGGCGGGCACCGGGGCGCTCGCGCTGGCCGCTGCCCGGACCGGGGCGCAGGTGCTGGCGACCGACTTTTCGCCCGGCATGGTCGCGCGGATCGCCGCGGCCGGATTGCCCAATGTTGCGGCGCAGGTGATGGACGGGCAGGCGCTTGACCTGCCCGATGCGTCCTTTGATGCGAGTTTCTCGCTCTTCGGGGTGATCATGTTTCCGGACTGGCGCAGAGGTCTGGCCGAGATGGCGCGAGTGACGCGGGCCGATGGCTATGGCGTGGTTGCCACCTGGCAGGATCGCGGCGCGGCGACCTTTCTGTTGCTGGGGCAGATCCGGCGCCGCCTCTTCCCCGGAAAGGAGGGAATGGCCATGCCCGAAGCGGTGCGGGCGCTCAGCCAGCCCGCGGATTTCGCCCGCGAGCTGATCGCCGCCGGGTTTCGCGATCCGCAGATCGCGCCCGTCACCCATGACTACGAACTGGATGTTTCCGCGCTGGCCGAGCCGGACACGCTGTTCGGCATGTCGCCTGACTGGACGGGGCTGAGCAAAGACGAAAAGGCGGCCGTGGTCGCCGAAGTCAGGCAGATGGCCGGGAAACGCCGCATTCTGCCCGTACCGTCCACAGCCCTGATTGCTGTGGCACGGCGTTGAGGCTGCGCTGGCTGGCTTCATCGGCGCCGCCAGCTATGCCTGTTTTCGCTGAATGCGTGATGCTCCGCTTTGGCCAGCGTCCCGCTTCATTCGGGCGGGCGCGCCTGTTCAGGGCATCGCGCGCGGCGCATCTGATCGTCGAAGTCCATGCGGGCCTGCTTTCGGATGGGGAAGGCGGCGCCCGGCCGGGCCAGGCGCCGGCCGGCATCAGCCGTTGATCTTGTCCTTCACCGCCTTGGCCGGGGCAAAGCCCAGCTTGCGCGAGGCGGCGATCTGGATGGTGTCCCCGGTGGAGGGGTTGCGCCCTTCGCGCGCGGGGCTTTCCTTGACCTTGAACTTGCCGAACGCGTTGATCGACACTTCCTCGCCCCTGGCGGCCGCCTCGGCGATCGTGGTGAAGACGGTCTCGACCAGCTTGCGGGCATCGGCCTTGGTCAGGCCTTCGCTGGCGGCAACGGCTTCGGCGAGTTCTGTGGTATTCATGGCTGTGCGTCCTTCGTGAATGCGCGCAACGCGCTAGCGCGGCAGGCAGGCGCCGTCCAGCCTGCGGCCGGTGGCGAAGGGCGTGCTTCAAAGCGGGAAAGGGGCGCGGCAAGGCCGCTTCGCTGATGGAATCGCGCGGACGCGCGATGGGGGAGAGGGCGCCAGTCGAAGCCATCGCTCCCTCTGCCGTCTCCCAGCATCCCTGGCGTGCCATGCCGATTTTCGGCGGCAAGGAGTTGCGTCGCAGCCAAGCTCCACCAGACAAAACCGGGTCAGTGGCGTTTGTTTGCTTTTTGGGAAGCACTGACCCGGTTTTCTCAGGTTCCGCTAGGCCGCTCCCGTGCCTCTTGCCGCCAAGATCTCGGCATGCCTCTGGGGATCCTGCGAGGACGGCTCCGGGTGCGATGGCTTCGGCTGGCGTTCTGCTCCCGCTCCCTGGAAACAAGGAATGGGCCGCACGCGGCCCATGCGTCTTTGGCGTCTGTTGGGCCGCTGGTCGCGGCCCCGGGGGATGCTCGGAACTCTCCGGTTGCGATGATTTTTGTCAATAAATCAATGAAATGGAGTGGTTTCCTGTGATCGTGTATAAGTGGAGATGCCAGAGGGGGAGTGAAATCCATCTGGTGACAAAACTAACCGACAGGAACGGAGTAGGGAGTATGAACATCGGAGAAATCATTCGCAACGATGATGGCATTGTCAGCGGCTATATTGCCGAAGCTGATTTCGATTTTGCCAATGTCTTTTTTCAGAAGGTGGAATCCAGCCATCCCCGTGCGCCTCTGTTCAATCTGATGACCAGAAGTCCGCGCGGGCGGCAGGTGCGGCTTGGCTCGATCTGGGAGCGGGCGACCAAGGAAACCGGCGAGGTCTATTTCGGCGGTTACATCGACAGTGCCCGATCGGGATATGTGCCGATCCGGCTGTTTCGTTCGCGGCAGGATGCCAGGGTCTGGAATGTGGTGCGCGCCACCAGCCAGCGCCGCCGGGAGGCAGAGGATATCGACCTGCCCGAACAGGACGGCGCGGACAGTGCCCTTGCGCATCATCCCGACGAACTGAATTAAGCCTGCCGGGGGGGAGGCGGTTTCGTCTCCCCCACTTTTCCCACCATCGAGAAGGAGCCTTCGCCATGACGAGGGAAACGACACGCCGCAGGCGTGGCGATGACGGCGTGCGCCCTGCCGGTGCCCGCACCAGCCTGTATGACGAGGTGACGGCAAAGATCATCGCCGAACTGGAAGCCGGGCGCTTCCCATGGGTGCAGCCTTGGGGCCGTGTGGGCGGCAGCGCCCCCGGACTGCCGCGCAATGCGCTGACCTCCCGTGCTTATTCCGGCGTCAATGTGCTGATGCTGTGGGGCGCGGTGATCGAGCAGGGTTTCCCCTCGCAGAGCTGGCTGACCTTCAAGCAGGCGCTGGAAGCGGGCGGTAATGTTCGCAAGGGCGAGAAGGGCACTACCGTCGTTTATGCCGACCGCTTCACCCCCGAAGCCGAGATGCAGCGTGCCCATGACAGGGGCGAGGAGGCCCGGAGCGTTCCTTTCCTGAAGCGCTTTACCGTGTTCAATGTCGCGCAATGCGAGGGGTTGCGACCCGGCCTCGCGGCGGATCCGGAACCCTTGCCGGAACGCCAGATTGTGCCCTTGGCCGAAGACGTGATCGCCGCATCGGGCGTGCCTTTTCGCATCGGCGGAGCCAAGGCCTTCTATGTGCCCTCCGCCGATTATGTGCAGGTGCCGCCGCAACCGGCGTTCTTCGAGCAGATCAATTATTATCGCACCTGCCTGCACGAGTTGACCCATGCCACCGGCCACGAAACCCGATTGGCGCGTGATTTGCGTAATCCGTTCGGCAGCAAGGATTATGCCCGCGAGGAACTGATTGCCGAGATGGGATCGGCCTTCCTGTGCGCGGCGCTGGGCATTGAGCCAACCGTGCGCCATGCCGATTACCTGGCCTGTTGGCTGGAGGTGTTGCGCGAGGACAATCGCGCCATCTTCCGCGCGGCGAGCGCAGCCAGCAAGGCCGCCGATTGGCTGCTGACCCGTCATGGGCAAGCCAAGGCTGCCGCCATTGGCGAAGAGGGGAGGGTCGCGGCATGATTCTCCTGCCTCCTGATCTTCGCTCCACCTTGCGCGCCAATGATGTCGCCCGCCATGCCGCCTTGCAGGCCGATAGCCCCGAACCCGACCCGGTGCCGGTGCTCAAATTGTTCAACCCATGCGGCGCTGCCACATGGATCGCAACCGAGCTGTGCGAGGATGACGACACCTTGTTCGGGATGGCCGATCTGGGTTTCGGCTGTCCGGAATTGGGCGCGTTCAGCCTTGCCGAAATCGCCAGCGTTCGCCTGCCCTATGGCCTTCGAATCGAGCGCGATCTGAGTTTTGCCAGCCATCACCCGCTGTCGATCTGGGCCGAAACCGCGCGTCGTTGCGGCTCGCTCATCGCCGCCGAGGCCCGGCTTCGCGGCTGGACGGCGCCTTCCATTCCGCGCGCCCGCTAGGCGGGGGCCGGATGCGCGGGCGGGCGCTTCCCGCCGACAGCAGCCGATCCGTCTAACCCGGAAAGCGCGACGGATCGGCACCTTTGATAAGGCAAATGTCATGAAACTCGACTTCATCGACCTTGGCAAGCTCAGCGTCAGCAAGGCCAATATGCGCTATGCCCGAAAGGCCCCTGACGTGACCGACCTCCTGCCCACCGTGCGCAAGCGCGGGATCATCGTGCCGATACTGGTAAGGCCCCATTGCGCGGCCAAGGATCAGGCGGGGGATGCTTTCGAGATCGTTGCAGGTGCGCGGCGCTTCACCGCCGCCTCCATCGTCGCCGCCGAACGGCGCGATACCGGGCAGGAGGTGGAGCCGATGCCTTGCGCTATTCTCGCGGAGGGGGACGACGCCGATGCCATCGAGGCCTCGCTGATCGAGAACACCGCCCGGCTCGATCCTGATGAAGTCAGTCAATGGGAATGCTTCACCCGGCTGGTGAAAGAGGGGCGCAACCTTGCAGATATTTCCGGCACTTTCGGCCTGCCGGAACTGGCCGTGAAGCGCATTCTGGCCCTTGGCAATCTGCTGCCCGGCATCCGCGATCTGTATCGCAAGCAGGAGATCGACACGGCCACGATCCGCCATCTGACCCTTGCCAGCAAGAGCCAGCAACGCGCATGGCTGGCGCTTTACGACGATCCCGACGCCTATGCGCCGACCGGCCACCAGTTGAAGGCATGGCTGCTGGGCGGGCAGGCCATCCCGGTCAAGCACGCCCTGTTCGACACCGAGGGCATGGGCGGGATTGTCGCCGACCTGTTCGGGGAGGATCGCTATTTTGCCGATGGCGATGCCTTCTGGGCCGCACAGAACGAGGCCATCGCGGTCCGCCGCGAGGCTTACCTTGAGGCGGGCTGGCCCGATGTGGTGATCGTGCCCCCGACCGAGCATTTCAACACATGGGAATATGAAAAGGCCCCCAAGCGCCGGGGCGGGCGCGTCTATATCGTGTGCCGCAGCCATGGCGAAGTGACCTTCCACGAGGGTTATATCACCGGCAGGGAAGCCCGCCGCATTGCGCGGGGCGAGGAGAGCAGCCCCGGGCAGAAGTCCGCTCGACCCGAAGTCACCGCGACGATGCAGACCTATATCGACCTGCATCGCCATGCCGCCATCCGCGCTGCGATGACCGATCATCCGGCCTTGGCGCTGCGCCTGATGCTGGCCCATGCCATCGCCGGTTCACCCCTGTGGGGCGTGAAGATCGAGCCACAGTCGAGCCGCAACGAGGCGTGTCGACTGAGCGTGGAGAACAGCCGGGGCGAAGCCGATTTCGATGCCAAGCGACGCGCCGTGCTGGCCCTGCTGGATTTCTCGCCCGACGAACCGACTGTGACCGGCGGCAACCATGCCCCCTATGGGCTGGTCGGCCTCTTCCTGCGTTTGCTGGCTTTGCCGGATGCCGCAATCATGGAGATTGTCGCTGTGGTCATGGGTGAGACGCTGGCCAGTGGCAGCGCCGTGATCGAGGTGATCGGCAGCGAAATCGCCATCGACATGCACCACTACTGGCAGGCCGACGATGCCTTTTTCGAAGGGCTGCGTGACCGCGAGGTGCTGGCCGCGATGGTGGGCGAGGTGGCGGGGGAGGCCGTCGCCAGCGCCAATGCGGGGGAAAAGGCCAAGACCCTGAAAGCCATCATCCGCGATCATCTGGACGGCAGCAATGGCCGGGTGAAGTGTGCGGGCTGGGTGCCGGGGTGGATGGCCTTTCCGCCCGCCGCCTATACCACGCGTGGCGGCATCGGCACGGTGGACAAGGCCGCTTTGGTCGCGGCGGCGCGTGCAGGTGTCGAAAGCCGGGAACCGGCAGGGCCGGGTGGCGCGATGGCTTCGCCTGAACGTGCGGCCGAACCGGCGGCGCTGGCCGCCTGATTGGGGCGGGGATGGTGCCTTGGCGCCATCCCCATAACCGGTCTTGTCCATGGAGGGCATCATGGCATCCCAACCCCCATATTACCGGCTCGAGCAGCAATATCCGGACCTGTCGCGGCGCGGCACCCACTGGGAGGATTACGGCATTTATAGCAGTTTCACCCGCGCCAGAGCCAAGGCTGCATTGCTGGCCCGGCCCTGCCGGATTACCGAATGTCGTATCGTCTGGCGATCCGTGCCGATCCGATAGCGGCCTACTTTGCCTGCACACATTCTCCGCGCGGGCGGCTGTCTACTTGTGTTTGCGGATGGTCTGGCGCTGTTCGCCGCACAGGCTACAGCTATCGTTCCCCAGACTGAACCCACGTGCCACCGCCAGTTCATGGAACGCGAGGCCGACCGCTTCCAGCCCGACGCCCTCGAGTTTTTCAGCCAGGCACACGGCGCAGACCGGCGTTGGCGCCAGTCGCTCGACCAGTACCTTGACCTTGCCTAAAATCTCCAGCGAATGCGTCATCGCCTGACCCTATAGGTGGCGGCAAGCATCATGGGAACCATGCAAGGCAACGCCTTGAAACGCCCCCGCGCGGCTATGGCCACGCGGGGTTTTTGTGTCTGGCGCGCATATTGCGATGCGCCGTCGATGCGCAAAATCACCGGTCAATCACCCACCATTTTTGCGCGTGATTGTGCGGCAAATGGGAGCAAATTGGCGTGAGGAAGGGCGGGAAACGGCTCACGGCGATCGCCTGTCGGTGATTGTGTCATGGTGCGGATGCGGCCCCGGGCAGCTTGGTCTGCGCCGGGGAGGGGAGAAAACGCGGAAAGCAAGATAGAGGGAATATCTCGCGATATTCCAAATTGTTGTCTGCACATCGTTTTTTGGGGGAAACGGCGAGACAGGGGTTTGCAACAGAAGACAAGGTGATCGGGAATGGTGGATTTGGGTCGTTTCATCGCCCATTTCACGAGACGGCTTGCGGGTTTTGTCACCTGTGGCATGGTCGCCGGTGGGGAGCGCCATTTCCGCGTTGGAAAGGCGCTCATATGGCTGACGACGAGTTTCAACCGCATCTTGGCAATCCCGGAAACCGGGGGCGGGCGCCCCGCTATCTGAGCCAGGTGGCCAAGGCTATGCGGCGGGCTGGCCGCACGGTGCGCGGGAAGCGTTTCGAGGGGAGCCGGATCGGTCGCGGCGCGGCGCTGGCGCGGGTATTGCGATCGGGCGACCGCCATGCCGGCTTCCGGTCACGCCGGGTGATTGTCAAAACCCGCCTGGTCATGCTTGCGGGCAAGGGGCTGACGGCGGCCAGGGCACATCTGCGCTATGTCGAGCGCGATGGCGTCACCCGTGACGGGCAGCCAGGGCAGACCTATGCGGCGGGTGAGGATCGGGCGGACGGCAAGGCCTTTCTCGAGCGCTGCGAGGGGGACCGCCACCAGTTCCGTTTCATTGTCTCGCCCGAGGACGGCGACCAGTATCCCGATCTCAAGCCCTTCGTGCGGCGGCTGATGGGCCAGATGGAGGAGGATTTAGGCACCAAGCTCGATTGGGTGGCGGTCGATCATTTCAACACCGGTCATCCCCACAGCCATGTCATCCTGCGGGGCAAGGATGATCGCGGGCACAATCTGGTGATCGCGCCCGAATATATCTCTCACGGGATCCGCGAGCAGGCGAGCCGTATCGTGACGCTGGATCTGGGGCCACGCACCGATCTGGAAGTCGAGGAGCGCCTGCGTAGCGATACCGGCGCCGAGCGGCTGACCGCCATCGACCGCCGACTGCTTCGCGATATGGATGGGATGGGGCTGGTCAATGCCGGCGATCACGATCCTTTCCAGCAGTCGCTGCGGGCCGGTCGCTTGCAGAAACTCGGCCATATGGGCCTGGCTACGCGCATCGGCGGCGACACCTGGCGCCTCGATGCCGGAATTGAAGACACCTTGAGCCGCATGGGTGAGCGCGGGGATATCATCCGCACCATGCAGCGCGAACTGACCGCCCGGGCGCTGGAGAAGGCACCTGCGGATCAGGTGATCTTCGATCCGCAGGCAGAGGGGGCCGCGCCCGTGATTGGCCGTGTCGTCATGCGAGGCCTCGCCGATGAGCATGAGGACCGGCATTACCTCATCGTCGATGGCATCGATGGGCGCGCCCATTATGTCGGTATCGGCAAGGGCGCCGGCGTGGAGCCGGTGCCCACCGGCGCGGTGGTCCGGATCGCGCCGCGCGAGGGCGGGGTGCGGTCGGCGGATCGTACCATCGCCGAGGTCGCTGCCGCTAATGCTGGGCGCTACTCCGTCGATGCCCATCTGCGGCATGATCCCGGCGCCAGTGAGGCTTTTGCCGAAACCCATGTTCGCCGCCTGGAAGCGATGCGGCGGGTGATGCGCAGCGTCGAGCGTGAGGCCGACGGGAGCTGGCTCATCGCGCCGGATCATCTCGACAAGGCCGCCGCCTTTGAGACGCGGCAGTTGCGCGATCGGCCGGTGAGCGTCGAAACCCTGTCGGTGCTTCCCATCGAGCACCTGTCGCATCGGGAGGCGGCGACCTGGCTGGACACAGAACTGGTGGCGGGCATACCGACGCCGGTACGTGACGCCGGCTTCGGGCAGGCGGTGCTGGCGGCGCGCGAACAGCGGCGGCAATGGCTGCTGGCCGAGCAACTGGCTCGAGAACAGGACGGGCAGACGGTCTATCGCCCGGGCATGATCGCCACCCTGCAACGGCGCGAACTGTTGCGCGTGGCGGGCCAGCTCGCCGATGAGCTGGGGCTGTCCTTCACCGAGCCAAGGCCCGGCGAGCGCATCGAAGGCAGGCTGGCGCGCGCTGTCGACCTGGACAGCGGCAAATATGCGCTGGTCGAGCGCTCGCGCGACTTCACGCTGGTGCCGTGGCGGCCAGTGCTCGAACCGCGCGTCGGGCAGGCCGTTTCCGGCGTCATGCGCGAGGGCGGGATCAACTGGAGCTTCGGGCGGCAGCGCGGCGGGCCGGGGATTTCGTGAGAGGAGGGGGCCGGAATTGGATCGATGCGCATCGCCCCGGGGCTCTTCTCACCACGGCAGGCTTTGCCCATGCCGGTCGATGAAGCGCAGGCCTGGCCTGCCTTGCTGCGCGACCAGCGTATCGACCAGTTGCGGAATGGTCTCCTCGATACTGAAGGTGGCGTCCGGCCCGCCCAGCTCCGTGCGTATCCAGCCCGGCGCCATCAGGATCAGCGCGCGCTGATCCTGATGGCGCGCGGCATAGCTGCGCATATACTGGTTGAGCGCGGCCTTACTGCCGCGATAGACCTCATGGCCGCCTTTCAGATTGTTGGTGATGCTGCCCTGGCCTGATGACATGACCCCGATCAGCCCGGCGGGGCGCACCAGCGATTGCAATCCTTCCACCGCGCGCATCACGCCGAGCGCATTGGTCAGCATGACACGGATGAACTCCTCATCCGTTGTTTCCGCAATGGTTTCCGCCTGATCGCGGTTGGCCGTGCCGGCGTTGATGAACAGCATGTCGAAGAGGCGGTCCGCGAGCCGGTGGCGCAGCGCGGCGATCTGGGCGGGCTGGGTAATGTCGAGGTGTTCGACCGTCACCGCTTCGGGGTACGCCACGGCCAGATCCTCCAGCGGTGAGTGCCTGCCTTCGCGCATAGTGCCGACGACATGCCAGCGCTTTTTCACGAATTCGGCGGCCATCGCCAGCCCAAGCCCGCGCGAGGCGCCGATGAGCAGGACTGTCGGCTGATGGTGTCCGGGAGATTGCGTCATGCGGTTTGCCTTTGGTTGCGTTGCCTGGAATGTAAAAGCACCTCACCACCGGCGCCAGACGCATGCCATGCAAAGCATGATTGCGCTCGACGCTATGCGATCCACAGGCTTGCGCCTATAGGGCGGGCATGGCTGCGATCGACCTCAACCTGCTTTCCACCCTCGATGTGTTGCTGTCCGAGTGCAGTGTCACTGCCGCCGCCAGGCGCCTCGGCCTCAGCCCATCGGCGACCAGCCGGGCGCTCGCGCGCCTGCGAGCTGCGACGGGGGACCCACTGCTGGTACAGGCGGGACGCGCGCTGGTGCCCACGCCCTATGCCGAACAATTGGCAGGGCGCGTCCATACCCTTGCGCGGGAGGCGCGGGCCGTGCTCATGCCCGCCCTGGATCCTCTCGATCCCATGTCAATGGAGCGCACCTTCACCATCAGGGCCAATGAGGGCTTCGTGGCGCGTTTTGCGCCCGCCCTTGTTACCGAGATGTCCCGGGCTGCACCCCATGTCCGTCTTCGTTTCGCCCCCAAGGCAGACAAGGCTCCGGGGCCTTTGCGCGAGGGGCTGGTCGATCTGGAAATCGGGACGGCGGGTTCTGCCGCGCCGGAAGTGCGCAGCCAGTTGCTGTTGCGCGACCGCTTCATCGGCGCGGCGCGGGAAGGACACCCGCTGCTGGACGAGGCCATGACGGCGCAGCGTTATGCCGCCTGTCGCCACGTCGTTGCCTCGCGCAGGGGCGCTTGGGCAGGGCCGGTGGATGACGCTCTCCTTGCGCTTGGCCTGCAACGGGACGTGGTCGCGGTTGTGCCCGGCTTCCTTGATGCCCTGAACATCGCGCGGGGTTCCGATCTGATCGCGCTGGTGCCGCATTCGTCTCTGTATGATGGCGATCGGCTCATGCCCGGCCTGCAAGGTTTTGCCCTGCCTGTGACCACGCCTGCGCTGGCGATCAGCGCGATGTGGCATCCGCGTCTGGATGCCGATCCGGCGCATCGCTGGTTGCGGCACAGGTTGATGACCATCTGCCATACTGTGGTTCGCAGCGCGGCAAGGTCATCCGGCGCTGCCGGCTTGCTGCCCTACGATGGCGGGCTGGCTGATGGATCCGGCGTTGCATAGCTGCGCAGGCCATCGGCGCGTGAGGTCTTGCCGACATAGCCCAACACGCGGCGTGCGGCGGTATCCGCGATGCTGAATTCGCGGCCGATCATGCGGATCATCGAGCGCGAGATCGGCGGATCGCCCGCTTTGCGCGTGACGGCCCAGATCATGTCGAACAGCCGGCCCACGGCGGCGGCCAGCCCATAGGGCATCGAGGGCAGCTTATCGATGGACAGCCCCTGCACCTGGGCGAGCGAGGCGACGAAGCCGCGAAACGTCTGCCGGTCCCGGTCGGCGATGAAGAAGGCCTGGCCGCCATCGCCGTGCATAAGGGCGCATTGAACGGCCTCCACCACATTGTCCACATGGCAGGTGGCAAAGGGGTAGTCGCCGCGGTCGATAAAGGCGAACCGCCCGGTCTTCACCGCCACCGGAAGGGCGCGGCTGAAGGGATCGCCCGGCCCCCAGATCGCCGGCGGGCGCAA
>Ga0207806_1000108_pt1 | contig 20781 bp, 19 predicted proteins | sample LuqExpMetageno72_FD_187829 | JGI IMG/M metagenome (GOLD analysis project Ga0207806, IMG submission 187829) | Tropical forest soil microbial communities from Luquillo Experimental Forest, Puerto Rico - Sample 72 (SPAdes) | ecosystem: Environmental > Terrestrial > Soil > Tropical forest ...
CCGGCACCCCCGCCTCGATGCCCGTGGTGGGGGCATAGCCCAGATCGCGCGAGATCGCCGCGATATCGGCAAAGCTCTGGCGCACATCGCCCGGCTGGATCGGCTGGAAGTCGATGATCGCCCGCTTGCCGCATTCAGCCTCCAGCAGTTCCACCACCTTCATCAGATGTTCGGAGCGGTGGTTGCCGATGTTGTAGAGCCGGTGCGGCTTGGTGCTGCCACCGGCCTTTTCGGCGCCATCGTCGGCCGGCGGATGATCGAGACTGGCGATCACCCCGGCGAGGATATCGTCGATGAAGGTGAAATCGCGCCACATATCGCCATGGTTGAACACCGGGATCGGCTCGCCGGCCATGATCTTCCTCGTAAAGATCCACATCATCATGTCGGGCCGGCCCCAGGGGCCATAGACGGTGAAGAAGCGCAGCCCGGTGAGCGGCAGGCGATAGAGATGGGCATAGGTCTCGCTCATCAGCTCATCGGCCTTCTTGGTGGCGGCATAGAGGCTGACGGGCTGGTCCACCCGGTCTTCCACGGCAAAGGGCAGCTTGGTGTTGCCGCCATAGACCGAGGAGGAAGAGGCATAGACCATATGTTCCACCTGCCGGTGGCGGGCCACTTCCAGCAGGTTCAGATGGCCGGCGAGATTGGCCGAAACATAGGCATGCGGGTTCTCGATCGAATAGCGCACCCCCGCCTGCGCCCCCAGATGCACGATGCGATCGAAGGCATAAGGCGCCAGCGCTGCCACCAGCGCCGGATAATCGGCGAAATCCTGCCGCAGGAACGTGTATTGGCCGGGCGCGGCGGCGGCCTCGGCGCGGGCCAGGCGGGCCTCTTTCAGCCGCACGTCGTAATAGTCGTTCACGCAATCGAGGCCCACCACCTCGTCGCCGCGCGCCAGCAGCCGCATGATCAGGCTGTGGCCAATGAAACCCGCAGCGCCCGTAACCAGAACCTTCATGCCCACAACCCGCCTTCTGCCTGATACACCTTTCATCCCCCGATAGGCCCGAAAGATAAAGGATTTGTGCCCGCCCACACAAACGCCCCCCGCACGGCTGAATGCGAGGGGCGTTCGGTGCATGCCGGGGTGGCTGTGCCCGGCAATCCGGTTTGGCCGTGGCCTAGTGCTTCACTTCAGCCCACACCCGGCGATAGGTGAGATAGGAAAGCACCGAGGCAAACAGCAGGAAGCCCAGCACCGCCCAGCCCGTCTGCCGGCGCTTTTCCAGCTGGGGCTCGGCCGTCCACACCAGGAAGGCGGAAACGTCGGTGGCCATCTGGTTCACCGTCGCCTTGGTGCCATCCTTGTACGACACCTGCCCATCGGCCGCCAGCGGCTTGGGCATCGCCACGTTGAGGTTGGCGAAATAGGGGTTGAAGAACAAGCCGTCGGGCGTCTTGGCTTCGGGGAAGCGCTTCAGCAGCTCGGCGGGCTGGTCCTCGTAACCGGTCAGCAGCGAATAGACATAGGAAGCCCCGCCATGGCGCGCCTTGGTAATCAGGCTGAGATCGGGCGGGCTGCCCTGCCCGGCATAGACCACCGGCGGGAAATGATCGGTGGGCGTGCCCGGGTGCATCTTCACCTCGCCGGTGGCGGCATTATAGGCCGGCACCTGATACTTGGCGGCGATGGCTTTCACCTCGTCGTCGTTATAGCCCAGCTGCTTCAGGTCGCGGAAGGCGACATATTTCAGCGCGTGGCAGTTCTTGCAGACCTCGTTGTAGACCTGGAAGCCGCGCTGCAGCTGCTGGCGGTCGAACGTGCCGAAGGCGCCGTCAGACTGGAGCGCCAGCTCCTTGGGGTGTTCGTGGAAGGCATGCTCCACCGTTTCGGCCGGCGGCTCGGTGATATAGCTCACCGCGCCCTTGCCGAAGGAATAGAGCAAGGCGACGCTGAAGAAGGCGCCCGCGACGAATGCGATCTTGCGGATCATGGGATAGTCTCCTCGCTGCGCGCTTATTCGGCCGGGGCCAGGCTGGCGGCTTCATCGTGGCCCAGCACTGCCTCGGTGATCGAGTAGGGCAGGGGCTTGGGCGTCTCGATCGAGGAGACCACCGGCAGGATCACGAAGAAGTGCAGGAAATAATAGGCCGCGGCCAGCTGGCTGATCATCACATAGGGCTCTTCGGCCGGCGAACCGCCGCAATAGCCCAGCACCAGCGTATCCACCACCAGCGCCCGGAACGCCCATTTGAACAGCGGGCGATAATGGCCCGAACGCACCGGCGAACGATCCAGCCAGGGCAGCAGGAACCACACCAGAATGGCGCTGAACATGGCCAGCACGCCCATCAGCTTGGCCGGGATGAACAGGAAATCCTGGGTGAAGGCGCGCAGGATCGCGTAGAACGGCCAGAAATACCATTCGGGCACGATATGGGCCGGCGTCTGCATCGGGTTGGCCGGGATGTAGTTGTCCGGGTGGCCCAGCGCATTGGGGAAGAAGAACAGCAGCGCGCAGTAGAAGAACAGGAACACGGCCAGGCCGAACCCGTCCTTCGCGGTGTAATAGGGGTGGAAGGGCACGGTGTCGCTCTCGCGCTTCACTTCCACGCCGGTGGGGTTGGAAGAGCCGGGGATGTGCAGCGCCCAGATATGCAGGATCACCACGCCCAGGATCACGAAGGGCAGCAGGAAGTGCAGGCTGAAGAAGCGGTTGAGCGCGGCATTATCGGGCGCGAAACCGCCCAGCAGCCAGGTGTGCAGCGCATCGCCCACCACCGGAATGGCCGAGAACAGCCCGGTGATCACCTGCGCGCCCCAGAAGCTCATCTGCCCCCAGGGCAGCACATAGCCCATGAAGGCGGTGGCCATCATCAGCAGGAAGATGACCACGCCCAAAAGCCAGATCATCTCGCGCGGGGCCTTGTAGCTGCCGAAATAGAAGCCGCGGAAGATATGGGTGTAGACCACCACGAAGAAGGCCGAGGCGCCGTTGGCATGCGCATAGCGCAGCATCCAGCCCCAGTTCACATCGCGCATGATGTGCTCTGTGGAACCAAAGGCGACATCGGTGTTGGCGGCATAATGCATCGCCAGCACAATGCCGGTGACGATCTGGATCATCAGGCAGAAGCCCGCCAGAACACCGAAGTTCCAGAAATAGTTGAGGTTGCGCGGCACCGGATAGCCGGCGCCGATGGCGTTGTAGACGAAGCGCGGCAAAGGCAGCTTCTCATCGACCCAGCGCATGAACGGGTGGGTCGGCTTGTATTCATTTGCCCAGGGAAAGCTCATGATCTGTGACCTCAGCCGATCTTGACGACAGTGGCGGACGAGAAAGCGTATTCCGGCACCTGCAGGTTCTTGGGGGCCGGGCCTTTGCGGATGCGGCCGGCGGTGTCGTATTGCGAGCCGTGGCAGGGGCAGAAATAGCCGCCAAACTCACCCTTGGGCTCGCCCTGGCCGGTGCCCAGCGGCACGCAGCCCAGATGGGTGCACACGCCCATGGTGATCAGCCAGTTGGTGTGGCCGGCCTTGGTGCGCTGGGCCAGCGTTTCGGGATCGCGCAGGCTGGCGGTGGGCACCGCATTGGCCGCGGCAATCTCGGCCGGCGTCAGGTTGCGCACGAACACCGGCTGCTTGCGGAACACCGCCTTGATCGCCTGGCCGGGCTTGATCTGGCTGATGTCGATCTCGGTGGAGCTTTCGGCCAGCACGTCGGCCGAAGGGGCCATCTGGCTGACCAGCGGCACCAGCGTGGCAGCGCCGCCCACGCCCGCGGCGGAAAGGGCGGCGATATGGATGAAATCGCGCCGACGCACCCCGTCTTCGGCGCCGGCCCCTGCGTTTGCACCGGGAGGAGTGTCAGCGATGGCGTTCTCAGTCATGATGGACCCTTGCCTTGCACAGATAGCCCCCCGGGTCGAAGGGCTGGAACGAATCACATAACGCGTATCGTCGCGTCTTCAGGAAAATCCCCCAAGCCCGACGAAATAGCAGGTATGCCCTGCTTGCCCGGGCGCTTTTTGTGTTTGATAATCGTCAAAACCGGCACTGCCAACAGACTTTTTCTTGGGCCCTTCAGCCAATGGCCCCGGCCGGCAATCCGCCATAAGGGCCTGCCCTGAAGCGCGTGGCCGGCCCCGGCCGCCGCCTCAAAGCCCGATCAGGCTGATCTGCCGGCCATAGACGGGCTCTTGCCGGTGCGTGGCGCGGCGGAAGGAGAAGAAGCGGTCGGCATCGGCATAGGTATCCTGCCCCAGCAGATCGATCCGGCCGATGCCGGCGGCCGCCAGCCGGCTGGCCACATAGGCTTCCAGCGCGAATTGCCAGTGCCCGGCCCGCCCGGCGGCGAAAAAAGCCGCCTGCGCCGGCGCTTCTGCGCAAAAGCGGGCGCGAAAACCGTCGTCCACCTCATAGGAGGGCTGGGCGATGCAGGGGCCGATGGCGGCAGCGATTCGCCCGCGCACCGCGCCCAGTTGCTCCATCGCCGCGATGGTTGCCTCGCACACGCCGCCAAAGGCGCCCTTCCAGCCGGCATGGGCCGCGCCCACAACGCCGGCCTCTCCATCGGCAAACAGCACCGGCGCGCAATCGGCCGTCAGCACGCCCAGCACCACGCCGGGCTGGCGCGTCACCAGCGCATCGGCATGGGGCCTGGCCGCCTCAGCCCAGTCGCCCGCTTCCACGCACAGCGCCGAATGCACCTGATAGCAGGTGACCAGCCGCGCCCCCGGCGCCACTGCCGCCACCGCCCGGGCGCGGTTTTCCGCCACTTGCGCGGCGCCATCGCCATCGGGCCCGATCGCCCCTGCCCCCACGTTCAGCCCCGCCACCAGCCCGGTGGAAACGCCGCCCCGCCGGCCCAGAAAGCCATGGCGCAGGCCCGCCAGCGCCGGGCTGCGCAGCACCTCGGGCTGGCTCGCCTCAGCCAAGGGAGCGGCTCACCTGCTCGAACACATCCTTCGACAGGCCCGGCACCTGCGCAATCCGCTCCAGCTCGGCCTTCATCAGGGCCGAGCGGCCGCCCGCCATCCGCCGCCAGCGCCCCAGCGAGGGCACGAAGCGCGCCGCCGTCTGCGCATTGATCGGATCGAGCCGCAGGATCAGATCGGCAATCATCCGATAGCCCTCGCCGCTGGCCGCATGGAAGGCCGCCGGGTTCACCGCCATCGCCATATAGAGGGCGCGCACACGGTTGGGGTTGTGCAGGGTGAAATCAGGGTGGCCGGCCAGCGCCTGCACATGGGCCAGCACATCCTTGTGCAGCGAGCCCGCCTGCAGGCTGAACCATTTGTCGATCACCAGCGCGTTGCCGGCATAGCGGGCGTGGAAATGCGCCAGTTTTTGCGCCCGCAGCGGCGTATCCAGCCCGCACAGCACCATCAGCGCGCCCTGCCGGTCGGTCATGTTGGTGGCGGCATCATACTGGGCGGCGGCGCGGGCGGCGGCTGCCTCGGGCTGGCCGGCGGCCAGATAGACGAGGGCCTGCGTCTTCACCTTGCGCGCGCCCTTGGCGCCTGCCGCAAGGCTGAACGGCACCGCCGAGGCGCGATCGTGCAGAGCTTCCAGCTCTGCGGCCAGCGTGCGGCCCAGATGCGCCTTCAGCGCCTCGCGCTCGGCATGGAGGGCCAGCGGATCGACCAGCTCCAGCAGCTCGGCCAGATAGGCATGGGCCGGCAGGATCATCAGCTCGCCGCGCATCAGGTCATCCAGCGCCGGATCGGCGATGATCGCCCGCATGGCGCCGGCAATCGCCGCATAGCCCGCGCCGCGATCCGCCCCCCCTGCCTGCTCCTGGCCCTTCACCAGCCCGCACAACACATCGGCGATCAGCTTCTGCAGCGCCTCATAGCGGGCGAAAGGATCGTCATCATGGGCGGCAAGGAAGGTCAGGTCCTCGGGCCGATGGTCGGTGGCAAGCTTCACCGGCGCGGTGAAGCCGCGGTTGATCGACAGCACCGGCCGGCTGGCAAAGCCCTGGAAGGCGAAGCTGGCCTCCTCGCTATCCAGCACGATCAGCTGCTCGCCGCCGTGCTGGCCGGTCTGCGGGTTGAACAGGGCGATGCGCAGCGGCACCGGCATCGGCTGCTTCACCAGCTGGCCGGGGGTGGCCGGCACGCTCTGGGTGAGGTGCAGGGTCACGGTATCGCCGGCGTGGTCGAGGCGGGCGGTCAGCTCGGGCGTGCCGGCCTGGGCATACCACAGGCGGAAGCGGGTGAGATCAAGCCCGGCCCCTTCCTCGATCGCCCTGACGAAATCCTCGCAGGTGGCCGCTTCCCCGTCGTGGCGGCTGAAATAGAGATCGGTGCCCGCGCGGAAGCGCTCCGCCCCCGCCATGGAGCGCATCATGCGGATCACCTCGGCGCCCTTGTTATACACGGTCGCTGTGTAGAAATTGCTGATTTCCTGATAGGAATCCGGGCGGATCGGATGCGCCAGCGGCCCTGAATCCTCGGGGAACTGGGCGCTGCGCAAAATCCGCACATCCTCGATCCGCTTCACCGCCGGGCTGCCCATGTCGGCGCTGAACATCTGGTCGCGCAGCACGGTGAAGCCTTCCTTCAGGGAAAGCTGGAACCAGTCGCGGCAGGTGATCCGGTTGCCCGACCAGTTGTGGAAATATTCATGGCCAATCACCCCTTCCACCGCGTCGAAATCGCCATCGGTGGCGGTGTCTGGGTCGGCCAGCACATAGCGGGTGTTGAAGACGTTGAGCCCCTTGTTCTCCATCGCCCCCATGTTGAAATCGGAAACGGCAACGATGTTGAACAGATCGAGGTCGTAGGCCCGGCCAAAGGCTTCCTCGTCCCACTTCATGGCGTTGATGAGGCTGGCCAGCGCATGGTCGGTGCGCGTCTCCTCGCCCTCGGTGCCCGCGCGCGTCCAGATGTTGAGCGTGACCTCGCGGCCTTCCATGGTGGTGAAATGGCCGGTGTTGGCCACCAGCCGCCCGGCCACCAGCGCGAAGAGATAGGACGGCTTGGGCCAGGGATCGTGCCATTCGGCCCAGTGGCGGCCATCCTCGAACACGCCCTCGGCCACCTGGTTGCCGTTCGACAGCAGCACCGGGAAGGTCTCCCTGTCGCCCTCCATCCGCACGCGATAGGTCGAGAGCACATCGGGCCGGTCGGGGAAGAAGGTGATGCGGCGGAAGCCCTCGGCCTCGCACTGGGTGCACAGCATGCCGCCCGAGGCATAAAGCCCCATCAGCTGCGAATTGGCGGCCGGGTTGATCTCGGTTTCGATGGTGATCTCGTGGGTGTCGTCGGCCAGCTCGATGAGCAGGTCTGCCCCCTCCATCCGCCAGTCGTTGCGCACCACCTCGTCCACTTCCACCAGCAGCGGGGTAAGGCCATCGCCATGCAGGCGGATCGTCTGGTTGCCCGTGCCTTCCGGGTTGCGCCGCACCGAGAGGGTGGCGAACACGCGGGTCTTCTCCAGCCCCAGGGCAAAGGCCAGCGCCACTTCGGGCACCAGCCAGTCGGGCACGCGATATTCCTCGCGGCGGATCACGGGCGGGGCGGGCGGGGTTTCCTGCAGGCGGGCATCGGTCATCCGCCCTATCTAGCCCAAGCGTTTGCGAATGCCAGCCTTGGCCTTATGGAAAAAGGCAATGAGCACGATCTGCATCCTGGGCCTTGGCTATACGGCGGGCGAAATCGCCGCCGGCTTGCGCGCGCGCGGCTGGCAGGTGGAAGCGACCGGCCGCGCGGGCACGGTGGATTTTGCCGATGCCGAGCGCCTCAGCTGGCTGCTGGCGCGCTGCGATGCGGTGCTGTCCAGCGTGCCGCCAGTGGCCGGGGCAGGCGCGGCGGAGGATCCGGCGCTGGCAGCCTATGGCGCGGATCTGGCGGCGCTGCGGGCGCGGGGGGGCTGGCTGGGCTATCTCTCCTCCACCGGCGTCTATGGCCATTGCGCCGGCGCCTGGGTGGACGAGACAGCGCCTGTCGCCAGCGGCCGGCGCCATGCGCGCATGGCCGCCGATGCCGGCTGGCTGGCGGCCGGCGCGCATGTGTTCCGCCTGCCCGGCATCTATGGGCCGGATCGCCCCGGTGAGGCCCCGCGCAACATGTTCGCCCGGCTGGAACAAGGCCGCGCCCACCGCGTGGCCGCGCCGGATCAGCTGTTCTCACGCGTGCATGTGGCCGATATCGCCAGCGGGGTGATCGCCGCGCTGGAACGGCAGGCCCCGCCCGGCGCCTATAATCTGGCCGACGATGCCCCCTGCCACCCGGACCTGGTGGTGCAGGAAGCCTGCCGCCTTTCCGGCTGGCCGCTGCCGCCGCGGCTGGCGCCCGATGATCCCGCGCTCAGCGCCAAGGTGCGCGGCTTTTATGGCGAGAGCCGCAAGGTGGCCAATGGCAAGGCAAAGCGCCTGCTGGGCTGGCGCCCGCGCTACCCTTCCTGGCGCGAGGGGCTGGCGGCGATCTGGGCCGGGCGATCGGCGGCCGGCGACCGGCGATAGAGCGCGCCCAGCATGCCCGCCATCGCCAGCAGCGATCCGGCCACCGTCAACGGCCCCCAGCGATAGCCTTCCACCAGCGTGGACAAGGCCATCGCCACCACCGGCGTGACGACATTGACATAGGCCGCCCGCCCCGCCCCCAGCCGCAGGATCAGCCGGTAGTAAACCGGGAAGGTGAGCACCGAGCCAACCACCGCCAGCCAGCCCACCCCGCCCCAATAGCGCCACTGCACCGGCCAGGTAGGCGCGCCATCGGTGGCGATGGCAAAGGCGGCATCGGCCAGCATGCCCGCCAGCATCGCCCAGCCGGTGAAGGCCAGCAGGCCATGGCGGCGCACTTCCGGCAGGCTTTGCGCCACATTGGAGACAGACGCGCACAGCATGCCCAAAAGCGCAAAGCCAATGCCCAGCGCCGCCGCCCCGGCTGATCGCGCAGCCTGCACCTCGTTCAGCAGCAGCAGGCCAATGCCCGCCATCGCCACCCCAGAGCCCAGCCAGAACCGCCCGCTGGCCCGGGCCCCTGTCACCAGCCGCCCCAGCAGCGCATTGGGCACCATCAGCAGCGCATAGATCACCGCCACCAGCCCCGACGTGACGAAACGCTCGCCGCGATAGACGAACTGGTAATTGGCGCAGAACTGCAGCACGCCGGCCAGGCTGGCCAGCGCCAGCCCCCGCCGGCCCAGCCACAGCCGCTCGCGCCGCAGCAGCGCCAGGGCGAACATGCCGGCCGCCGCCAGGGCAAAGCGGAAGGTCACCGTCCAGCCCACCGGCGCCAGCGACACCTGATCCTTGATGACCAGCCAGGTGGACCCCCAGCTGAGGCCGATAAGCGCAAAGGAGCCGATATCGGCCCAGGGACGGGCAGGCGCACGGGCAGGTGGGCGGGCAGGCGTGGAAAAGGTTTTCATCACCCCCTGCCGGTGCGGGAGCCGGCGCGCTGCGTCAAGCCGGCAAATCGGCAGGCAGGCGGCGGCGGCCTGCCGGCGCGCACGCAAAAGCGCTTTGCCTTCCGCCCCCCAAGCGGCTAGTCGGCGCGCATCCCCCCAAGGGTTTCACGCAGGAAAGCATGATGACGGCCGAAGAGTTGCAAGCGCTGGTGCGCACCGTTCCCGATTTTCCCAAGCCGGGCATCCTGTTCCGCGATATCACCACGCTGATCGGCCATGGCGCCGGCTTTGCCGCCTCGGTGGCGCTGCTGGCCGACAAGGCCCGCGCCGCCGGCGCCGAGGCGATCGCCGGCATGGAAGCGCGCGGCTTCATCTTTGGCGCGGCAGTGGCGGCGCGGCTGGGCCTGCCCTTCGTGCCGGTGCGCAAGCCCGGCAAGCTGCCGGTGCCGGTGCTGGCCATCGATTATGCGCTGGAATATGGCACCGACACGCTGGAAGTGGACCCGGGCGCCATTGCCCAGGGCCAGAAAGTGGTGATCCTCGACGATCTCATCGCCACTGGCGGCACCGCGCTGGCCGCGGTGCAACTGCTGCGCCGCGCCGGCGCGCAGGTGGACCATGCGCTGTTCGTGATCGACCTGCCCGAACTGGGCGGCGCCGACAGGCTGCGCGCCCAGGCCATCACCGTGGATCCGCTGATGGCCTTCGACGGCCACTGAGCACAAGGTACGGGGAACGGGGTACGGAACCGGCGCGCCCGGCGCAAAGAAGCGATTGACGCCGGCGCCCCGCCCGTGGCAAGCGCATCGCCACACCGGAGCCTTGGGGCCAAGCCCCTTCGCCCCCGCGCGGGTATAGCTTAGTGGTAAAGCTCCAGCCTTCCAAGCTGGCTATGCGGGTTCGATTCCCGCTACCCGCTCCACTTTCCAGACCGCTACCGTTCGCCACTGTCTGGAAAAGCCTCGGAAATCCGCTATATTGCGCCCATATCTGGCCATCAGCGTTCGCCCCCGTTCACAGATTGCCACCCGCTTTTGGGGGCCACTGTGGGGGCCATTTGCTGGAGGCCGCCCGATGGGGCCTCAATCTGGGGGCCACTTGGCCTGAAAGTGGCGGAAAATGGCGCTTACCGACGTTGCAATCCGAAACGCGAAACCCAAGGACAAGCCCTACAAGTTGGGCGATGCGCTGGGCCTGTTCCTGCTGGTGCAGCCCACCGGGGGCAAGCTGTGGCGGATGAAATACCGTGTTGACAGCAAGGAGAAAAAGCTGGGGCTTGGCACCTATCCAGAAATCAGCCTTGCCGAGGCCCGCAAGCGCCGCGATGATGCCCGCGAAATGGTGGCCATGGGCAAAGACCCTTCCCGCGAAAAGCAGCGCGACAAGGTGCGGGCGAAGCTGGAGGCGGACAACACTTTTGGCGCGATCACCGACGAATATTGCAAGAAACGCAGGCGCGATGGGGCCAAGGCATGGGCGCCCGCAACGGCGGTGCGCAGCGAATATCTGCTGTCCCTGCTGAAACCCGCTTTGGGGGCCATGCCGATTGGCGAGATTGAACCGGCGGACGTTCTGGGGGCCATTCGCAAGATCGAGGGCAAGGGCAATCTGGAAAGCGCCCGCCGCACGCTGCAACTGGCCAGCGCGGTGTTTCGCTATGCCGTGGCGACCGCACGGCTGCGATCTGACCCCACCCGCGACCTGAAAGGCGCCCTGACAGCCCCCACCGTCAAACACTATGCCGCGATCATCGAGGCCCCCAAGGTAGGCGACCTGCTGCGCGCCATTGACGGTTACGAGGGCAACGGGCTGACGAAGCTGGCGCTACAAATCGCGCCCCATGTTTTCGTGCGCCCCGGCGAATTGCGCCATGCCGAGTGGAGCGAGTTTGATCTGGATGGGGCGCTGTGGACCATCCCGGCGGAAAAGATGAAGATGCGCAAACCCCATCATGTGCCCCTTTCCCGCCAAGCCGTGGCTTTGTTCAAAGAGGTGCAGGCGGTGACAGGACCGGCGGGCTATGTTTTCCCCTCGCTTCGCACGCGCGCGCGACCCATGAGCGAAAACACACTGAACGCTGGCTTGCGGCGGCTGGGCTATTCCAGCGATGAAATGACCGCCCATGGCTTTCGGGCGATGGCTTCAACCTTGCTCAACGAATCGAGTAAGTGGAATGCCGATGCCATCGAACGGGCACTGGCGCATGGTGCAGATGGCAAAGTGCGCGGTGCTTATCATCGGGGGCCGCATTGGGAGGAGCGGGTGAAGATGGGCCAATGGTGGAGCGATTACCTCGATCAGCTACGCAAAGGCGCCGAGGTGGTGGCCTTCCCAAGTCAAGGGGCCGCATAATTCGAGGATGGCTCAGGATTGTGAGGATTATTATTTTCATTCAGACTTATAATCCAGTCGAATTATGATTCTTGCATTTCTGGAGGGGGCTTGAATGCGCTTGATGGCCGTTGTTTCCAGTGGGCTGGCCCTTTGTGTCGGCCAGACCGCTCACGCTAACGATTGGGAAAAATTTTATCGCCCCATTGACAGCTTTTCGTCGTCGGTGATCGACTATGATGGCGAACCTGAAATGCTAAATTCCAGTGGCAATTTGGATGGCGATATTGAGCAAATGTGGCGCAAAGGGTTTGCCCCTATTGGCTATACGTCCTTTGAGACTGGCAATAACAAGACAGGCGATGCAGTCCGATTCGCGAAAAAACTAAAGGCAAGATACCTAATTGTTCATGCCAATCTTCAGTCTTCGCGCACAACTTCTATGCCCTTAACTCTACCCAACACCACAACCTCATATACCAATGGGAATGCATCGGCCTATGGTAGCGGAGGGTACGCTCACGGTACATATTCAGGAACGACGACCACCTATGGCACTAAAACGACCTATATTCCCATAACAGTCAACCGCTTCAGCAAGGCAGCCATATATTTTCAAGAGGTGCCGAAAATCGGTTTTGGTGTCTTTAGCCGAGAATTGACACCTGCGGAAATGCAGAGGCTTGAAACGCGACACGCAGTTGCCGTCCGCTTTGTACGCGATGGCTCACCGGCCTATGTGGCCGATATATTCCCGGGCGATATCATCACCAAAATTAATGGGCTCCCTGTGGGGACCGAGGTAGTGAAAGCTGCGCTCATAGGCCCGCAGCCTGTAACCCTCCATGTTGATCGCAACGGACAACAGAAAGACATTTCAGTGAACGTGCCACCCGAGTGGCAACCGAAATGACTGCTTACCGATCTGTGCAAAGCCCTTGTTGGGCGACTGACAAAACTGACAAAAGATGCATGATCCACGCCTGTCGGCAGGATAGCCAGCCGACAGGCACAACACTCCGACGCGCCTCCCCGCTTGCCCTTCGGAGCCGCTGCCGAGGGCGGATTGATGAGCAACGATTCAGAAGAATGGATCCCACTCCGAAAAGCTGTCGCCGAGGTGGCGGCGGCATACTCGCAATTTTCGCCATGCGCCCCAGTGGTCGCAACGGAAAATTCCCTGAAGGCCATAATGCGCTCAATCGACCGATGGAATTGTGCCGCCCAAGCTTCTTACTGGTCAGTTGTCTTCTATAACGAGAAAAAAACACGGCAGGTCGATAGTAATAAACTAGGAAATAGACTTCCACCATCCATTTTTCGAGGGCTGGAAAGTGCTACAAAAATATGGATCTGTGATTGGGTTATCGGAGAATATTGTTACGAGTGGAAACGCGAGGATTCATCCTACACCCAATTCCATGTTGCGAAAGACATTGATGTTGATCGCCGGAATTTGCCACTTATCGGCCAAAGTAAGGGTGTAGACAATTTTGACTTAAATCATTTTGAGCGAGCACTGCGTGAAGAAAAGCGTGGAGCAAGGCGTAAGTGGGATTGGGAGGGAGCAATTTGCGAAATCCTTGCTTATGCCAACTACCACCCGGACGGTTTGCCAGATGGTTATGGCGCACAGGCAGAGATTGGTCGGATGCTAGCGAATTGGTTTCGTATTCATCAGGATGGGGAGCCCGCCCAAAGCGAGATTGGCACTCGCGCAGCAAAGATTATGCAAGCTGTCGAGAGCCACCGGAAAATATAATTCCGGTTTCATCCGGTAATTCCGGCTGACCAATCGCCAATGAACGGGGATAATCGATGCCATCATTCACTGACGAAAGTTTAAGCATGAGTACCATCGCTGTGGCGCGGCACGAAACAAATGGGTGGAAATGGCCGGCCTTCATGCTGGCCTGCAACCCCGACGCGGACTAAGATGGTTGTCATTGAGTTCATACGCAAACCCGAGGACCGCATCTCGGTTTTGCTTATGGCCTTAATACCTGCCCCTTCAACCCAAACCAACAGACACGGAATATCCAATGCCCTAGAGAACGAAACCCCGCCCGGTAGGGGGCGAGGCTCCGAGCGATAAGATTGGCGTCCCTTCGCTCTGAGCTTCCTACTCTCGCCGGATAATTCCGACAATCCCCTAAAGCGAACGCAGGCGAACGCTACTTGCGGCCTGCCCAGTAGGAAGCCTTCACATGCCTCAGTCCATGAGAGTGCCTGCGCACGCCTGTCATCCCGAACCTCTCGCCTATTCCATTGCCGACGCCTGCCGCGTCTCGAGCATCGGCAAGACCCGCCTTTACCAGCTTATCAACGAGGGCAAGCTTGAAGCCCGCAAGCTGGGCAAGCGCACTTTAATCCCGGCTGCCAGCCTGCGCCGCCTCATCGCTGGGGAGGGCTAAGCCATGCGCCAGAACAATAAAACCCCGGCTGGCATTGCAGACCAAGCCGGGGCTTCACGCGATGGCTGGCGGGCCGCGTCGCTCTTTACCTTTAGCCTTGATGCTTACCGGGCGCAATTTCTGATGTGCGCCTATGCGGTGCGCCCCGAGATTGCCGTTATGTTGGCCGTGTGGGCCCTTCGGGGTGCCAATGGCTGACTGGCTTGACGCTGAAATGCGCGCCGCCGCGCGCCTTGTGCGCCAGCCGCACCTTGATCGCCTGCGCGCCTTGGGCTGCACTGGTACGGCCCTGGCGCGGCTGGGTGAGCATCATGCACCCTATGGCACCATGCGCATCGCCGCGCGCACGGGCGGGTTTTACGAGCCGTGTGCGGCTGGCCAACCGGCGCTGATTGTGCCGGTATGCTGGCCCGAACATCACGAGGGCTTGATAACGCCGCTCATCACCCTGTGGCCGATCATCGATCTGATTGCGGTGCGCGCGGATTATCCGGCCAATTGGCTTTGGCGCACCGGCACTGCCTGGGCGCTGGGCGGGCACTTGCTGGAGGATTGGCAGGGCGAACCGGTGCCGGTGGTGGCCACCCCGCTAGACTGGCTGCGCGCTGCCGGTGGAGCGGTGTGCGTGCTGGACTGGGCCGACAATAGCCCCGCCTGGCCGATACTGCGCCGGTTGCCGCACATTGTTGCCAGCGATGATTTGCTGGCGCGCCGCCTTGCACAAGCTATTGACCGCACCGCGCCCCGGCCCCTTATCAGCGTGGGGGGCCGCCGCCATGCCGCTTAATCTGGCTGCCATGGGGGCCGATGCCAGCCCCGACTGGCCCGAACCCTTGCCGCTGAATGATGAATTGCCGGCGGTGCTGCCGTTTGATCCCGCGATGTTGCCCAGCCAATTGGCGCCTTGGGTTATCGACATTGCCGAGCGCATGAACTGCCCGCTGGACATGGTGGCGGTGCCGGCGATGATTGCGGCTGGCTCGCTGGTGGGGCGGCGCATTGCCATCCGACCCCAGCGCCAAACCGATTGGCAGGAGGCGGGCAATCTGTGGGGCGCGGTGGTAGCGCCACCCGGCCATATGAAAAGCCCGGCAGCTAGCGAGGCGTTAAAGCCGTTGCGCCGTCTGGAGTCCCAAGCGGCGCTTGCCAATGCGCGGGCGCAAGAGCAATTCCGACTTGCCGAGGCCCTGCACAAGGTCCAATCGCGTGATGCCGAAACCGAGGCCAAAAAACGCCTGAAAGAGGGCAGTCACGATGCGGCCATGGCGGCGCTAAGGGCTGCCCAGCCGCCAGAATTGCCGCCCGAACGGCGCTACCTCGCCAACGATGCAACCGCTGAGAAGCTGGGCGAAATGTGCGCGGCCAATCCCTTTGGGCTAATGGTGCATCGCGATGAATTGCTGACCTTGTTTGCCGATCTAGATCAAAGCGAAAAGGCCACCGCGCGCGGCTTTTTCATGGTGGGCTGGGGCGGGCAGGAGGGATATACCTTTGATCGCATCGGGCGGGGTACGGTGCGGGTGTCGACGGTCAATATCTCGCTATTCGGCACCACACAGCCCACACGGCTTGCCGGCTATGTGCGCGAAAGTCTGCGCCGTTTCGATGATGGGCTAGTGCAGCGCCTGCAATTGCTGGCCTGGCCGGATTTCAGCGGCGAATATCGCGAGGTTGACCGCTACCCCAATAGCACAGCCCGCCAGCAAGCCTATGCCTGTTTTGATGATCTGGCCGCGCTGAATGTGAACGAAATCGGCGCCGAGCGTGATACCTATGCTGGCGATGACGGTGTACCATTCCTGCGTTTCGCGCCAGCCGCGCAGGAGGCGTTTTGCACATGGCGCGCCGAACTTGAACGCAAAGCGCGCGGCGATGACCTTGCGCCGGCCTTGTCCTCCCATCTGGCGAAATATCGCGGCCTAATCCCTCGGCTGGCGTTGGTTTGCCATTTGGCGGGCAATGGCCTGGGGCCGGTGTCGATGGCGGCGGCCAACCAGTCATTCGCCTGGGCAGCCTATCTCGAAAGCCACGCACGGCGGGTTTACGCCAGCCTCTCGCTCGACAATGCCGAGGCCGCCCGCGCGATCTGGCGGCGGATTGTCCGGCGCGATCTAGCCGATGGCTTCACCGTCCGCGACATTCAGCGCAAGCAATGGGCGGGCCTGGGCGACAAGGCGCGCATCGAGGCCGGGCTTGAGGCGTTGCTCCAAGTCGATTGGTTGCGGCGCGAGGCGGTTGATACCGGGGGGCGGCCTTCGGTGGTCTATCACGTCAACCCCAAGGCCTTACGGCGCTAACCCAGCCGCACCCCTCGGTGGGGGGGCTTTTGTCAGTTTTGTCAGCCCCCTGCCCGCCATTGCCCGATATTTGAGAAGGAACTTCTCCATGCCCAAGGCAAACCCCAAACCCCAGCCTACCAAACCCAAGGGGCCGAACAATAGTTTGCGTATTGCCCCCGGTGAAAATGACAGCAACGCGCTAGCCACCGCGCGCGCCATAATGGCGCCCAGCGTCCGGCACGGCATGGCCAATGCCCAGCTTTTGCAAAAGCATTTCGATGGCTCGCCATCGGCGCCAGGCTTTGGCGATTATGCCCAGGCCTTACGTGAACGTGGCGACAAGGCCGCCGATGGCGACCTCGCCTTTGTTAGCCGGATGCTGGCGGCCCAGGCCTCCACGCTCGATACCATCTTTGCTGAAACCGCCCGGCGCATGGCTTACAACATGGGCGAATATATGGGGGCCGCTGAAACCTATGCACGCATCGCCATGAAGGCCCAGGCGCAATGCCGGGCCACGCTGGAAGCCTTGACCAAGATGCACAGTTCCAAAGAACAGACCGTACGCCACGTTCACGTAAACGAGGGCGGGCAAGCTGTGATTGCCGATGAATTTCACCACCACGCCAGCCAACAGACAGGGGAGCAGAATTTTGGACAAGCCGACAAACAACCCCATGCACCCGGAAAGGCTGGAGGCGCGGCTGGCGCGGGCGCCGCGCTGCCAGGCCCGAACGCGTGCGGGGCAGGCGTGCCAATCCCCGGCGATCAAGGGCGCGAAACGGTGCCGGATGCACGGCGGCAAGGGTAGTGGCGCGCCCGCTGGCAATCACAATGCCATGAAGCATGGGGCAAGATCTGGCGAAACAATGCGCATGAAGGCCGTGATCCGGGCGATGGGCGACGCGCTGGAATGGGATGGAGGGGTAGGGTAATCTGTGGGGCGGCGCTGGCAAAGGCACGCCATTTGACCGCCCCCGTTCGCTGCCATTCGCAGTATTTGGGGGCCACATTGGGGGCCACTTTCAAATCAAATTCAATGTTATGAATATATTTCAGATAATGAGATAATTTTCGCGGTTCCCGCTACCTCCATTTTCCCATCCGCCCACAAAGGGGTCCCTGGCCGGCCCTCAGCGTTTGCCGGCGAAGAACAGCGGGCGTGGGCGGTTGTTCTCGTCATAGACCGGCTCCAACACGGCCACCCCATACATCTTGATCGAGAAGCCGCGCATACCAACGGCCGCCAGGTGGCCGCCCATGTCGCGGTAGTGCGGGCCGGCGAAGTGATCGTGCAGGGCCTGTTCGCTGTCCCATTCCTCGAACACCTGCACGCGCCCGGGCACCAGCGGATCGAAGGCCCAGGTATAGGCCACGCAGCCCGGCTGGCCGCGCGCGCCCTCGATATGGGCGCGCGCCTCCAGCAGCACCGCCGGGCAATCGGCCGGATCGAAATCGATGTGGCCGGCAATGGTCACGCTGTTGATGGCTGTCGTCATGGTCTGTCCTCTCCTGCCAGCGGCCTGATCTGGCGCGCAGGGTGGCGGCAAAGCCGCGGCCGATCAACCTGCCCAGGTGGCAGGCCCCCGCCCGCCCCTAGCCCCGCGCCGGATCGGTGATCGCCGGCCAGGGCCCGGCAAGGCAGCCGGCCAGCCGTCGCTGCCAGCCGCCGGGGCCGGTGGCCAGCAGGTCATACCAGCCGCAACTGGCGGCCAGCGGCCAGTCCATCGTGCCGCCTTCGGGGCCCGGCGCCCAGCGGCCGTGCATGGCCGCATAGGCCTGCGGCGCCACCACCAGCCCGCCATGGCCGGGCGCCACGCTGAGGCGCAAGCGGTCTTCCAGCAGCGCCCAGCGCAGCTCCGGCTCTGCCGCCGCGCCGCCCACGAAATGGCGGTGGAACCCCCAGGGCCCCAGCACCCACAGGTCGTAGGCGCGGGCTTCGCCATGCAGCGGCCATTCGTCCTCGATCTGCCGGCCCGGCTCCACGGTGAAGCGGCGCGGCACAAGGTCCAGCCGCAGCCGGTCGTAGACATGGAACACGCCGGCAAGGCCCGCCCCTGCGGCAAACGCCAGCCGCAGCGCCCGCCCGCCCGCCGCCAGCGCGCCGCGCACGTCCAGGCGATAGCGCGCCGAGCAGGCCGGCTTCACCCCCGGCAACTGGGCCGGCAGCGGCTGGGCCAGCGGCGGCGCCGGATCGGGCTGGCGGGCGATGGCGCGGGCCCGCGCGGCCCGCCGGGGCGCGGCCGCCAGGCTTTCGGCAAGCGCCGGTGGCAGCCCTTGCGGCACCCGCGCCGCGCCGGCAAAATCGAATGCCGTCGTGAGATCGGAGCAAACCGCCCGGCGCCAGGGGCTGATATGCGGCTCGCGCACGCCAAACCGCGCTTCCATGAAGCGGATCACCGAGGTGTGATCGGCCACTTCGGAATGGATCCGCCCCCCGCGCGACCAAGGCGAGAGCACATACATCGGCACCCGCGGCCCCAGCCCATAGGGGCGCTGGCGCAGTTCGGGATCATCGTCCTCCGCGCCGGGGGCGGGCAGGCGGTGGTATTCGCCCTGTGTGCTGGCGGTGCTGGCGCCGGCAAAGCCGCCGGGCAGATCGGCATCGGGCGAAGGGGGGGCTGGCGGCGGCACATGGTCGAAAAAGCCGTCGTTCTCGTCGAAATTGACGAACAGGACGGTGCGCGCCCAGACCGCCGGGTTGGCCGTGAGCGCGGCGATCACCTGCGCGGTGTAGGCCGCGCCCTGCGCCGGGCTGGAGGGGCCGGGGTGTTCCGATCCTTCCGCCGTGCCAACGATCCAGCTGATCTGCGGCAGGCGATCGGCCAGCACATCGGCCCGCAGGGCATCGAGCGCGCGGGTGGCCAGCCCCTTTTGCGCCAACACCCGCCGGGCGCCGGCATCCCCCCGCCAGGCGGCGCGATATTGCAGGAAATTGGCCAGCGGATTGTCGCCGAAATTATCGGCCATATCCTGATAGACCGCCCAGGACACCCCCGCCGCCTCCAGCCTTTCGGGGTAGGTCGTCCAGGAAAAGCGCGGGGTGCTGGCGGCATCGGGCCGGTTCAGGTCGTCCTCGGGGTTGTCCACCGCCGGGCCGCCGCCGCGCCCGCAAGGGTCATTCGTGCCGGTCCACAGGAACAGCCGGTTGGTGTTGGTGCCGGCATGCAGGGCGCAATGATAGGCATCGCACAGGGTAAAAGCCTCTGCCATCGCCCATTGGAAGGGGATGTCGGCGCGGGTGTAATAGGCCATGGCGCGCTGGGTCTTGGCCTCGGGCCAGTGGGCCATGCGGCCGTTATCCCAGGCGCGCTGGGCATTGGCCCAGCTGTGCGGCGTGCCCTGCATGCGCATGAGATCGAAATCGGCGCTGGTGACGAGCGGGAAGGGACGCATCCGCCGGGGCGGATCGGCCGCACCATCGCGCTGGTCCCACACCTGCAGGGGCGCGCCATCGGCCGCCGCCGGCACCGGAATGGGGAACCGGTCGGCAAAGCCGCGCACCCCGGGCATGGTGCCGAAATAATGGTCGAAGCTGCGGTTTTCCTGCATCAGCACAACGATATGGCCAACATCGCCCAGCGTGCCCCGCCGCCGGTCCGGGCCAATCGCGGCGGCCCGCGCCAGCACCGCGCCCAGCCCGCCCGGCAGCGCCGCCAGCCCCGCCCCGCCCATGGCGCCCCGCAGCAGCCCGCGCCGGCCGATCATGGCTGCGCCCCTGCGGCGATGGGGGCCAGCGGCAGCAGGCGCGCCGCCAGCGCCCGGCGCAGCAGCGGTGCCGGGCAAGCCAGCGCCTGCCGGCCACACAGGCCGATGGGCAGCGCCATTTCGGCCGGGCCGTGGCCGCCCTCCAGCGCCTGCAGCCGGCGCACCTGGCCGGGCCTTGCCGCCACATAGAAGGCGCGCACCATCTGCCGGCCATCGGCCCGGCGCAGCAGCGCCAGCCCCAGCGCGCCCCCCGGCGGCGGATCGTTCCAGCCCAGCCCCGGCACGCGGAAACGGGTGCGCAGCAGGGCGCCCATCGCGGCGATGTTGTTGTCATGGCCCACCAGCAGCGTCAGCCGGGGCTGGCCGGCATCGAACAGCGCCGAGAGCATCCGGCGGGCCAGCACGCTGGCGCTGCGCGGGGCCATGTAGGGGGATCGGTCGAACACATCGAACAGGGCCGCATGCAGCGGGCTGAGCGCGGCGATCACCGCCGGGCCCGCCCTGCCCCAGCCCACTTCGGCAGGAGCAAAGCCTTCCATATATTGGAGAAGGAAGATCTGCGCGGTGCCCGATGCCTGCTCTACCGGGCCGCTGAAGGCCAGGCTGCGGCCATCTGCCGCGGGCGCAATGGCACCTGGCAGGGCCGCCAGCCGGCAGGGCGGGCGAAGAGCGGTTCCGGGTGCAGTTCTCGGTGGACGGTAACAAGCGACTGCTGATCACGGTCCAAGACCTCTTCACGCGC
>Ga0207806_1000111_pt1 | contig 20381 bp, 17 predicted proteins | sample LuqExpMetageno72_FD_187829 | JGI IMG/M metagenome (GOLD analysis project Ga0207806, IMG submission 187829) | Tropical forest soil microbial communities from Luquillo Experimental Forest, Puerto Rico - Sample 72 (SPAdes) | ecosystem: Environmental > Terrestrial > Soil > Tropical forest ...
AGCGCATCCTTCAGCGCCGCCGTGCGATCGCGCACCAGCCGCTCCAGCGAGATCGCCGTCTCGAACATGGAAAAGGCGCCGCTCTCGAAATCGCTGGCCCGCTCCACCCGCTCGATCAGCGCGGCGTTGATGGTCTCCAGCTGGGCCACCCGCGCTTCCAGCTCGGCCACGCGCGCCTGGCCCGTGTCTGGCGGTGGGGTCAGGGCCGCCGGCCGGCTGCTCATCGGCCGATCACCAGTCCGCTCAGCGTCTGGTTGATATGGGCGGCGCGATATTGCTCGCCATAGGTGTTGAAGCCCACCACCCGCCTCCGCGCATAGAAGCGCGAGACGGCGCCCGTCAGCTGGCGGTTTTCCGCATCGATCCGGTTGAGCACGCAATCAAAGCCGATCACATGGTCGATCTGGCCGATCTCGCCTTCCAGATCGTCGAACAGCGCTTCCAGCTGGGCCAGCCGGTCCACCGGCTCGCCAATGGTAAGCACGATGCCATTGTCGATCGCGCAATAGAAGGTCAGGCTGTCATCCGCATTGACCGACTGCACCGCGCGCACATGATAGCCGCCCCCTGCCCGCACCATCGGCGGATGGGCGGCAAAAAAGGCCGGATCGAGCGGTTCACCCAGCCGGCCGGCCACGCGGCGATATTCCTCGGCCGCCGGCCGCGCGTTGATCTGGAACACGGTGCGGGCATGGGGATCGGCCGCGGTGACGACCATCTTCTCGGCGCCGGGGCGATAGTGATGGGCGGTGAAACCCTGCATCGGCCGCCGGCTGGCCAGAATGGCCACGGCCGCTGCATCCTTCACAAAGCGCCCGCCCACCAGAATGCCGGTTTCCCGGAACCGCAGGCCATCGCCCGAAGAGCCGCCCACCATCACCGTATCGCCCAGCGCTTCCTGCACGGTCATCGCCAGCAGTTCCTCGCGGTGCGACAGGCCATCGACCAGGAACAGCGCCGCCCGGTTGGGAAACGCGCCCCCCTCCTCGCCGCCAGCCGCCACGGCCGCCAGCGCGGTGATCGCCTGGCGCCCCTCGGCCGGCACGAAATGATCGAGATCGTCGAAGCAATGCACCGCCATGCGGAAAGCATCTGCCGGAAAACCAATGAACACCACGCTATCGGCATCATAGCCGCGATCACTCAGTTCGCCGGCGCTGGTGCAGCCGATCAGCGGCATATCGCCCAGCACCTGCTGCAGCGCTTCGGCCAAAGCCTGGCCCGCCAGCCGGTGCGAACAGAACACCAGCCCGCCAGCCAGCGGGCGGCTGCCCATCGCCGCGGCCAGTTCGGCAGCCGCTGCTGCCGGCTCTGCCGCGTGCGAACTGGCCACCACCAGATCCAGATCAGCCCTCGCGGCCTGTTGCGCCACTCCTCTCCTCCACCTTTGGCCGGGTTTGCCCCGTGTAAGGCCGGTGTTCTAGCGCAGCTTGCCCACCGCTCCAAGCGGCAAGCACACAAACGCGCGCCCTACATGCCGATTTCGCGCCGCATCAGGCCGGCGGCAGGCTGTCGCCGCGCAAGGGTTCGCCAGCGGCGGCCAGGCTTTGCGCCTCTTCCTCGCTGAACAGTTCGCTATGCACGAGAAAACGCATGCCCTCGGGCGTTTCCAGGCTCATGCCGGCGCCGCGCCCGGGGGCGGCATCGATGGTCATCCGGGTGTGGCGCATATAGTCGAAATGGGCAGCGCCGATCCACACCGGCGTATCACCCGCCACATGGCCCAACAGCACATCCTGCCCGCCCAGCCGCAAGGTGCCGCGCGGCATGCAGATCGGCGCCGAACCATCGCAGCAGCCGCCAGACTGGTGGAACATCAAAGGCCCATGCAGCGCCGCCAGCCGGGCGATCAGCGCCTGGGCGGCAGGGGTGGCCAACACGCGCGGGGGAATGGCCATGGGCACCTGCGGGCAAATGGAGGCAAGAAAGCCGCCCGTTTCGGGAGAGGACGCGAACCTGAAGGGGCGGCTTTCCCCCTTCGCCCTTTTGCGGCCGGGGCCAGCATGCCGCCCCAGCCGCAAAAGGCCGTTTCTCAGAAGAAGCCCAGCTTCTTGGGGCTGTAGCTCACCAGCAGGTTCTTGGTCTGCTGATAGTGGTCGAGCATCATCTTGTGGGTTTCGCGGCCAATGCCCGACTGCTTGTAGCCACCGAAGGCCGCATGGGCCGGATAGGCGTGATAGCAGTTGGTCCACACGCGGCCGGCCTGGATGGCGCGGCCAAAGCGATAGGCGCGGGTGCCATCGCGGGTCCACACGCCGGCGCCAAGGCCATAGAGCGTGTCGTTGGCGATGTGCAGCGCTTCCTCATCCGACGAGAACTTGGTGACCGACAGCACCGGGCCAAAGATCTCTTCCTGGAAGATGCGCATCTTGTTGTGGCCTTCCAGCACGGTCGGCTTCACGTAATAGCCGCCGGCCAGCTCGCCCTCATGCAGGTGGCGGGCGCCGCCCGTCAGCACATTGGCGCCTTCGCCCTTGCCGATCTCGATATAGGAGAGGATCTTCTCCATCTGCTCGTTCGAGGCCTGGGCGCCGATCATCGTCGACAGATCCAGCGGGCTGCCCAGCTTGATCGCCTCCACGCGCTTCACCGCCTTCTCGATGAAGCGGTCGTAGATCGATTCATGCACCAGCGCGCGGCTCGGGCAGGTGCACACCTCGCCCTGGTTCAGCGCGAACATGCTGAAGCCTTCCAGCGCCTTGTCGAGGAAATCATCGTCCTCGGCCATCACATCGGCAAAGAAGATGTTGGGGCTCTTGCCGCCCAGTTCCAGCGTCACCGGGATGAGGTTTTCGCTGGCATATTGCATGATCAGGCGGCCGGTGCTCGTCTCGCCGGTGAAGGCGATCTTGGCGATGCGCTTGCTGGTGGCCAGCGGCTTGCCGGCCTCGATGCCAAAGCCGTTCACCACATTGAGCACGCCCTCGGGCAGGATGTCGGCGATCACCTCGGCCAGCACCAGGATCGACATCGGCGTCTGCTCGGCCGGCTTCAGCACCACGCAATTGCCCGCGGCAATGGCCGGCGCCAGCTTCCAGGCGGCCATCAGGATCGGGAAGTTCCAGGGGATGATCTGGCCCACCACGCCCAGCGGCTCGTGGAAGTGATAGGCGACCGTGTCATGGTCGATCTCGGCGATCGAGCCTTCCTGGGCGCGCACGCAGGCGGCAAAATAGCGGAAATGATCGATGGCGAGGGGAATGTCGGCCAGCGTCGTCTCGCGGATCGGCTTGCCGTTGTCGATGGTTTCCACCAGCGCCAGCAGGTCGAGATTGGCCTCCAGCCGGTCGGCGATCTTCAGCAGGATGTTCGAACGCTCGGTGGGCGAACGGCGCGCCCAGCCCTCGCGGGCGGCATGGGCGGCATCGAGGGCCAGCTCGATATCCTCGGCCGTGCCGCGCGCCACCTGGCACACCGGGGCGCCGGTCAGCGGCGAGATATTGTCGAAATAGCGGCCCTGCACCGGGGCGACCCACTTGCCGCCGATGAAATTGTCGTATTTTTCGCGAATAACGGATTTGCCGGCAAACTTGCCAAGGGCCTCGTGCAGCATCTCAATCCCTCCTGGGTGTGTGGCCTTCCGCAACTGGCGCGCGGGTGGGCAATTTCGCCGCCAAACCTGCTCGCCCGCGCCTGCCCTGCCAATTATACCTTAGGCCGAGAGGGATTTTCCGCCCGCATCCGCGCGCCTCGGGCTCAAGCCGCCAGCCGCGCCGCGCCCTGCCGGGCAGAGCCCTTGAAGCGGTCGATCGAGCCGATCAGCCCGTTGGTTTCATTGACCAGCGTCTGCAGCGCGGCGTTGCTTTCCTCCACCATCGCGGCATTCTGCTGGGTGGAACGATCCAGCCCCGAGAAAGCCTCGCGCACATCGCCCAGTTCGCAGGCATTGTGCTTCACCGCCGCGGTGATCTCCGAGACGGTGCAGGCGATCATCGTCACTTGCTCCATCACTTCCTGCAGCGCCTGGCCGGTCTGCGTCACCAGCGCCACGCCCTCGCTCACCTGGGCGGTGGAATTGCCGATCAGCCGCTTGATGTCGGCCGCCGCCTCGGCGCTGCGCTGGGCCAGCGCGCGCACTTCGCCGGCCACCACGGCAAAGCCGCGGCCCGAATCCCCCGCGCGCGCCGCTTCCACGCCGGCGTTCAGCGCCAGAAGGTTGGTCTGGAAGGCAATGCCATCGATCAGCGAGACGATCTGGCCAATCTCGCCGGCCGATTGCTCGATCCGCTCCATCGTTGCCATCGCTTCTGCCACCACCGCATGGCCGCGCGCGGCCTGCTGCTGCGACTGGTCGAGCGTGCCGCTGGTTTCGGCCGCGCGGGCGGCGGTTTCGCTGGCGGCATGCACCAGCTCGCCAATCGTGTGGGTGGCCCGCTCCACCGAGGCGGCCTGCTGTTCGGTGCGGCGCGCCAGGTCATCGGAGGCATAGCGGATCTCGCGCACGCCGTTCTGGATCTGGCCGGAGGCACGCGCCACGCTGCCCACCAGCCGGTCGAGATCGCCGATCGCGCGGTTGTAATTCTCGCGCAGCGGCTCGAAGCCAGCGGGGAAGCGGGCCTCGATGCGGCTGGCCAGATCGCCCTGCGCCAGCCGGCCCAGCCCCAGCGCGATCGCCGCCACCACCGTTTCCTGCTCTTCCTCGCGGCGGGCGCGTTCGGCAGCGGCGGCCGCTTCCAGCCGTTCCTTCGCCTCGCGCGCGGCCACCTGCGCCAGCAGCAGCTGTTCCAGCCGCATGGCCATGGCCACCAGCACGGCGGTTTCCACCACCACCACCACCGCATGCAGCACCACCCGGCCCAGATCGCCCCCGCCCGCAAACACCAGCGCCGGCGCCACGAAATTGAGCAGCAGATGATGCACCGCCGTAACCCCCGCGCCGGCCACCAGCGCCCGCCAATCGGCCAGCACCACCAGCACCGCAATGGCGGCAAAGAAGGTCATGTGCAGATCGATGATCCAGCCATGGCCGGCCCACTGATACAGCAGCACCGCGCAATACAGCGGCATGGTGCCCCCCATGACGATGCGCGTGCCCTCGTCGCACTGGCCGCCCATGGCCGCCAGCGTGGGATAGATGCCCAGCGCCACCGCCAGCACCACCGGCAACACCCCGCTGCCGGCAAAGAAGCTGCCGCCAGCCACGATCAGGCAGCTCAGCCAGGCAATGCCCACCAGCACGCGCAGGCCCTGCTGGCGCAGTTTCACAAGTTCTTCCATGGTCCCAACCGCTTTCTGCTTATGTGACAACACCGGCCGCAAGGCCCCGGCCCGATCCGCCCGATTTGATCTGTCCGCTTCATGGCCGCCCGCCGCACAGGGCCGCCGGCAGCGCCAATGGCACCAGCCCGCGCGCCAGCAAGGCGCCCACCGGCACCGGCCCTGCCGCATGCACCACCAGGCTGCCCGGCAGGCGCCCGGCGCCGATCAGCGCCAGCCCATGCCGCGCAAGGAACGGCGCGCCGGGCGCTGCCACCGTGGGCCAGCAGGGCAGCAACAGCAACCCCGCCCCCGCCCGCGGCGCAAACAGGCACAGGCCCAGCACCAGCACGCTCACCACCACCTGCCCGCGCCAGGCGCGGGGCGCAGGCACAGCGGCCCGGCGGGGCCAAGAGCGGGGCCCAAAGCGGGGAGAGGGCGGAAAGGCAAACATGCCTTTTGCCTACCAGCAATTGCTGTGCCTTCGCCTTGTGCCGGCCTAGGGGTTTGCCTGTATCAAACCGCCCGCCGGCCCATATTCGCCCATTCCGCCTGCGCCAGCCGCCGGGCAAGGAAATCTATCAGCACCTGCACCCGGGCCGCGCGCAGGGCGCCCGGCGGGGTCAGCAGGTGGAGGGCGATATCGGGCAGGCGCCAGTCGGGCAGCACTTCCACCAGCGCGCCGCTGGCCAGATGTTCCCACACCATGAAATCGGGCTGCAGCGCCATGCCCTGCCCTGCCAGCAGCGCCGGCGTCAGCGCATCGGCATTGTTGGCGGCCAGCCGGCCGCTCACCTGCACCAGATAGTCGCCCTCGCCCGTATGGGTGAAGCGCCAGCTGCCCGGCGCCTCCAGATTGGAATAGAGCAGCCCGGCATGGGCCGACAGTTCGCGCGGGTGGGTGGGCGTGCCATGGGCGGCCAGATAGGCCGGCGCTGCCACCAGCGGCCGGCGCACCGTGCACAGCCGCCTGGCCCGCAGCGAGGAATCGCCCAGCTCGGCAATCCGCAGCACCACATCATGGCCGCCCCCCACCACATCGATCAGCGCGTCCGACAGGTCCACCTCCACTCGCACGGCGGGGAACGTGTCCAGGAATTCCGGCAGGATCGGCGCGACATGGCGCAGGCCAAAGCTCATCGGCACGGCCAGCCGCACCAGCCCCTGGGGCGCGGCGCTTTCGGCGCTGGCCTGCGCCTCGGCGGCCTCGCCATCGGCCAGGATGCGCCGCGCCTTCTCCAGCACCCCGCGCCCGCTTTCCGTCAGCGCCAGGCGGCGGCTGGTGCGGTGCAGCAGCGGCACCCCCAGCCGCCCCTCCAGCCGGGTGATCGCCTTGGACACGGTGGGCTTGGACAGCCCCAGCACCTCGGCCGCGGCGGCAAAGGAGCCGGTGTCCACCACCTTGGCAAAGATCGCCCAAGCTTCCAGATCGGGCAGGCTCATCATGCAATTCCTTTCACCGATGGTTTTCCACCATTGCCATTTCTTTGCAAGAGCGCCGCCCCTACATTGCCCTCAACAGCCGCTCCCCCAAGCGGCGCCCAAGGAGAAACCCGATGATCGAGCTGCGCCCCTTCGCCCAAATCGGCCATGCCAACCATGGCTGGCTGGATGCCCGCCACCACTTCTCCTTTGCCGATTACTACGATCCGGCCCGCATGCACTGGGGCAACCTGCGCGTGTGGAACGACGACACCATCGCGGCCAAGTCGGGCTTCCCCCCCCACCCGCACCGCGACATGGAAATCATCACCTATGTGCGCACCGGCGCCATCACCCACAAGGACAGCCTGGGCAACCAGGGCCGCACCGCCGCCGGCGACGTGCAGGTGATGAGCGCGGGCACCGGCATCACCCATGCCGAATACAACCTCGAGGACGAGACGACGACGCTGTTCCAGATCTGGATCCTGCCCACCCGTGGCGGTGAAAGCCCCGGCTGGGGCGCCCGCCAGTTCCCCCGCGGGAATCGCGCCGGGCAGCTGGTGGTGCTGGCCTCGGGCTATGCCGAGGATGCAGATGCCCTGCCGATCCGCACCGAGGCGCGGCTGGTGGCCGGCACGCTGCGCGCCGGCGAAAGCGTGGATTATCCGCTGGGCGCCGATCGCAAGGCCTATCTGGTGCCCGCCACTGGCCGCATCGCGGTCAATGGCGTGGAAGCGGCCGCGCGTGATGGCATCGCCATTGCCGATGAGGAACACCTCACCATCACCGCGCTGGAAGACAGCGAAGTGGTGCTCGTCGACACCCTGTAATCCCCCCACCGGGAGGGCCCGCCCCCTTCCAGCCCTCCCGGCACCCCCATCTGAAAGGCCCGCATCATGACCCTTCCCGCCAGCCACACCCCTGTCGATGCCGTGATCGTGCCGCCCGTGCGCGATCTGGGCGATGGTTTCACCGTGCGCCGGGCGCTGCCCAGCCCCAACCGGCGCATGGTGGGCCCCTTCATCTTCCTCGACCAGATGGGCCCTGCCGCCTTCTCGGGCGAAGAGGCGCTGGATGTGCGGCCCCACCCGCATATTGGCCTGGCCACCGTTACCTATCTGCTGGAAGGCGAGATCCTCCACCGCGACAGCCTGGGCAGCGAGCAGCCCATCCGCCCGGGCGAGGTGAACTGGATGACGGCGGGCAGCGGTATCGTCCATTCCGAACGCACGCCGGCCGCCCAGCGGCGCAGCGGCGGCGTGCTGTTTGGCCTGCAGACCTGGGTGGCGCTGCCCGAGCGCCAGGAGGAAACCGCCCCCTCCTTCCGCCACTACAAGGCCGATGCCATCCCCGTGGGCGAGGCCGATGGCGCCCGCCTCACGCTGATCGCCGGCACCGCCGACGGGCTGGCCTCGCCGGTCGAGACCTTCTCCGACATGATCTATGCCGATCTCGTGCTGGCTGCCGGCGGGCGCTATCGCTTCGGGGCTGAACATGTGGAGCGCGCGGTCTATGTCGTCTCGGGCGCGCTCGCCATCGAAGGCCAGGAAGGCACTTTCGGCCCCGCGCAGCTGGTGGTGCTGAAACCCGGCGCCGAAGTGGTGCTGGCCGCCCGGGAACCCACCCGGCTGATGCTGGTGGGCGGCGAGCCCTTCGCCGAAAAGCGCTACATCTACTGGAACTTCGTCTCCAGCCGGGCTGATCGCATCGAGCAGGCCAAGGCAGACTGGCGCGAGCGCCGCTTTGCCCCCGTGCCCGGCGATACGGAAGAATTCATCCCCCTGCCGGCCGATGTGCCCGGCGCCAGGCTGAAGTGAGGAGCCCCGCCATGGCCCATATCGCAACCGCCAGCGCTGCCAGCACCGGCGCTGCCACCTTCCAGAGCCGCACCGACATCGCCGGCACCGCCATCACCACCGACGAGCCGGTGGAACTGGGCGGCCTGGGCTCTGGCCCCAACCCTTACGACCTGCTGTGCGCCGCCTTGGCCACCTGCACCACCATGACCCTGCGCTTCTATGCCGCGCGCCAGGGCTGGGAGATTGGCGAGGTGGCCACCCATGTGACCCACCGGCGCGAGGCCGGCGCCAGCCCGGCCGATGTCTTCAATCGCACCATCACCCTGGCCGCCAGCCTGCCCGCCGACCAGCGCACCAGGCTGCTGGACGTGGCCGAACGCTGCCCGGTGCACAAGACGCTGAGCGCCGGCGCTGCCATCCACACCCGGGGAGACAACGCATGAACGCCGCCGCCCCCGCCCTGCCGCGCGATATCGCGCTGGCCGCCTTCATCGGCGCGCAGGATGCCGCTCGCTGCGGCTGCCGCGAGCCGGCCGCCCCGCGTGAGGAACTGGGCTGGAGCAGCCGCCTGCTGCTGTGGCTGCTGGGCGACAACCGCCCCCGCCCGCTGGCCAATCCGCGGCTGGAAGCGGTGCGCCGCTTTGCCTGCGCCACCCGCGCCGGCCACAAGCCGGGCATCGCCCTGGTGAGCGAGCTGCACAATCTGGGCCTGCAGCCGGCCCATCTGGCCCTGCTTTCCGAATTCATGCTCTGACAGGCAGGCGGGGGGCAGGCGGCCCTGCTGCCCCCCGCCCCCACTTGCCGATCACTTCAGGCCGGTCACTTCAGGCCGGTCACTTCAGATCGAAGCGATCCAGTTCCATCACCTTGTGCCACACCTGCACGAAAGCGGCGATGAAGCGCGCCTCGCCATCGGCCGCGGCATAGACCTCGCTGATCGCCCGCAATTGCGAGTGCGAGGCGAAGATCAGGTCCACCCGGCTGGCGGTGTAGACTTCCCCCCCGCTGGCACGATCGCGGCCCACGTAATTGCCTTCCTCCTCGCTCCAGGTGAGGCTGGTGGCAGAAGCCAGCAGGTTGACGAAGAAGTCGTTGGTCAGCACGCCCACCCGCTCGGTGAACACGCCGCGCCGGTCGGCTTCCACATTGCCGCCCAGCACCCTGAGGCCGCCCAGCAGCGCGGTCATCTCCGGCGCTGTCAGCGTGAGGAGGTTGGCGCGGTCCACCAGCCATTCCTCGGGGCTGCGCCCGCTGGCCTCGCCCTGATAGTTGCGGAAGCCATCCACCCTGGGCTCCAGCACGGCAAAGCTGGCGGCATCGGTCATCGCGTCGGTGGCATCGGTGCGGCCGGGGTGGAAGGGCACCAGCACTTCATAGCCGGCCGCCAGCGCCGCTTCCTCCACCGCCGCATTGCCGGCCAGCACGATCAGATCGGCCAGGCTCACCTGGCTGGCGCCCTTCGCGTTGAAGGCGGCCTGAATGCCCTTCAGCACCTGCAGCACATCGGCCAGCTCGTCGGGCTCGTTCACCGCCCAGTCCTTCTGCGGCGCCAAGGCGATGCGCGCGCCATTGACGCCGCCGCGCTTGTCCGAGCCACGGAAGGTGGAGGCCGCCGCCCAGGCCGTTTTCACCAGCCGCGCGTTGGACAGGCCCGAGGCGAGGATCTCGCCCTTCAGCACGGCCGCCTCTTCCTCGCTGATCAGCGGATGCGCCACTGCCGGCACCGGATCCTGCCAGATGCGCGGCTCTGCCGGCACTTCGGGGCCGATATGGCGGGCGCGCGGCCCCATGTCGCGGTGCGTCAGCTTGTACCAGGCCTCGGCAAAGGCGCGGGCGAATTCGTCCGGGTGCTTGTAGAAATGCCGGCTGATCTTCTCATAGGCCGGATCGAAACGCAGGGCGAGATCGCTCGTCAGCATGGAGGGGGCGTGGCGCCGGGCCGGATCATGCGCATCGGGCACGGTGCCGGCGCCAGCGCCGCCCTTGGGCGTCCACTGATGGGCGCCGGCCGGGCTCTTCGTCAGTTCCCACTCATAGCCGAACAGGTTCTTGAAGAAATTGTTGCTCCACTGCGTCGGCGTCTCGCTCCAGATCACTTCCAGGCCAGAGCCGATCGCATCGCCGCCCTTGCCGCTGCCATAGGCCGATTTCCAGCCCAGCCCCAGCTGCTCGATGGGCGCCGCTTCCGGCTCTGGCCCCACCAGCGCGGCATCGCCGGCGCCATGGGTCTTGCCGAAAGTGTGGCCGCCGGCGATCAGCGCCACGGTCTCGTAATCGTCCATCGCCATGCGGGCGAAGGTCTCGCGGATGTCGCGCGCGCTGGCCAGCGGATCGGGATTGCCGTCGGGCCCTTCCGGGTTCACATAGATGAGGCCCATCTGCACCGCGGCCAGCGGATCTTCCAGATCGCGGTCGCCGGTATAGCGCTCGTCGGCCAGCCAGGTGGCTTCCGGGCCCCAATAGACATCGTCCTCCGGCTCCCACGTATCGGCCCGGCCGCCGGAAAAGCCGGCGGTTTGCAGGCCCATCGATTCCAGCGCGCAATTGCCGGCCAGGATCATCAGATCGGCCCAGCTCAGCGCCGCGCCATATTTCTGCTTCACCGGCCACAGCAGCAGCCGCGCCTTGTCGAGGTTGACATTATCCGGCCAGGAATTGAGCGGCGCGAACCGCTGCTGGCCAGCGCCGGCCCCGCCGCGCCCGTCGGAAATGCGATAGGTGCCGGCCGAATGCCACGCCATGCGGATGAACAGCGGGCCATAATGGCCAAAATCGGCCGGCCACCAGTCCTGGCTGTCGGTCATCAGGGCGAAGAGGTCGGCCTTCACCGCTTTCAGATCCAGCGCGGCAAAGGCGGCCGGATAATCGAAGACGCCGCCCAGGGGATCGATCTGGGGCGCGTTCTTGTTGAGGATCTTGAGGTCCAGCCGCTCTGGCCACCACATCTGGTTATCCAGCGCGCGCACGATCGCCGCGCGGCTTACCTTGTCTGCGTGAAAGGGACATTTGCCAACTTCAGACATCGCGTTTCTCCTCGAACGGTGCAAAGCGTCTGACATGTGCTTGCCATGGCCGGGCGGGTTCTCTCCAGCGAGGCTTTTCTATCACAGTTTGCAGCGAAGGTGATCGATCATAAGGCTCAGCCCGGCGCAGCCGTGCCCCACCCCATGGCCACAAAGCACCACGTTACAGATAGTTCCCGCCCCGGCGGCGCAGGCGGCGCCAGGGCCTAGGCCACCGGTTCCGCCGCCAGCCCCCGCTCCATCGCCAGCGAGGCTTCGGCATGGCTGCGCATCAGCGCCTCGGCCGCCTCGGCCGCGCCCTCGGCAATGGCGCGGGCCACGGCCGCATGCTGGGCATGGGCCGCCGCCAGCAGGCCCGCCACGCTGGCCTCATCCTGCGTGTCGAAGGCAAAAGCCACGGCAGAGGCCAGCGGAATATGGTCGTTCTGCGCCAGCGCCATGCCGATGGCGCCATTGGTGCAGGCCGCCAGCAGCGCTGCATGAAAGCCGGCATTGGCCTCGGCATAGAGCGCCAGCGCGCCCTCGGCCAGCCGGCCCTGCGCGCCAATGCCCGCGCAAGGGGCGATGATGGCGGCCAGCCGGGCGCCGGTGGCGGCATGATCGGGCGCCTGTGCCACCAGCCTTGCCGCCAGCCCTTCCAGCACGCCGCGCACCTGCAGCGCCCCTTCCTTCATCGCCTGATCGGGCCGGCGGGCGGCATAGCCCCGCTTGCCCAGCGGCACCACCAGCCCTTCCAGCGCCAGCGCCCGCAGCGCCGTGCGCACCGGCATGCGCGATACGCCCAGCCGCTCGGCGGTGGGAATTTCGGCGATGCGCGCGCCATCGGCAATCTCGCCGGTCACGATCATGTGGCGCAAGGCAACCATCACCCGCTGGCCGGGCTTGGGGCTGCGGGGGGATCGGGCAAGAGGCAGGTTCATGCCTGCGGTGTTGACGGCATGGGCGGCTTCATGTCAATTGGATCCAATATTGCCAAAGCGAGAGGATGCCCCCGATGCCCAACACCCCTTGGCCTGTTAACGCCTGGTACGTGGCCGCCCGTGCCGAGGAACTGGGCGATGCCCCGCTTGGCCGGCAGATCTGCGGCGAGCGCATGGTGTTCTTCCGCGGCATCGATGGCACGGTGGCAGCGCTGGAGGATTTCTGCCCGCATCGCGGCGCGCCGCTGTCGCTGGGCTTTGTGCGCGAAGGGGCGCTGGTCTGCGGCTATCACGGGCTGGCGCTGGCCTGTTCCGGCAAGGTGGCGGGCATGCCGGGGCAGAAGCTGGCCGGCTTTCCCCCTGTGCGCCGCTTTGCCGTGGAGGAGCGGCACGGCTTCCTCTGGGTGTGGCCGGGCGCGGCAGAGGCGGCCGATCCGGCGCTGATCCCCGCCCTTGTCTGGGCCGACAGCCCGCAATGGGCCTATGGCGGCGGCTATTACCACATCGCCTGCGACTATCGGCTGATGATCGACAATCTGATGGACCTGACGCATGAAACCTATGTCCATGCCAGCAGCATCGGCCAGAAGGAGATCGACGAGGCTCCGGTGAAAACCCGGCGCGAGGGCGAAGAGATCCTCACCAGCCGCTTCATGGAAGGGGTGATCGCCCCGCCCTTCTGGCAGATGGCGCTGCGCGCCGCGGGCCTTCCCGCCGAGGCCCCGGTAGACCGCTGGCAGATCTGCCGCTTCTCGTTGCCCAGCCATGTGATGATCGAGGTGGGCGTGGCCATGGCCGGCGAAGGCGGCATTGCCGCGCCCGATGCGCGCAAGGTCTACAGCGTGGTGGTGGATTTCATCACGCCCGAAACCGCCACCAGCCACCATTATTTCTGGGGCATGGCGCGCCGCTTCGGCGTGGAGGATGCAGCGCTGACCGAGGCGATCCGCGCCGGCCAGGGGCGGATCTTCGGCGAGGATCTGGAGATGCTGGAGCGCCAGCAGGCCAATCTGCAGCGCTGGCCCGACAGGCGCCTGCTGCTGCTCAACATCGATGCCGGCGGCGCCCGCTCGCGCCAGATGATCGAAGGCGCCATCGCCGCCGAAACCGCCTAGCCGCCAGCCGCCTTGTTGCCCTTTGGCCACAGCTGACGATCGCCCGGCCTGCCCCCCTTGCGGCCCGCCGGGCGATCCATTAGCGTAAGCCCCCAGCAACACAGCCGCGCCCAACGGTGGGCGGCAAACGGCGGTTGCCTCATTTCCAGAACAGCAAGCGTGGCAATGGCGCCGCCCGGCACGATCCCTTTTTGGGGTCGCCTCCTGGCGGCTTTTTCGCGTGCCCGGCGCCGGCGCCACACCGGGAAGAGGATGCCCTCACAGGCAAGGACAACAGCAAAACCATGAGGGACACATGAGGTACAAGATTTCGCTGATGGCCGCCGCCGCGGCCGCACCGCTGCTGATGGCCGCCCCCGCCCAGGCCGACAGCAAGCCCGCCTTTGGCGCGCCCATCGCGCTGGGCGATGGCTTTTCGCTCGATCCGATCGTGGAGGGCCGGCTGCGGCTGGAAGATGTGCAGCAGCCGCAAAAGGCGCTGGCCGCCGATGCCGTAACGATGCGCCTGCGCGCCGGTTTCGAGCTGAAGAACGCCCCCAGCCATCTCGCCCTGCTGGCCGAGGCGGAAGGCAATCTGGCCCTCGATGGCGCCTACAACGCCTTCCCCTACACGCTGAAGACCAGCAGCCAGTATCGCCCCACCCATGCCGTGGTGGCAGACCCGGACAGCGTGGGCCTCAACCGCCTGCAGCTGCAATTCAAGACCAAGCCGCTGACGCTGACGCTGGGCCGCCAGCGCATCAATCTGGACGACCAGCGCTGGGTGGGCGCTTCCGGCTGGCGGCAGAACGAGCAGACCTTCGATGCCGTGCGCGGGCAAGTGGCGCTGGGGCCGGTCAGCTTCGATGGCAGCTTTGCCGAAAGCCAGCGCAGCATCTATGGCACCGATGGCGGCCCGCGCGTGGCCTATGATGGCCGCTTTGCCTTCCTCAACGCCGGCATCGGCAACCAGATCGCCACGCTGAAGGGCTTTGCCTATCTGCTGGACTACAATAATTCGGCCTTCCAGAACCTGAAGGCCACCCGCGGCCAGCTCGACAGCAGCCAGACCTATGGCCTGCGCACCACCGCCAAGCTGCCGATCGAGAAGGGCGTGAGCCTGGCGCTGGCCGGCAGCTATGCCCGGCAATACAGCTATGCCGCCAACCCGCGCCACTATGCCGCCGATTACTATGCGGTGGAAGGCAATCTGGCCGCCTGTGGCTTCACGCTGACCGGCGGCTACGAGATGATGGGCGCCGATGCCCATGCGGTGGGCGGCCCGTGGTCGGTGCAGACGCCGATGGCCACGCTCCACGCCTTCGATGGCTGGGCCGATGTGTTCCTCACCACCCCTGCCCGCGGCCTTGGCGACACATATGCCGGCCTTGCCTATGCCTTCCCCAAGGCGGTGCCGGTGCCCGGCCTTAACGCCAAGGTCATCTACCACCAGTTCGACAGCGACATCGGCAATGTGAACTATGGCCACGAATGGGATGCCGCCATCGGCTTCAAGACCGGCTTCCTCAACTGGCTGGTGAAATACGCCGATTACCGGGCCGTGGGCGCCTCGGCACTGGGGGCGGGCACCACCACCCGCAAGTTCTGGCTGCAGAGCGAATTCGCCTTCTGAACCAATGCCGGCCCGGCCCCGACCGCCCCTGCCCCTCAGGCCGGGAAGAAGCGGTTGGCCGGCCGGGCCAGCCCCAGATGATCGCGCAGGGTGGTGCCGGCATATTCGCGGCGGAACAGGCCGCGCCGCTGCAATTCGGGCACCACCTTGTCGCAGAAATCCTCCACCCCGCCCGGCGCGTGGGAGAACATCACGTTGAACCCGTCGGAGCCCTTCTCCACCAGCCATTCCTCCATCCGGTCGGCAATGGTGGCGGCCGTGCCGACAAAGGCCAGCCCGGCATAGGCCCCGGCCCTGGCCGCCAGCTGGCGAATGGTGACGCCCGGCCGGGCCCCGGCCTCGATGAAGCGATCGCGCCCGGATTTGCTGGCATTGCTTTCCGGGATCGGCGGCAGCGGGCCATCGGGATCGAAGCCCGAGACATCATAATCCAGCGCGATCGACAGCGAGCGGATGCCGCTGTCGTAATGGACGAGGCTGTCGAGCCGGGCGCGCTTGGCCTGCGCCTCCTCCTCGCTGTCGCCCACCACCACAAAGGCGGCCGGCAGGATCTTCAGACTGTCTGCCGCGCGGCCCAGCGCCGCCATGCGCCCCTTCACATCGGCATAGAAGGCCTGGCCGCGCGCCAGCGTTTCGGCCGCGCCAAAGATCACCTCGGCGGTTTCGGCGGCCAGCTGCCGCCCCGCTTCCGAGGCGCCCGCCTGCACGATCACCGGCCAGCCCTGCACGGGCCTCGCGATATTGAGCGGCCCCCGCACCTTGAGGAAAGGCCCCTCATGGTTCAGCACATGCAGCCGGTCGGGGTCGAAATAGACGCCGCTTTCGGCATCGCGCACAAAGGCATCATCGGCCCAGCTGTCCCACAGGCCGGTCACCACATCGTGGAACTCACGCGCGCGGGCATAGCGGGCGGCATGTTCGAGATGTTCGTCGCGGCCGAAATTATGGGCGGTTTCGGGGTTGCCGGTCGTCACGATGTTCCAGCCGGCGCGCCCCTCGCTCAGATGATCGAGCGAGGCGAAGCGGCGGGCGATATGATAGGGCTCGTCGTAGGTGGTGGAAGCGGTGGCCACAAGGCCGATCCGCTCGGTGGCGGTGGCCAGCGCCGACAGCAGGGTGAAAGGTTCAAAGCTGGTAACGGTGTGGCTGCGCTTCAGCGCGCTGGCCGGCATGTTCAGCACCGCCAGATGATCGGCCATGAAGAAGGCGTCGAACCGGGCCGCCTCCAGCCTTTGCGCCAGGCGGCGGATCAGCGGGAAGTTGAAATTGCCATCCGGCGCCGCTCCCGGATAGCGCCAGGCGCCGGTGTGGATCGAGATGGGGCGCATGAAGGCCCCCAGATGCAGCTGACGATCAGATGCCATATGCAGATCCTCCTTGGCGGGCAGGCGCGCCCGTTTGCGCAAACGCCAAGGGCGGCGGCCGGGTTGGCCCGCCGCCCCTGTGCTCTCAGAAGTCCTTGCGGCCTCAGAAATCCTTCCGAAGCGTGAAGCCGGCATAGCGGGCATCGTCACGCGGCACAAAGCGCACCGTGCCGCCGATGTTGCCATTGGCCAGATAGTCGGAATAATGGGTGTTGGTGAGGTTCTTGATATAGGCCCTCAGCTGCCAGCCATTGTGGCCGATCAGCGCCGCGCTGATGTTCCAGATGGCATAGGCCGGCTGGATGGTGTTGGCGGTTTCGGTCAGCTGATACTGGGTGGCGCTCTTCAGCGAGACATCGGTCTGCAGTTCCAGATCCGCCCCGCGCGCCACGCCAAAGCGATAGGAAGCGCTTTCATAAAGCTTCCACTTGGGCGCGAAGGGCAGCGGCTGGCCATCCACATTGCAGCTGTTGGGCGTGCCGGCCGGGCAGTTGAAATGCAGCACCTTGGCATCGTCATAGGCCAGCGAGGTGTCGAAGGAGAGGCCCGGGATCGGGTGGAAGCCAAGGTCGATCTCCACCCCGCGGGTGCCCACCCGCCCGGCATTGACCAGCCGCGTGACCGGCGATCCGCCCACCACATCGTTGAAATTGGCCTGATAGTTGTTGATCACCGTGCTGAACACATCCACCGCATAGGTGATCTGGTGGCCCAGCGTGGAACCCTTGGCGCCCACTTCGAAGGCGTTGGAGGTTTCCGGCGCCAGGGTGATCTCATCACGCGCGCGCATGTTGAAGAAGGCGTCGAAGGCGGGCCCCTTGTAGCCGCGCGACCAGGTGAAATAGATCTGGTTGCCGCGGGCAAAATCATACTGGAGCCCGGCGCGGGCAGTGTCGCCGCGCGCGTCGGTGGAGCCGGCAGAGGCGTGATAGGCGCCGATGCCGGTCACATCCAGCGCCGAGGCGCCGCTGTTCGTGGGATCGTTGGTGGAGGTGCGCTGGTGGTAATAGGCTAGCTTGTCCCAGCTGCTGCGATAGCCCAGGATAGCGCGCAGCCGGCTGGTGAAGTTCACATTGGCCTCGCCGAACAGGGCATAATTGTTCGAGCGCGTGCCATAACTGGCGATGCCCTCATAAGGCGTGGCGGTGCCCGAGATCAGCTTGGTCACATCGCGCTGATAGCGCTCGTCGTCCTGGGCGTAGAGGTAGTAGGCGCCCACCACATAATCGATGAAGCGGCCCTTGGGGCTGGTCAGGCGCAGCTCCTGGCTGAACTGGTGCGCCGACAGATCGCCCCGGTCGCTGCCCTGATAGAGCGAGGAGGTGAGCTGGCCGATCTGGTCGTAATCCTGGTGCTGGTGGTTGGTCCAGCCGCGATAGGCGGTGATCGAGGTCAGCGTGTAGCCATTGTTCAGCCGCCATTCGCCGGTCAGCGAGGTGCCGTAGTTGCGGTCGCGCACATCGCTGTCGTAGCTGGAAGTGACAGTGCGGTTATCCGCCCCCAGCGCCACGCCCTGCCCGGCAAAATAGCTGGCCAGCGCGCTGCTGGTGGAAACCGCGCCGGTGGGATAGGCGCTCTGGCTGGCGCTGGCGAAGACGCCGTTGGGCACGGTATCGTGCGAGCGCAGGTAATCGCCGGCGAGTGTCAATTTTACATTGGGCGCGGGCGTGTATTGCAGCTTGGCGCGCAGGCCCGTGCGGTCGTAGCCGTTCACTTCATTGCCGGTTGTGACGTTTTTCACATTGCCGTTGTAATGGGTGTAGAGCCCGTCGATGCGGCCGGTGAGGTTTTCCGCCAGCGGGCCGGTGATGCCCGCCTTCAGGCGATATTCGGTGTCGGTGGTGATGCCCGTCTCGGCATAGCCGCCAAGGCGCTCCGAGGGCGCGGCCGTCACCACGCTGACCACGCCTGCCGAGGCGTTCTTGCCGAACAGCGTGCCCTGCGGCCCGCGCAGGATCTCCACCCGGTCCACCTCGCCCACATCCAGCGTGGCCTGGCCCGGGCGCGTCAGCACCACGCCATCGACCACGGTGGACACCGAAGGCTCCACCCCCGGCGAGGTGCTGATCGTGCCGATGCCGCGGATGAACACGGTGCGGTCCTTGTTCGAGGCACCGTTGCGGAAATCGATCGTCGGCACGGCAGCGGCCAGATCCTGCAGATTGTGCAGCGCCCGATCGTTCAGCGAGGCGCCCGACACCGCGGTGATGGCGATCGGCACATGGCTGAGGCTTTCGTTGCGATAGCGCGCGGTAACGACGATATCGCCATTGGCCTGATCGGCAGCGGGCGCAGCGGGGACAGGCGCAGCGGGGGCAGCCTCATCGGCCAGGGCAGGGGCGGCCGGCAGCAGCAGGGCGCTGGCCAGCAACAGGGCGCGCGTGGGAGAGCGGCGAGACATCGGGTTTCCTCCGTATTGAACCTTTGCCCGGCCTATTAGTCAACCTATTTGGTAGAGAAAGGAAGTTTATCTTTACCCGCCAACAGATCCGCCCTCGGCCACCGGGCAAATGCGGCCCAGCATCAGCTGGATCCAGCCCAGCGCCAGCAGATAGGAAAGGCAGGCAAAGCCAAACAGCGGCGCATATCCCAGCCCCGCGGCCAGCACGAGGCCGCTGATCTTGGCAATGGCAATGCCCCCCAGATTGCCGCAGAACGAGCCAAACCCCGTCACCCGCCCCACCGCATTGCGCGGCACCACATCGGCGATCAGCCCGAACAGGCTGGTGGAAAAGCCCTGATGCCCCGCCAGCGCCAGCGCCATGATCGCCACCGCCGCCCAGATCGCCTGGCTGCCCAGCGCCAGCGGCACCGGCACCACGCACAGCGCGCTGGCCAGCATCACCCCCTTGCGCACCGCATTCACCGACACGCCCCGCTCCAGCAGCCGCGCCGCAACGAAGCCCGAGGCCAAAGAGCCCACCGCCGCCCCGCCATAGGCCAGCGCCAGCGGCAGCGCCAAACCCGTGCCGCCAAGGCCGAACTGGCGGTGGAAATAATCCGGCATCCAGAACAGCAGCAGCCACCATGTGGCATCCGACAGCACCTTGGCGCCGGCAATCGTCCATGTCTGGCGCTGGCGCAGGAGAGAGCCGCCGGCCGCCTGCACGCTGGCAGCCCCCCTCAGCGCCAGCCCGCGCGTGGCCAGCAGCCACAGCCCCGCCCACACCAGCCCCACCGCGCCCGACAGCACGAATGTGGCCCGCCAGCCCCAGGCCGCCGCCACAAAGGGGATCGCCAGCGGGGCCAGCACGGCGCCGGCGCTGTTCATCGCATTGGCCATGCCAAAGCCGGCGCTGCGCTGGTTGGCGGGGAAGATGGTGGCGATGGTCTTGATGCCGCTGGGCGTGCCCATCGCCTCGGTGGTGCCCAGCGCCACGCGCACGGCGGCAAAGCCGGCCATGGAGCGCACCCAGCCATGCGCCATCGCCGCCACAGACCAGGCCGCCACCCCCAGCGGATTGGCCCATTTCACCCCCAGCCGGTCCACCAGCCAGCCCGCCGCCAGAAAGCCAAACGCCGCGCCCGCCTGGAACAGCGCGGCCAGCGTGCCATAATCATCGTCGTTCCAGTGAAGATCGGCCGAGATCACCGGCTTCAGCACGGCGATGATCTGCCGGTCCACCAGATTGAGGATGCCCGCCGTCAACGCCAGGGCGAAGAGCAGGTTGCGGCGGCGGGGGGAAAGGGCATCAGGCAGGGGATGAGGCAGTGCATCGGGCATGGCGCCGGCGATAGACGGGCGGCCAGCCCCCGGCCAGCAAGTTTTTCTACTGATAAGGTAGAGTATGGGGCGGCGCGGCGGCCGCCCCTCGCCGGTTCAGAACGGCGCGTGGTCTATCCGCGGCAGCACGTAGCGGGCAAACAGATCCGCCTCGCGCGCATGGGGATAGCCCGACAGCACGAAGGCATCGATGCCCGCCTGCC
>Ga0207806_1000112_pt1 | contig 20328 bp, 17 predicted proteins | sample LuqExpMetageno72_FD_187829 | JGI IMG/M metagenome (GOLD analysis project Ga0207806, IMG submission 187829) | Tropical forest soil microbial communities from Luquillo Experimental Forest, Puerto Rico - Sample 72 (SPAdes) | ecosystem: Environmental > Terrestrial > Soil > Tropical forest ...
ATGCGCAAGAACGACCGCGAGCGCAGCCGTCGCCGCGAACGCGAGGAGGCTTGATCCATGGCTCGTGCATTTTTCCGCCGCCGCAAGAGCTGCCCGTTCTCGGGCAAGAACGCTCCCAAGATCGACTTCAAGGACGTGCGCCTGCTCCAGGGCTTCATGTCGGAACGCGGCAAGATCGTGCCTTCGCGCATCACCGCCGTTTCGGCCAAGAAGCAGCGTGAGCTGAGCCAGGCCATCAAGCGCGCCCGCCACGTGGGCCTGCTGCCCTACCTCGTGAAGTAAGGGAGAAGAGACATGCAGATCATTCTCCTCGAACGTATCGAGAAGCTGGGCACGATTGGCGACGTTGTCACCGTGAAGGATGGCTACGCCCGCAACTTCCTGCTGCCCAACAAGAAGGCCCTGCGCGCCAATGAGGCGAACCGCAAGGTGTTCGAAGCCCAGCGCGCCGAGATCGAGGCCCGCAATGCGGCCCGCCGCGAGGAAGCCCAGGGCGAGGCCGGTTCGGTTGATGGCAAGCAGGCGGTGCTGATCCGCGCTGCTTCCAACGCCGGCCAGCTGTATGGTTCGGTGTCGGTGCGCGATATCGCCGATGCGCTGAACACCGAAGGCGCCAAGGTGACCAAGGCGATGATCGTGCTGGAGCGCCCGATCAAGACCATCGGCATCTTCGACGTGCGCGTTGCGCTGCACCCGGAAGTGTCGGTGATGGTCAAGGTGAACGTTGCTCGCTCGCCCGACGAGGCCGAGCTGCAGACCCAGGGCGTCAACGTGATCGACGCGCTGTTCGACAACGAGGTTGGCGGCTTCACCGAAGCCTATGACCCCAATGCCGAACCCGGCGAGATCCCGGCCGAGCTGCTGGACGAGCCCGCCGAGGGCGCCGAGGGCTGATCCTGCCGATCAGCTTTCCGGCAACGGACAGAAAAAGGGCGCTTTTTCCGCAAGGGAAAGGCGCCCTTTTCCTTTGGGGCGGGCCTTTCCAGCGCCGCAGGGCCGCGCTAGGATCGCTGCCATGAGCCTTTCCCGACCGATCATCGCCGAACTCGTCACCCTTTATGAAGCCGCGGTGGCCACGCTGCGCGCCGATATCGCCGCCTTTGCCGACCATGGCACGCTGCCGCCGCCCGATCGCCATCTGGAACGCGCCTGGTGCTATCCGGAATTGCGCATCAGCTATGCCGGCGGGGTGATCCGCCCGGATTATGCGCGCGCCTTTGGCCGGCTGGTGCATGCCGGCGCCTATGCCACCACGATCACCCGCCCGGCGCTGTTTGCCGATTATCTGGCCGAGCAGCTGGATCTGCTGATGGCCGATTACGAGGTGGACGTGACGGTGGGCCGGTCTGCCCAGCCCATTCCCTTCCCCTATGTGCTGGATGCGGCCGCGGGCATTTCGGCGCGGCCGATCGATCTGGCGCAGCATTTCCCCACTACCGATCTGGCCGAGATTGGCGACGAGCTGGCCGATGGCGCGTTTCTGCCTGGCGAAGCGCGGCCGCTATCGCTGTTCGATGGCCCGCGCACGGATTTCTCGCTGGCCCGCCTGGCCCATTACACCGGCACCAATCCTGAACATTTCCAGCGCTTTATCCTGTTCACCAACTATCACCGCTATGTCGATGAATTCGTCGATTGGGCCGGTGGGCAACTGGGGCAAAACGGCTATGAAAAGCTGTCGGGCGCCGGGGGATTGCTGGTGGAAAAGCCTGTGGATAACGCTCGCGCTTTGCTGTCGGATACCGCCTGGCGGCGCCACCAGATGCCCGCCTATCACCTCACCCGGGCGGACCGGGGCGGGATCAGCCTGGTCAACATCGGTGTCGGCCCGTCCAACGCCAAGACGATCTGCGACCATCTGGCGGTGATGCGCCCGGAGGCCTGGCTGATGATCGGCCATTGCGGGGGCCTGCGCGATACGCAGCGGATCGGCGATTATGTGCTGGCCCATGCCTATCTGCGCGATGATCATGTGCTGGATCCGGTGCTGCCGCCGGAAATCCCCATTCCCGCCATTGCCGAGGTGCAGCTGGCGCTGGCCCATGCCGCCGAACTGGTGAGCGGGGAGACCGGCGCCAACCTCAAGAAGCGCATGCGCACCGGCACGGTGGTGACGACCGACGACCGCAACTGGGAGCTGCGCTATACCGCCTCGGCCCGGCGGCTGTCGCTCAGCCGGGCGGTGGGGATTGATATGGAAAGCGCGACGATCGCCGCGCAGGGCTATCGCTTCCGCGTGCCCTATGGCACCTTGCTGTGCGTGTCGGACAAGCCGCTGCATGGCGAGATCAAGCTGCCCGGCCAGGCCAACCGCTTCTACGAGGAGGCGATTGCCGCTCACCTCAAGATTGGCACCACCACTTGCGAATTGCTGCGCGCCGAAGGGCCGCGCCTGCACAGCCGCAAGCTGCGCGCCTTCAACGAGCCCGCGTTCCGCTAGGCGCGGGCCGCAGAAACGACAAACCCCGCGCGCTGGTCTAGCCGGCGCGCGGGGTTTGTTGTGTGGCCTTATGGCTCAGTTCGCGGTGACGCGGATCGAGCTGTCGTTGGCGGCCAGCTTGGTCAGGTTCTGGGTGGCGATTTCGGCCAGCGAGTGGCGCGCCGAAGTGTCGCCCGAGGTGCGCTGCGGGTAGACATGCTTGGCCTCGGCCTGCACGCGCAGGTAATAGGGCACGGCCTGCTGCCCGCGGCCGGTGTTCTGCAGCACCGCGCCCATGTTCAGCAGCGCGAAGGGATCGTTGGGATTGTCCTGCAGGGCCAGCTTCAGCTCGCTCTCGGCATCGGCGTAATGCGTCTTGCTGAGGGCGGCGAAACCGCGGTTGGTGTGGACATTGCCGGCCGAACAGGCGGCAAGCGGCAGCGAGAGCAGTGCCAGAGTGGCAGCGAAAGTAAAGTGGCGTGGCATGGTAAACCCCTCAACCGATGTCTGGGAGCGTTGTGAGTGGCGCCCCCATAAATTTGATTAAGTAAACATACTTAATCTTGCGTAAATTGGGGTTTATCAAATTTCGAGATAATAATTATGCGATGGTTATGGCGGATATTTGCAAAATTAAGGAAATATTACGCAGGCCGCGCTGAAACGCCGATCCACCCGCCCCAGGCAGCGGGCGTTAAGCCGAAAGTTGCGCAGGGCCAGGCGTTATGCGGGAACAAGCGCTGCTGCCGGCAGGGCCGGGCCGCCATCCAGCGCCAGCAGGCGATCGGTTTCGGTGCGTTCGCGCGGGCGGGCGTGGCGCAGCACCAGGCTTTCGAAGATGTCGGGGTGAAGGGGGCGTTCGAATTCGAGGCCGGCGCTGGTGCCCACTGTCCAGGCCACCCGGGCGTTCTTGGGCTTGAGTGAGGGCAGGTAGAGCGCCAGCACATCGCCGGTGGCCAGCGCCATCCCCTCGATCCGGGCGCCGCCGCAAGTGAGGTTCTTCAGCCACACCGTGGCGCGCATGGCCGCAAGGCGATAGCGCACCAGCATGTCGAAGCTGACCCTTTCGGCCCGGGGCACATAGACCACTGCATCGGCCATGGAATTCAGCAACATGTAAGTTCTCCCCGGTTGAATGCTTGCCGCAGTGATGAACGGCGCGGCGCAACGGGGTTTAAGGGCGGCGCGCAGACTGGCGCGTTTCCAGCCTCGCAGACTTGCGCGTTTCTACGAGGACTTGCGCGAACCCGGGGGCAAGGCCTGCCGCGCTAGAACAGCGCGGTTGCCGGCACGCGCCGGTTTTCACCTGGAGGATGAAAGGCCCATGGCGCTTCCGAGCAAGAGTGCCCCCTGTTGGCTAAAGCTGGCCGACGGCGGCGTTAAGCGACTGAAAACCACTAATCTTGGCGTGCAGATGCTGGCCCAGCGGCTGGAACTGAGCCCGATGTCGAAGGCCGACAAGGCCGGCGAATTCTTCAACTTCTTCACCAAATGGGAAAAGGGTCTCGGCAATGAAATCGCTCAGCTTGCCTCTCTGTGACGCCGGCCGCCTGAACGGGCTGGTGGCGCTGGCCGATGCCGTGGCGCTGATCCAGGCCGGCGCGCCGCTGGCCATTGCCGGCCGCCCCGAAGCGCTGGCCCAGCTGCCCCAGGGCCGCTGGATTGCCGGCACCACCCCCTATTTCATGACCGCCGAGGGCGGCCAGGTGATCGATGCGACGCGCGTCTTTGTGACCGACCTGTCGGGCCTGGGCGGCGTCAGCGTTGGCACCTATGATGCCGACAGCCTGCACCTCATCAGCGAGGAAGCGCCGGAAAACGGCTTTGCGCTGGCGATCATCCCGTTCCAGTCGGCCGTGCACGAACGTTTCGCGCGGGAGGCGTCGACCTATCCGCAGGCCTTCCTCAAGCCCACCGTGGGCTGGATCGCCGGCTTCGATCTGGCCGAGGCGGGCGGCCATGCGCTGGTCTATGATGGCCTGACCGGCACCGCCCATGCCAACCGCGTGGCGGTGATGCATGTGGAACTGCCCGAGGAATATCTGCCGCAGGTAGAGATCGTCAACCTGTTCGAGGCCGATGGCGTGGATGTCATCCGCTTCGAGGAAGCCGGCTTTGCCCCCGCGCAGGTGGTGGTGAACGGCCAGAGCCAGCTGTTTGCCGATTATGTGCGGGGCCGCGGCCTTGCCGATGGCCGCCTGCCGCTGGTGGGCGATTATGCCGGCGCGCGCGTCAATGCCTCGATCCGCGCGGTGGAGGGCGACAGTGTCAGCCTCTATGCGCCGGTGTTCCCGGGCATCAACTATGCCTTTGCCCGGCCGGTGGCCGATTATGCGGCCGCTTTCCGCGATCAGCTGGAGGCAACCCCGCATGAGGGCGCGCTGTGGTCGTGCAACTGCATCCTCAACTTCCTCTATGGCGAGCTGGAAGGCAAGGCGATCGGCGGCGTGGCCGGCCCTGTCACTTTCGGCGAGATCGCCTATCAGCTGGTGAACCAGACGCTGGTGCAGCTGCGGGCGATTTAACGCCGCAGGGCGTTTTGCAAACGGTGTCGGCCTGTTCCTGGCGTTGGGCGGGGGCAGGCCGGCATGCGTGTGTTCGGCGCTCAGGGCAGGGCGGCCAGCAGCTCGCGGGCAAAGCGGCTGAGGCTGTCGTCACGCGCGCCCATCACCACGATGCGATCGCCAGGCCGGGCCACGGCGGCGATATGGGTGGCCACATCGGCCCGCGCGGGGATGTGCCGGGCATGGCCGCCGGCCTCGCCGATCAGCGCGACAATGCGCTCTGCGCCCAGGCTGCGATCGACCGTGCCGCCGAAATAGACCGGATCGCACAGGATCGCTTCATCCCCCGGCCCCAAAAGACGCGCGAAAGTGGCGGCCAGTTCCGCCCCCATCTGCCGCAGCGGGCCATAGCCATGCGGCTGGAAGAAGGCGATCACGCGACCTTCATGCGCTTTCAGCGTGGCCAGGGTGGCGGCGACCTTGTCGGGGTTGTGGCCGAAATCGTCGATCACGGTGATGCCGGATGGGCTGGTGCCGACAATGTCGAACCGCCGGGCAAGGCCGGCATAGGCGCCCAGCGCTGCCACCGCTTCTGCCAGCGGCACGCCGGCTGCGCTGGCCGCGGCAAGGGCGGCCAGCGCATTGGCCAGATTGTGGCGGCCCGGCACGCGCAAGGCCAGCGCATGAGTAGCGCCGCAGCGCCGGTCGACAAGGGTGGCGGCGATCTGCGTTGCCCCTTCAACGATGCTGCCGGGCACCACGCCAAGATCGGCCGCAGCGCTGTCTATGCCAAAGCTGACGAGGCGGCGCGCCTGCGGGGCAAGGGCGGCGGCCTCGGCATTGTCGAGATTGACGACACCGATATCCGCCCGCGCCAGAAAGGCACCGAACAGGGCGCGCAATTCCTCCAGGCTCTTGTGATCGAGGCTGACATTGGAGAGCACCGCCACCGTTGGCTGATAGAGCGCGATGGAGCCATCGCTCTCGTCCACTTCAGAGACGAACAGGCTGCCCTGGCCCACCCGCGCGCTGGCAAAGGGGGCCTCTGGCGTGGCGAAATTCTTCATCACCGCGCCGTTCATGATAGTGGGGTCGCGGCCCGTGGCGGTGAGGATCCAGCCGGTCATGCCGGTTACCGTGCTCTTGCCGCTGGTGCCGCCGATGGCGATGCGGGCGGGCGCGGCGTTGAACAGGCGGGCCAGCAGTTCGGCCCGGCTCATGCGCGGGCAGCCCAGTTGCTGCGCGCGCACCACTTCGGGCACGCTGTCTTCCACGGCGGCAGAGGCCACCAGCACCTGATCGGGCGCCGCAAGGCCGCTGCCATCCTGCGGGAACAGGCGCAGGCCCAGCCCTTCCAGCCAGGCGAATTTCTCCGGCGTCAGCCCCTGATCGCGCCCCCGGTCAGAGCCGGCCACCTCGGCCCCCAGCCCCTTCAGGATCAGCGCCAGCGGCAACATGCCGGAGCCGCCGATGCCACAGAAAAACCACGGATGCGAAGTGAGCGCGCTGTCTGCCATGGCGGCCACGCCTAGGCGGTGGCGGGGATGGGCGCAACGGGCTATTGCAGGCGCCATGACGATCCGCATTGCCATCTGCGCCCCCGCCACGCCGATCACGCCCGAGGATGTGGCCCGTGCCCAGGCCGTGGCCGATAGCGTGGGCGGGGTGGAGCTGAACGTTCACCCGCAATGCTTCCTGGCCGAGGGCCATTTTGCCGGCAGCGACGCGCAGCGGCTGGAAGCCTTCCTCGATTGCGCCCATGATCCGGGCACGGATGCCGTGTGGTTTGCCCGCGGCGGCTATGGCAGCAACCGCATTGCCGGCGCGGCGGTGGCGCGGCTGGGGGCGGCAGCGGCGGGCAAGGTCTTCCTCGGCTATTCCGACATGGGCTATCTTTTGGGCGCGCTCTATCGCCACCGCATCGGCCGGCCCTGCCATGGGCCAATGCTGGCCGACGGGCGGCGGCAGGAGGGGGCGGCAGCGCTGGCCCGCGCACTGGCCTTCCTGAAGGGCGAGGGCGGGGGGCTGGAGCCCTCGCTGGCCGGCAGCACCCATCCTGCCGTGGCCTTCAACCTCACCACGCTGGCGATGCTGGTCGGCACGCCGCTGATGCCGGGCCTGGCTGGCCATGTGGTGATGGTGGAGGAAGTGAGCGAATATCTCTACGCGGTGGACAGGCTGTTCTTCCATGCCACGGCCCATCTTGCAGGGATTGCCGGCCTGCGGCTGGGCCGGGTTTCCGATGTGCCCGAGAACGACCGCCCGTTTGGCGCCAGTGCCGAGGCCATCGCGCAGGACTGGTGCGCGCGCCATGCCATCCCCTTTCTGGGCGCGGCCGATATCGGCCATGATGCGGATAACCGGATCGTGCCCTTCGGCCTTGCGCCGGCGCGCGTAAGGCAATAGGCCCGCGCGCCAGACTGTAAGGGACTAGCGATTTATGCGCGCATTTGTGTTTCCGGGGCAGGGCAGCCAGAAGGTCGGCATGGGCGTAGAGCTTGCCGAGGCCAGCGCCATTGCCCGCGAGGTGTTCCAGGAAGTGGACGAGGCGCTGGGGCAGAACCTGCTGCGCCTCATGGCCGAAGGGCCCGAGGACCAGCTGACGTTGACCGAGAACGCCCAGCCGGCGATCATGGCCAATGCCATCGCCACCCTGCGCGTGGCCGAGGCCGAGGGCGGCATCACGCTGGCCGACAAGGCCGATTTCGTGGCCGGTCACAGCCTGGGCGAATATACCGCGCTGTGCGCTGCCGGCGCTTTCTCGCTGGCCGATACGGCGCGGCTGCTGAAGCTGCGCGGGCAGGCCATGCAGGCCGCCGTGCCGGTGGGCGTGGGGGCGATGGCAGCGCTGCTGGGCGCCGATATCGACAAGGCCACCGCGCTGGCGCAGGCCGCCGCCGTGGCGCCTGATGGCACCAGCGAAGTGTGCGCCGTGGCCAACGACAATGATCCCGGCCAGGTTGTCCTTTCGGGCCACAGGGGCGCGATCGAGCGGGCCATCGCGCTGGTGAAGGAGCATGGCATCAAGCGCGGCGTGGCGCTGCCGGTGTCGGCCCCGTTCCACTGCCCGCTGATGCAGCCCGCCGCCGATGCCATGGCCGAGGCGCTGGCGAAAACGGCGCCCGGCGCCCTGCGCGTGGCGCTCTATGCCAATGTCACCGCCGATGTGGTGACAGACCCGGCCGTAGTGCAGCGCCTGCTGGTGGAGCAGGTGTGTGGCCGCGTGCGCTGGCGCGAGAGCGTGATCGCCATGCAGGCGGCCGGCGTTGCCGAATTCGTCGAGCTGGGCGGCAAGGTGCTGGGGCCGATGATCGGCCGCAGCGTGAAGGATGTGAAAGTGACCAGCGTGGTGACGATGGCCGACATCGAGGCGCTGCTGAAGGAGATCGCATGATGTTTTCGCTGGAAGGGATGACCGCGCTCGTCACGGGCGCATCGGGGGGCATCGGCAGCGCGGTGGCCAGGGCACTGGCCGGGCAGGGCGCCCGCCTGGCGCTCTCGGGCAGCAATGCCGACAAGCTGGAGGCCTTTGCCGCCGAGCTGGGCGGTGATCATGTGTGCGTGGTGGCCAATCTGGCCGACAAGGACAGCGTGGAAGCGCTGGTGCCGGCAGCGCTCGAAAAGCTGGGCAAGCTGGATATCCTCGTCAACAATGCCGGCATCACGCGTGACAATCTGGCCATGCGGATGAAGGATGAGGAATGGGAAGCGGTGATCCGCCTCAACCTCGAAGGCGCCTTCCGCCTGATGCGCGCTGCCACCAAGCCGATGATGAAGGCCCGCTTCGGCCGCATCGTCAACATCACATCCGTGGTGGGCGCCACCGGCAATCCGGGCCAGGTGAACTATGCCGCGGCCAAGGCCGGCCTTGTCGGCGCCAGCAAGAGCCTGGCGCAGGAACTGGCCAGCCGCAACGTGACGGTGAACTGCGTGGCCCCCGGCTTCATCCGCACGGCGATGACCGACGTGCTGCCTGATGCCCAGAAGGAGGCGCTGAACGCGCGCATCCCCATGGGCCGCATGGGCGAGGGCGAGGATATTGGCGCGGCGGTGGCCTATCTCGCCAGCAAGGAAGCCGGCTATGTGACCGGGCAGACGCTGCATGTGAACGGCGGCATGGCTATGTTCGCCTGACGGCCTGGGCGATGTTCGCCTGACAGCAGGCACGATCCTCGCCTGAGAGAAAATGCCCCCGCTGCCCCGGCATGCGGGGGCATTTGCCTGCATATCCCCGATTTCCCGCAGAATTATCACCAGAAACGCGCGCGGCCTTCAGGATAAGGCTTGCCGAGGGCGGGGCTTGCGTTAAGGAAGGTGGTCCGAATTTCGTGGAAAACGGGCCGGCGATTCCGCGCAGGGGCCGTTTTCGCATGGGCAACCGCGCCGCGCCGGCACCGCAAGGGCCGCAGGCCTTGAGGCTGGGATTGGGACATTGATGAAGGGCAATCTGGCATGAAGGCGACACTGGAACGCGCCACTTTGCTGCGCTGCCTCGGCCATGTGCAATCGGTGGTGGAACGACGCAACACGATCCCCATCCTCTCCAACGTGCTGATCGAGGCGGGCGGCGATGGTTCGCTCAAGGTGATGGCCACCGACCTCGACCTGCAGGTGGTGGAATTCATGAGCGCGGTGAGCGTGGAAGCGCCCGGTTCGATCACCGTATCGGCGCATTTGCTGTTCGATATCGCCCGCAAGCTGCCCGATGGCGCGCAGGTGCAGCTGCAGACGGCCGAGAACCGCCTGGTGGTGAAGGCCGGCCGCAGCCGCTTCACCCTGCCCACCCTGCCGCGCGATGATTTCCCGGTGATCGTGGAAGGCGATCTGCCGACCAGCTTTGAACTGCCGGCGGCAACGCTGGCCCAGCTGATCGATCGCACCCGCTTTGCCATCAGCACCGAGGAAACGCGCTACTACCTCAACGGCATCTTCCTGCATGTGACGGAAGATGAGCTGAAGGGGGCTGCCACCGATGGCCATCGCCTGGCCCGCTTCACCCTGGCCCGCCCGGATGGCGCCGAAGGCATGCCCGATGTGATCGTGCCCAGGAAAGCCGTGGCCGAGCTGCGCAAGCTGCTGGAAGAGGCGCTGGACACCGCCGTGCAGATCGACCTGTCGGCCAGCAAGATCCGCTTCACCCTGGCCGGCCAGAACGGCGTGGTGCTGACCAGCAAGCTGATCGACGGGCAGTTCCCCGATTACACCCGCGTGATCCCCACCGGCAATGACAAGCTGCTGCGGCTGGACCCCAAGAGCTTCTACGAGGGCGTGGACCGCGTGGCCACCATCGCCACCGAGAAGACCCGCGCGGTGAAGATGACGCTGGAGACCGACCGGGTCACGCTGTCGGTCACCTCGCCCGACAATGGCACCGCGGCCGAAGAGCTGCCGGCCGATTACGATGCCCCCGGCTTCGAGATCGGCTTCAACGCCAATTACCTGAAGGACATCCTCGGCCAGATCGATGGCGATACGGTGGAGCTGCATCTGGCCGATGCCGGTGCCCCCACGCTGATCCGCCAGAGCGACAAGAGCCCGGCGCTTTATGTGCTGATGCCGATGCGGGTGTAATCCCGCCTGGGGCGGGCGGGGCGAGGGGGCTGCCCCCGCCCCGCCGCCTCATTCGCGCACGGCGTCCACCATGGCCTGCGTGTTCACGAATTTCTCGCGCGGGGCGCCGGGGCGGGCGCGGGCCACTTCGGCGGCATTGATCTTCTGCCAGTCGCGGAAGGTGATCACCTGCAGCGCGCGCTCTGCCGCCAGCGCGTCGAAGCCGGCGCGGCCCTGCCTGCCGCTGCCCTCGGGCGAGAGGGCCGGGGTGCCGGCCAGATCGGCGGCAATCGCATCGATCAGCGCATAGCCATCGGGCCGGTTGGTGCCGATGGTGCCCGATGGCCCCCGCCGCGCCCAGCCCACGCAATAGAGCCCCGGCAGGATGCGCCCGTCCACATTGGCAAAGCGGCCGGCGCTCTCGTCATAGGGCACGCCGGGGATGGGGCTGGTTTGGTAGCCGATGCAGGCCACCACCAGCCGTGCCGGCAGGCGATAGACCTCGCCCGTGCCCACTGCCCGGCCGCCTTCCAGCCGGGTGCGTTCCACTTCCACCGCTTCCACCTGGCCGTCGCCGATCAGCGCGCGGGGGGCGGCGAAGAAATCGAAGGTGATGTCGAAGGGATGGGTGGCGCCATCGGGCCCGGTGGCAAAGGCGCGCAGGTGCTGCAGCGATTTGCGCAGGCCCGGATCAAGCGCTGCATCTGCGGCCGCATCGGGCAGGTCGGCGGCTTCCACAAAGGGGGTGGCGCGGGCCAGTTCGGCCAGCTCGCCCAGTTCCTTGGGGGTCATGGCGATCTGGTGGGGGCCGCGCCGGCCCAGGATCGTCACCCCTTCAAGGCCCGATCCCGCCAGCGCCTCCAGCGCATGGGCAACGATATCGCTGCCCTCGAATTCCTCCGGCGTCTTGGCAAGGATGCGCGCCACATCCAGCGCCACATTGCCATTGCCGATCACCACCGCGCGCCCGCCGGCCAGATCCGGCGCCAGGCCGGCATGCTGCGGATGACCATTATACCAGCCGACGAAAGCCGCGCTGCCAAACACATTGCCCAGATCCGCCCCCGGCAGGGCCAGCGGCTTGTCGGCCGGCGCGCCGGTGGCCAGCACCACGGCATCATACAGCCCCTGCAATTCGGCCACGGACAGATCCGCCCCCACGCTGACATGGCCGATGAAACGCACATTCTCGGTCAGCGCCACGGCCTCGTAGCGGCGCGCCACCCCCTTGATCGACTGGTGATCGGGCGCCACCCCGCTGCGGATCAGGCCAAAGGGCGACGGCAGGCGGTCGAAGATGTCGATCTTCACGCCATCGCCCCATAATTTCTGCGCGGCCTCGGCGGTGTAATAGCCGGCCGGGCCAGAACCGATAATGGCGATATGCAGCATGGGCAGGCCTCTCCTTCTGCCAGGTTCTTGGGCCCGAGTGGATACCCTAAGCTGCCGCCGCGCAAGCGAAATCGCATGCTATCGTGCTTTCCGGCCACTTAACCCTTTGGCAAGCCGGATAACCTAGGATGACCGCCGACCAGGGGAATTTTCGGGTACATGATGGCAGGATCGACAAAGGGGCGCGAAGACGCCGTGCGGCGCAGGCCGATAAACGCCAAGGCCGCCCCCCGGCCGAATGCAGAGGGTGTGGATATTGCCCGCCTGCGCCAGGCGCCGGCCCCGCGCCGCCGGCAAAGCGAGCCCTATCCGGGCTATTTCCACCTTTCCGAAGGCTGGGCGATGGTGGCCCCGGCAATGGCCACGGCCGCCTTGCTGCTGGCGCTGAGCGGCATGGCGCTGCCCGATCATTATGTGCTGCTGGCCGCGGCGCTGGCGGTGGGGCTGGTGGCGCTGTCGCCGCTGTTCGTGCGGCTGGAACGGGCGCCGCGGCGCTCGCCAGCCCAGCGCTATGCGGTGATGAGCGCAGCCGTGGGCCTGCCGATGGCGCTGTTTGGCGCGGGGCTGGGCCGCTGGCTGGCAACCGGGGCGATGGCCAGCCCGGTGCTGGGCATTGGCGCGCTGCTGGTGGTAACGCTGGTGGTGGCGATCGTGCAATCGGGCCGGCTGCCGGCGCTGCTGCTGGCGATCACCGCGCTGTGGACAGGCCCGGCGCTGGTGGCGGGCACCTGGGCGGCGGTGGTGATCCTGCTGCTGGGGGCGCTGGCCGGCCTTGCCGCGGCGCTGCGCCAGATCGGGCTGGACCGGCAGGCGCAGGCCGAGCAGCGCGAGATGCGCCGCGTGCAGATGCGCGCCGAGGAGATCCTCTCCGACTATGAGCAGACCGGCCAGGGCTGGTTCTGGGAAACCGACCGGCGCGGCATTCTCACCTATGTCTCGGCGCCGATCGGCGCGCTGCTGGGGCGTCGGCAGGAGGACCTGCTGGGCCGGCCGCTGGGCGATCTGTTCGAGCCGGAACTGCTGGCGCAGGACAATGAGGCCGCCTCTGGCCAGGGCGGCGAGCGCAGCCTGCATTTCCACCTCAACGCCCGCTCGCCCTTCCAGGATATTTCGGTGCGCGCCGCCACCCCGCATGAGGAGCGCTGGTGGGCTATTTCGGGCCGGCCGGTCTATGATGGCTTCAACAATTTCCTCGGCTTTCGCGGTTCGGGCAGCGATCTGACCGAACAGCGCCGCAGCCAGCAGCGCGCCTCGCGCCTGGCCCATTACGATTCGCTGACCGGCCTGGCCAATCGCTTCCAGATGAGCCAGACGCTGGAAAAGATCCTCATCGCTCCCAAGATCGACCACCGCGCCTGCGCCGTCTTCCTGCTCGACCTAGACCGCTTCAAGCAGGTGAACGACACGATGGGCCACCCGGCCGGCGATGCGCTGCTGAAGCAGGTGGCGCAGCGGCTGGAGCGGTCTGTTGGCGACATGGGCAAGGTGGGGCGCCTGGGCGGCGACGAGTTCAAGGTGATCCTGCCCGGCCGGGTGGCGCGCGAGAAGCTGGGCGGCCTGGCCCAGCAGATCATCGACAGCCTCTCGCAGCCCTATTCCATCGAGGGGGCGCGGGTGATGATCGGCGCTTCTGTGGGCATTGCCATTGCGCCCGAGGATGGCGTGACCAGCGAGGCGATCATCCGCAACGCTGATCTGGCCCTCTATGCCGCCAAGGACAGGGGCCGGGGCTGCTATCATTTCTATGCCGCCGATCTGCATTCCGACGCGGAAGAGCGCCGCCAGCTGGAGCACGACCTGCGCGATGCCATCACCCATGGCGGGCTGGAGCTGTTTTATCAGCCGGTGGTGCACACCGGCACCGAACGGATCACCGGCTTTGAGGCGCTGATGCGCTGGCACCACCCCACGCGGGGCTGGCTGTCGCCCACCAAGTTCATTCCCGTGGCCGAAGAGGCCGGGCTGATCGCGCCGCTGGGCGAATGGGCGCTGCGCACCGCTTGCCACGATCTGGCGCGCTGGCCAACCAATGTGCGGGTGGCGGTGAATGTGTCGCCGCTGCAATTTGCCAATCCGCAGCTGCCGGGCATTGTCACCAGCGCGCTGGCGGCCGCCCAGGTGGCCCCCGGCCGGCTGGAGCTGGAGATTACCGAAAGCGTTTTCCTCAACGATGATGCCGGCACCGATGCGATGTTCGCCGCGCTGAAGCGGGTGGGCGTGCGCCTGGCGCTGGATGATTTCGGCACCGGCTATTCCAGCCTTGGCTATCTGAAGAAGGCGCCGTTCGACAAGATCAAGATCGACCAGAGCTTTGTGCGCGGCGCCACCCAGCCGGGCAGCCGCAACGGGGCGATCATTGCCTCCATCGTGTCGCTGGCCGATGCGCTGGGCATGGAAACCACCGCGGAAGGCGTGCAGACGCTGGACGAGCTGGATCTGGTGCGCGAGCTGGGCTGCAGCCATGTGCAGGGCTATATCTATGCCGAACCGCTGCGCCTGGCCGATGTGACAGAGCGCGTGCACAAGACGCAGGCGATCGTGGCCAGCGGGCCGCGATCGGCCCGGCCGGCGCGGCGCACCATGCTGCGCAAGGTGCTGCTGGATCTGGCCGGCGAGAAGGTGCCGGTGACGATCCGCAACCTGTCGGAAACCGGCGCGATGATCGAGGGGCTGTATGATGTGCCGGCGGGGCTCGAGCTGAACCTCTCGCTGTCGGATGAGGTGACGGTGCGCGGCACGGTGCGCTGGTGCCAGTATGGCCGCGCGGGGCTGGAGTTCGAACATGCCCTCAGCTTCGATGAAAGCGGCATGGTGATGGTGTGCGAGCCGGGCTACCGCTATGTGCAGGGCAGCGGCGAGCACAGCGATGGCTGGCGCAAGGTGGGCTGAGGCTTGCTGCATGACCAGGAGGTGACAGGGCGCCGCCACGCTGCTAACGCGCCCTGTCTGCCAGCCCGGTGCCGGCTTCACGCTTGCCTTGAAGAAACTCGATGACCGACCAGTCCAAGATCCGCAATTTCTCCATCATCGCGCATATCGACCACGGCAAGAGCACGCTGGCCGACCGGCTGATCCAGTTCACCGGCGGCCTCACCGCGCGTGAGATGTCCGAGCAGGTGCTCGACAACATGGACATCGAGAAGGAGCGCGGCATCACCATCAAGGCGCAGACCGTGCGCCTGACCTACAAGGCCCATGACGGCGAAAGCTATGAGCTGAACCTGATGGACACGCCGGGCCATGTGGACTTTGCCTATGAGGTGAGCCGCTCGCTGGCGGCCTGCGAGGGCGCGCTGCTGGTGGTGGACGCCGCGCAGGGCGTGGAAGCGCAGACGCTGGCCAATGTGTATCAGTCGATCGAGCATGACCACGAGATCGTGCCTGTCATCAACAAGATCGACCTGCCCGCCGCCGAGCCCGAAAAGGTGAAGGCCGAGATCGAGGAAGTGATCGGGCTGGATGCCTCCGAAGCGGTGCTGGCCAGCGCCAAGGCCGGCATCGGCATCGAGGAGATCCTCGAGGCGGTGGTGAAGAAGATCCCCGCGCCGGTGGGTGATCGCGCCAAGCCGCTGAAGGCGATGCTGGTCGACAGCTGGTATGATCCCTATCTGGGCGTGGTCATTCTGGTGCGCGTGATCGATGGCGTCATCAAAAAGGGCCTGCAGGTCAAGTTCATGGCCGGCGGCACCGAGCATCTGATCGACCGCGTCGGCTGCTTCACCCCCAAGCGCGAGGAACTGGCCGAGCTGGGCCCGGGCGAGATCGGCTTCATCACCGCCCAGATCAAGGAAGTGGAAACCGCCAAGGTGGGTGACACGATCACCACGCTGAAGGGCGGCGCGACCGAGGCCCTGCCGGGCTACAAGGAAGTGCAGCCGGTGGTGTTCTGCGGCCTGTTCCCGGTGGATGCGGCCGACTTTGAAAAGCTGCGCGAGAGCATTGGCAAGCTGCGCCTGAACGATGCCTCGTTCTCGTTCGAGATGGAATCCTCGGCGGCGCTGGGCTTTGGCTTCCGCTGCGGTTTCCTGGGCCTGCTGCACCTCGAGATCATTCAGGAGCGCCTGAGCCGTGAGTATGACCTCGACCTCATTACCACGGCGCCTTCGGTGGTCTATCGCATCACCATGAAGGATGGCACGCAGGTCGAGATGCACAACCCCTCCGACATGCCCGATCCGGTCAAGATCGAGACGATGGAGGAGCCGTGGATCAAGGCGACGATCTACACGCCCGATGAATATCTGGGCAGCATCCTGAAGCTGTGTCAGGACCGCCGCGGCATCCAGACGGGGCTGACCTATGTCGGCGGGCGCGCTCAGGTGAATTACGAGCTGCCTCTGAACGAGGTGGTGTTCGACTTTTACGATCGCCTGAAGTCGATCTCGCGCGGCTATGCCAGCTTCGACTACGAGCAGATCGGCCTGCGCGAGGGTGACCTGGTGATGATGAACATCCTCGTCAACAACGAGCCGGTCGATGCGCTGAGCATGATCGTCCACCGCAGCCAGGCCGACCCGCGCGGTCGCCAGCTGTGCGAACGCTTGAAGGACCTGATCCCGCGCCACCTGTTCAAGATCCCCATTCAGGCCGCCATCGGCGCCAAGGTGATCGCGCGCGAAACCATTGCCGCCATGCGCAAGGATGTGACCGCCAAGTGCTATGGCGGCGACATCAGCCGCAAGAAGAAGCTGCTCGACAAGCAGAAAGAGGGCAAGAAGCGCATGCGCGAGTATGGCAGCGTGCAGATCCCGCAGGAGGCCTTCATTGCCGCGCTGCGCATGGGCGAGGAATAAGGCCTGCCGCGCGCGCCGATGGAACATTCAGGCGCGCGCATCTGTTTTTCCCGCAAGGCCGCTTGTGGCCATGTGAGGAGAACAGCGATGCGATCGATCATCCTTTGGGCCATTGGTGTGCCTCTGCCGCTCATCCTGCTGCTGGCGGTTTGCACGCACCACTTCTGAACCTGCGCCCAAAGGCGCGCGCCCATGCCCAGTCATGGTTGATCGCGCCTTCCGCATTCGCCTCTATTCACCGTGCAACCGAGCCGAAACTGAAGCTGTGCCAAAGCGGCAAGCGACAACATTTGCTCAGTTCACGGGGATACAGGCATGATCCAGCATCAGGCGCGCGTGGCCACTCGCACGCTGATCGCACTGGTGATCGCGGCCATTGTCATAGCCGGGCTGGCCATTGGCCAGATCCGCTATGGCGGGCCGATCTATCGCAAGAATGCGCTTCAGGACGAACTGCTGGCCGATATTCTGCCGCCTCCGGCCTATGTGGTCGAGCCTTATCTCGAAGCGTCGCTGATGCTGACCAACCCGCGCGAATCGCAGGCCCATATCGCGGCGCTCGCGCGGCTGCGGTCCGATTACGAAACCCGCAAGACCTACTGGCAAACAGCGCCCCTTCCGGCCGACGAATTTGCCGTCCTCAAGCAAAGCCAGAAGTCGGCCGATGCATTCTGGTCGGCTTTGGATGCGCGCTACCTGCCCGCCGCCCGCGCCGGCGACCTGCAGACCATGCAGCGCGTTCATGATGCCGAGCTGGCCCCGGCCTATGCCGCCCAGCATGGCGCCATCCTGCAACTGGTCGACATGTCGGGCGCGTGGAGGGCGCGCGAAGGGCGGCGTGATGGCTGGACGGTGGGGCTGGCTCTGGGCGCTGTGGCGCTGATGGCGCTGGCGTTGGTTGCGGCGCTGTGGTGGGTGGGGCGCACAGCGCGCGAGCGGCTGGTCGAACCGCTGGGCGCCATGACCCGCGCGATGGAGCGCATGGCGGGCGGCGATCTCTCGCAGCCGGCCCCGGGCGCTGAACGGGGCGATGAGGTGGGCATCATGGCCCGCGCGCTCGAGGTGTTTCGCCATGCCGGCATCGCCAAGCAGAAGGCCGAGGAGGAACAGCAGGCCGTTGTCGCCTCGCTTTCGGTGGCGCTCGAGAAGCTGGCGGGCAAGGATCTGGAATACCGCCTGCGCGACCCTTTCCCCGGTTCGTATGAAAAGCTGCGCGAGAATTTTAACGCGGCCGTCAACGAGCTGGCCAAGGCGCTGGGCACGGTGCGGGTCGGGGCCAACAGCCTGATGCGCTCGATCACCGAGATCCGCACGGCCTCGGAAGATCTGGCGCGACGCAACGAGCAACAGGCCGCCAGCCTTGAGGAAACCGCCGCATCGCTGAGCGAGGTGGCTTATACTGTGCAGGAATCGGCCCGGAACGCCATTACCGTTCAGGCGTCGAGCGCTGCCACCCACCAGCAGGCCAGCGCCGGCGGCGAGGTGGTCGAGCGGGCGATTGCCGCGATGGCCGCCATCGAGCAATCCTCGCAGGAAATCGCGCAGATCACCAATGTGATCGACGCCATCGCCTTCCAGACCAATCTGTTGGCGCTCAACGCAGGCGTCGAGGCTGCCCGCGCGGGCGATGCCGGCAAGGGCTTTGCCGTGGTTGCCAGCGAGGTGCGCGCACTGGCCCAGCGCAGCGCCGATGCCGCCAATGGCATCAAGGCGCTGATCGCCACCTCCTCCGAGCAGGTGGCCTCGGGCGTGTCGCTGGTGGGCGAGACGGGCGACCGTTTGCGCAAGATCGTGAGCCAGGTGGGCGAGATCACCGCGCTGATCGACGATATCGCCGTGTCGGCCGAGCGGCAGGCGGGCAATATCCAGCTGGTGAACGGGGCTGTGGGCGAAATGGACCGCATGACCCAGCAGAACGCGGCCATGGTCGAACAATCGAGCGCGGCGACCCGCAATCTGGCGGACGAATCAAACCGGCTGACCGAAATGGTTTCGGCTTTCCGCACGCGCGACCGCGCTGCACGGGCCGCATTCAAAGGCAATCCGGCGCATGTCCGCCGTCAAAACAGTGGCGAAACAGAGCCCTCGCTCGACGTGTCCTTGCCTGCGGAAGAGGCCCCCGCAAAGCGCCAGATCCCGGCTGTCTCGGGCAATCTGGCGCTCAAGGGCAGCAGCGGGGATGGCTGGTCGGACTTCTGAGCGAGGTCAGCCTTGCGGGCCGGCAGCGGGCAGGGGCCACACGTCGATCACCACGCCCTGCGGCAGCTTGCGCCCCCAGCCCACGCATTGCACCGCGTCGAGCACCGGGTGAGCCGGGCAACGCAGCTCGATCGACGACCAGAAGCCCGTGGCCGCGCCCCCGCGCAGGCCACGGCAGCGCAGTTCGGCGCGCCAGCCATCGCCGCATTCCAGCAGGTAGCGCGCGTCGATCTCGATCATGCCGTCGGTGCGGATGGTTTGCCAGTCGGCCCCGCCGGGCAGGATGCGCCCCTCCAGCGGCACACCGGCCAAGGTGCCCGACACGCGCCCGCCGCCAATCGCCACCAGCCGCACCGGGCCGCCCGCAGGCATGGGCGCGCCATCCAGGCTGACAGGCGCGCTCACCTCGATCTCGAGCCGCAGGGCAGGCTGGCCAAGGGTCAGCACGTCGCTCATGCCGGGTGAGTCGCGGCGGCGACCTTGGCCTGCACCGCTTCCTTCGAGAAGCCGGCCACGGCCTTGTAGCGGGCGGCAATGCCCTCCAGCTCGCCATCGGCAAACACGTCCGACAATTGCGCGAAACCGTCGGGCGCGCGCTCTTGCGCCATCTGCATGCATTGCTCGGGGCCATTGCCGCGGTTGGCCAGCACGATGGCCGCCGTGGCGGGCAGGCGTTCGGCCTCATAGGCGGCCAGCGCCTCGACCGGGTCGGGGTGGGCCGCCAGCGCGCGGGTCAGCGCATCGGCGTCGAGAATGCCCTGCGAGGCGCCGTTCGAGCCGATGGGGTACATGGGGTGCGCCGCATCGCCCAGCAGCGTGGTGCGCCCGAAAGACCAGCGCGGCAGCGGGTCGCGGTCGACCAGCGGGAATTCGAACACCTTGTCCGCGCCCGCGATCAGGCCCGGCACGTCGAGCCAGTCGAAGCGCCAGTCGGCAAAGTGGCTGGCGAAATCGGCCTTGTCGCCTTCCTTGTTCCAGTTCTCGCGCTCGGGCATCTGGTCGACGGTCAGCTCGGCAATCCAGTTGATGAGCTGCGTGCCGTCGGCATCGGGCGTCTCGATGGGGTAGGCGACGAATTTGACGTCCTGATAGCCGGCCATGATCATGCTGGCGCCCGACAGGAACGGCTTTGCCCGCGAAACCGCGCGCCACAGGATGCGCCCGCCATAGCGCGGCAGCCCCTCGGCCGGGTAGCGGATGCGGCGCAGGGCTGAATGGATGCCCTCGGCCGCCACCAGAATGTCGGCCTCGATGCCCGAGGCAAGCAGCTTGCCGATCAGGAAGCCGAAGGGCGCCGCCCCCGACAGGACGCCCGCGGAGACGAAGGGCGAGACGGTCAGCGATTGGCAGGCCACGTTGAGGCCGCCGCCGCACGGCAACGCGATGCCGTCCCCTTGGCCGCCGACCTTGCCGTTGGTAACGGGGAGCTGACCATTGGGCACGCCGTCGCCGATATTGCCGATGAGGCGCG
>Ga0207806_1000119_pt1 | contig 19704 bp, 15 predicted proteins | sample LuqExpMetageno72_FD_187829 | JGI IMG/M metagenome (GOLD analysis project Ga0207806, IMG submission 187829) | Tropical forest soil microbial communities from Luquillo Experimental Forest, Puerto Rico - Sample 72 (SPAdes) | ecosystem: Environmental > Terrestrial > Soil > Tropical forest ...
CGTGCCGCTGGTCGCCTCGCCGGCCGATGTCACCCCCAGCCTGCGCCAGGCGATCGCCGCCTATTTCGCCAGCGCCGGGGCAGAGCCGCTGATCCGCCTGGAAACCCAGCTGCAGCAGACGATCGTCAGCCTGGTGGCCGAAGGGATCGGCCTGGCGCTGGTGCCCGCCTCGCTGGAGCGGCTGGGGATGCGCGGGGTGGTGTTCCGCCCGCTGGTGGCAGCGCCCGTGGTGGAGCAGGTGCTGGTGTGGCGCCAGGCCAATGCCAACCCCGCCCTGCCGCATTTTCTGGCCGCGGCCCGCGCCCTGGCCGAGGGCGCCGGCTAAGCCGATCAGGCCGCGCGGCGGCGGCTGGTGTGGCCGCCTGCGGCCTGGCCCAGATCGAAGCGGGAGACCAGGCCGCTCAGCACATTGGCCTCGCTGGCCAGGCTGCGGGCGGCGGCGGTGGATTCCTCCACCAGCGCGGCATTCTGCTGGGTGGCGCGGTCCATCTCGCCCACCACGCTGTCCACCTGCATGATCGCGGCGGATTGTTCGCGCGCGGCCTCGGCCAGATGGTCGATCATGATCGCCAGCTCCTCGGTGCCCGAGACGATCTGCCCCAGCGTCGATTGCGTCTGGCTGATCATCTCCACGCCGGTGGCCACATCATGGCCGCTGGAGCGGATGATGCCGGTGATATCCTTGGCCGCATCCGAGCTGCGCTGGGCCAGCGCGCGCACTTCGGTGGCCACCACCGCAAAGCCCTTGCCGGCATCGCCCGCGCGGGCGGCTTCCACGCCGGCGTTCAGCGCCAAGAGGTTGGTCTGGAAAGCGATGCCCTCGATCAGCGCGACGATCTCTTCCATCCGCCGGCTGGATTGGGCGATCTGGTCCATCGCCTGCACGGCGCGGGCCATCACCTCGCCGCTGGTGGCGGCATTGCCCTGGGCGGTGCGGGCAAGGGTGGCGGCCTCCGAAGCGGTGGCGGCCGCGCTGGTGACGGATTGCGTGAGTTCGCGCACGGCCGCGGCCGATTCCTCCAGATTGGCGGCCTGCCCCTGCGTGCGGTTGGCAAGATCGGCGGCCGCGGCGGAAATCTCGCTGGCGCCGCTGTGGACAGAGCCGGCGCTGCCCGCCACCTGCCGCATCAGATCGGCCATGGTGGCCACCGCCGCGTTGAAATCGCCGCGCAGCTGGACATATTCCTCGGGGAAGCGCGCATCGATGCTGATCGCCAGCTGGCCCGCCTTCAGCGCCGCCAGCCCGTTGCCCAGCGCCGAGACGACCTGCTGCTGCACGGCCTCGCGGGCATGGGCTTCGGCTTCGGCGCGGGCGGCCACGCTTTGCTTGATGGCCAGCAGCGCGCGGCCGATATCGCCGATCTCGTCATGCTGTTCCAGCCCGGGCACCTGCCGGTCGAGGTGGCCGGCGGCCATCTCGTTCATCGCCCCGGTCAACCGGCCCAGCGGGCCGATCACCCGCAGCAGCAGCAGGCTGACAATGCCCGCCCCCACCGCTGTCGCCACGATGATCAGCACCCAGGCCAGCAGATTGGCGCGGGCCATCGCGGCATTGCCCGCCGCCGCTGCCCTCGCGCCAATGCCCTGATTATAGGCCACATCGGCTTCCAGCGCGGTGAACAGCTGCGGGCCCAGCTGGCCCAGCGGGCCTTCCCACAGGCGATAGGCGGCTTCGGGATCGCGGTTGGCCATTTGCGCCAGCTGTTCGGCCAGATCGTGATATTGCCCCCAGCGGGTGGTGAGATTGTCGAACACGCGCCTTTCGGCATCGTCGGAGATGAAGGGGGTGTAGGCCTTGACGCGGCTGTCGACGGTGGCGGTGTCGGCGGCATATTTGGCCAGCGCGGCTTGCCGGGTGGCGCCATCGCGCGCGGCCACGGCATGGCCCAGATCGAGCCTGACGGCGGTCAGGCCGGTGCCGATGCCGTTGAGCGCGACGATGCTGGGGATGGTGTTGTTCTCGGCATAGGCCAGATTGTCGCCGATCTGCCGCGAGACGACCAGCACGCACGCCGCGCAGACAATGGCAACGCCCGCCAGCACCGTGGTGCCCGCCAGAGAGATGGTCTTGATCCTGAGATTGCCGAAGAGCGCCATGGGAAAAGCCAACCGCTTGATGCCAGAGGGATGGCGCCAGCCTAACGCGCGGCTTTCACGAAATTGATGTTGCCAGGATAAGGGAAGCTACGTGAGGGGGCAGGCCCTTCAGCCGCGCAGCAGATCGGGCAGCATCGAGCTATCGGCCAGCGCCTGCAGCGGCGGCACCTGGCCGCCCATCGCCACATACAGGCGGATGGGATCGCAATATTCGACAAAGCGCGCCACCTGCCCATCGCGCAGGGAAAAACGGGCCAGATATTCATTGGCATAGGCCGCGCCAGAGCGCATCACCATGGTGCTTTTATAGGCGGCGACCAGCTCGTCGGGCTGGCCGGCTAGGCAATCGACGGTGATCGCGTGGAGGTTTTCCGGCCCGTCGATCATCAGCGTGCTGGCCTGGCGCAGCACTTCCACATAGCGGGTGCGCCCCTGCGTGACGCGGGCGAAACCGGGCGGGCAGAAGGGCACTTCAAACACCACATCCTCGGTGGAAAGGGCGGTGATCACATCCAGCTTCCAGAAGCTGACGGCATCGAGATAGGCGCGCACCAGTTGCCGGTTGGCCTCTAGCCGTGCCGATTCGCCTGTTGCCCCGTTCATCGCCTGCCCGCTCCTGCCTGTGTCGGGGCGGCAGGGTAGAGGCGGGCGGGCCGCTGACAACTTCATAAAATGATAGCTGTCAGGCAACCCGCCCGCTGGCTCAGATGCCGATCGCCTCGTAAAGGCCGCGGATGCGGGTGAGGGCGATGACATAGGCCGCGGTGCGCAGATCGTCGATCTGCTCGGCGCTGTTCCACAGATGCGACATCTGCGCATAGGTGGCGCGCATCTTCTCCTCCAGCCCCGATCGCACCAGATCGATCTCGCGCGCAGCGCCAATCTGGGCCAGCTCGTCGGGCATCGCCACGCCCAGCAACTGCTCCAGCGCGCTGGTCAGCTGCGAGGTGTCGCGCTGGCGCTGGCGGCGCTCCATCAGGCCGAAGGGCAGATGGGCGATGTTCTTCACCCATTCGAAATAGCTCACCGTAACGCCGCCGGCATTGGCGAAGAGATCGGGGATGATCACCTTGCCGGCCGCCCGCAGCCGCGCATCGGCCTCGTGGCTGACCGGGCCATTGGCCGCCTCCACGATCAGCGGCGCCTGGATGCGCGCGGCATTGGCGCCGGTGATCACCGATTCGCGCGCGGCGGGGATGAGGATATCGCAGGCCATCTCCAGCAGATCCTCGCCGCGGGGCACAAAATCGCCCCCGGCAAAGCCGAGGAACGTGCCATGCGTGCGCCAGTGGGTGTGCAGCGCGGCAATATCCAGCCCCTGCGGGTTGACGATGCCGCCATTGCGCTCGGCAATGCCGGTGATGAGGCAGCCATCCTCGGCAAGAAACCGCGCGGCATGATAGCCGACATTGCCAAACCCCTGCACGATCACCTGCCGCCCGCAAAGATCCGCCGGCAGCCCCGCGCGCGCCACATCGGCCGGCGTGTTGAACAGCGCGCGGATGGCATATTGCACGCCGCGCCCGGTTGCCTCGGGCCGGCCCTCGATGCCGCCGGCGGCCAGCGGCTTGCCGGTCACGCAGGCATCGGCGTTGATGTCATGCGGGCGCATGCGGCGGTATTCGTCGGCAATCCACACCATTTCGCGTTCCGATGTGCCGACATCAGGCGCGGGCACGTTGAGCGAGCTGGAGAGGAAGTTCTGGCGGATCAGCTCCTGGGCGAAGCGGCGGGTGATGCGCTCCAGCTCGGAAGGGGTCCACTGGGCGGGGTCGATCTTCAGCGCGCCCTTGGAGCCGCCAAAGGGCAGGCCCATCAGCGCGCATTTATAGCTCATCAGCGCGGCCAGCGCCTCCACCTCGTCCTGATCGACATCGGGGGCATAGCGGATGCCGCCCTTGGCCGGCGCCGGGTGGTTGGTGTGCACGCAGCGCCAGCCCTCGAAAGTGTACATCCGCCCGCGCAGCCGCACGCCAAAGCGCGTGATATAGGTTTCGTTGCAGATGCGGATCTTTTCCGAAAGCCCCTCTTCCATCGGCACCAGCTGGGCGGCGCGGGCATACATGGCATCGACGCTGGCGAGGAAACCGCCGGCGTGGGCGGGCGCAGCAGCCGGGGCGGGGGCAGGGGTGAGGGCAGCAGGAGCGGTGATGGTGGCGGACATGCTCGACATCCTTGTTCTGGCGGCCCCTCAAGGCGCGGCGGGGCGCAGGCCGCGATGCCAGTGTTGGCAGCTTCCGCAGGCAAAGATCAGCTGACTTCGGGGGGAAGGGTGGTAACCTCAGGGCACCACATGGCGGGGCGGCAGGCAGGCGTGCCCTGCCGCCCCGCGAGATCAGGCGACAGAGCCTTCGAGGATCTGCAGCGTCTTCAGGTCGGAATGGAAATCCAGGGCATAATCGCCCCCTTCGCGGCCGATGCCGGAAATGCCGATGCCGCCAAAGGGGGCGGTGAGATCGCGCACGAGGAAGGTGTTGACCCACACCGTGCCGCCCCGCAACTGGCGCCCCACGCGGCCCGCGCGTTCCTCGCTGCCGGTGTAGCAGATGCAGGAGAGGCCATAGGCGGTGGAATTGGCCAGCGCCACGCCCTCTTCCTCGCCCACAAAGGTCTGGAAGGTGAGGACCGGGCCGAAGATCTCGCTCTGCACGCATTCCGACTGGTTGCTTTTGGGCAGGATCAGCGTCGGCTCGATCCAGTTCTGCCCTTCCTTCCAGCGGCGCCCGCCCCGGGCGATGGTGTCGCCATCGGCGCGCGCGCGGTCGATGAAGCCCAGCACCCGCTCGGCATGCACCGGATGGATCAGCGCCGACATGGTGGTGGCCGGATCCAGGCTCGATCCCATCACATGCTGGTCGGCATAGTGGTGGAAGCGTTCGAGGAAGGCCTCCTTCACGCTGTCTTCCACGATGATCCGCGTGCCGGCCATGCACACCTGGCCGCTGTCGTCATACTGGCCGGCGGCCTTCTTGGCGGCGGCATCGATATCGGCATCGGCAAAGACGAGGAGCGGCGATTTGCCGCCCAACTCGGCGGTGAAGGGCACGATATTGTCGGCCGCCGCCCGGCCGATCACCCGCGCGGTGGGCACAGAGCCGGTGAAGCTGATGCGCTTGATGCGCGGATCAGAGGTGAGCGCATTGCCCAGCTCTGCCCCCAGGCCCTGGACGATGTTGAACACGCCCGCGGGGAAGCCCGCCTCGGCGATCAGATCCGCCAGCACCGAGGCCGACAGCGGCGACCAGTCCGCCGGTTTCAGGATCACCGTATTGCCCGCCGCCAGCGCCGGCGCGCATTTCCAGGTGGAGAGCATGAAGGGCGCGTTCCACGGGGTGATGATCAGCGATGGCCCCGCCGGCATGCGGATCACCCGGTTCAGCGTGCCGCGCGAGGACCACACGCGCTCTTCATGGGCACTGGCCAGATCGGCATAATTGCGGAAATTGGCCGCCCCCCGCAGGATAACGCGCAGGCGCAGGCTTTCATGCAGCATGCCCATGTCGAGGCATTCGATCAGCGCCAGCTTCTCCACATTGGCCTCGATGAGATCGGCCAGGCGGTGCAGATAGGCGCCGCGCTCGGCCGGGCTGAGCGCGGCCCAGGCGGGGAAGGCCTGGGTGGCAGCGGCGGCGGCCAAGGCGGCGGTGTCGGCATCGCCGCGGGCGATGTCGGCCAGCTTGCGCTCCCAGTCGAACGGGCAGCGGGTTTCGAATGTGGTGGGCGAGGCCACCCGCTCGCCGCCGATGAAATGATCGGGCGAGACGGCAATGCCTTCGATGTCGATGCGGGGCGAGCTCATGGCGGTCCTCAGATGTAGTGGAGGTAGTAGGCGACCTGCTCGTCGAAGCTTTTGCCGGCCAGGTCGGCCACTTCGGTGCGCTTGATCGTCAGGTAATTGTCGACCAGTTCGGCGCCGATGGCGCTGGTCAGCTCGGTGTCGGCGGCCAGCGCATCGAGGGCGCTGGCCAGATCATGGGGCGTGTGGCGGCTGGTGCCGGTTTCTTCCAGCCCGTCGCGGGTTTCCACCGGCGGCAGGGCATAGCCGTGCTCCAGCCCCAGAAGGGCCGCGCGCAAAATGGCGGCCAGGGCGAAATAGGGGCTGGCCGCGCCATCGGCCATGCGGTGCTCGATGCGGGCGGCCTGGCCGGTTTCGGCCGAGACGCGCACGGTGGTGGAGCGATGGTCGATCCCCCAGTTCGCCCAATAGCCCGACAGGCTGGCCGGCTGCAGCCGCTCATAGGAATTGGTGAGCGGGGCGAGGATGCCGGCCAGCGCCTCGTGGTGGTGAAGGAGGCCGGCGATGGCGCCGCTCATTACCTCGCCCGGCCCGTTCACCACATCCTGCGCGAACACGTTGCGCCCCTGCGGATCGGTGAAGGAGAGGTTGAAATGCAGGCCCGAGCCGCTTTTGCCGGCGATCGGGCGCGGCAGGAAGGAGAGCAGATAGCCGCGCTTGTAGAGGATTTCGCGGGCCATCTGGCGGAACAGGAAGCTGTCGTCGGCGGCGCTCAGCGCATCGGCATAGCGCAGGGTCAGCTCGAACTGGGGGGCATCGAACTCGGCGTTGATCGATTCGATCGGCAGGCCGCAATGCTGCGCTGCCTGCCAGATATCATCGACAAGGCCGGCCGGATCGGTGAACGGCCCGGTGCCATAGACGAAGGCGCCCGGCGTGTCATAAGGCACCCAGCTGCCATCGGCCCCGCGCTGGAACACATAGGCCTCCATCTCGATGCCCACCATCGGCTCCAGCCCCCGCTCGCGCCAGGCCGCGATCGCCTGCTTCAGCGCGCTGCGCCCGCACAGGGCAAAGGGCGCGCCCTTGTAGGCCAGATCGCCCAGCGCCACCCGCGTGCCCGGCTCCCAGCCGGGGCGCAGGGCGGTGGGGTCGAAGCGCAGCTCGATATCGGGCAGGCCATCGAGCACGCCGCCGCCCGGCGCTGCCACCATCTGCTTGTCGTAGGTGACGGCATAGGTGCCAACGCAGAGCCGGGCGTGGCCCTTGCCCACTTCCGACATCGGCACATATTTGCCGCGCGCCAGGTTCAGCTGGTCGGCAAACAGCAGGCGGCAGCGCTCGATCGGCGCAAAGGCGGCGGCATGGGCATCGAAGGGGTGCTGGATGGTCATGGGAAGGCGGGCTTTCAGCTGAAAGGGGGTCAGGCCGCGCGCACGCGCACCGGCAGGTGCTTGATGCCGTGGATGAAATTGGAACGCAGATAGGAATGCTCGGCGGCCTGCTCGATATGCTCGATGCGCTTGGCCAGCTCCTGCAGAACGATCGCCACTTCCAGCTTGGCCAGCCACATGCCCAGGCAAATGTGCGGGCCGCCCTGGCCGAAGGAGAGGAAGGGGTTGCGCGGCCGGTCCAGCCGGATGGCATAGGGATCCTCGATCGCCGTCTCGTCGCGATTGCCCGAGAGGAACCAGAGCAGCACCTTGTCGCCGGCCTTCACATCCTTGCCATGGAAGGTGAAATCACGCGTGGCGGTGCGGCGGAAATGGCTGGTGGGCGAGGCATAGCGGATCATCTCGTCGGCCGCCTCTTCCCAGCCCAGGAACTGGCCCGCCTTCAGCTGCGCCAGCAGATGCGGGTTGTTGGCCAGGGCGTGGATCGTGGCCGAGATCGAATAGCGGGTGGTGTCGTTGCCGGCGGCCACCAGCAGGCAGAAGAAATTGCGGAATTCATCGCGGCTCATGGAAGTGCCGTGGCTGGTTTCCTGCAGCACCAGGTTCAGCACGCCGATCTGTTCGCCCTTGTCCATGCGGGCGAGCAGGCTGTTGGCATAATCGAACAGCTCCACCGCCGCCGGCGAGCGGAAGGGCAGCAGGCGGTAGGCCTCGGTATCCACCTTGTCGACGACGAAATCGGTATAGTCGGGGTCGGCATTGGAGATCAGCGCATCGCCCTTCTCCACCAGCCAGGGGCCATCCTCGGTGGGCACGCCCATGATCTGCGCCAGCATCTGCATCGGCAGGCGCCGGGCGATGCGGTCGACCGCGTCGAAAGTGCCCTCTTCCAGCGCCACATCCAGCAGGTCGGTCACGATCGCGCGGATCTGCTCCTCATACTGGGCCACCGTGTGCTTGGCGAAAGCCTTGGCCACCAGCGCGCGAAAGGCGCGGTGCATGGGGGCATCGGTTTCCTGGAAGGTTTTGCGGGCCTCGTATTCCTCCTGGCTCTGGTCTTCCATGCGAATGCCGCGGGCAGAAGAGAGCAGGTCCGCCTGGCGGTTCAGCTCCAGCAGGTCGGCATGGCGGGTGACAGACCAGAAGCCGCGGTCGCCATTGGCCATATCGCTCCAGGCCATGGGGTCTTCGCGGCGCAGGCGATCGAAGGTGGCAAAGGGCGCGCCTTCGTTGAACGCGTCGAGCGATGAAAGATCAACATGGGCATCGTTCGAGCGCGAGAATGCAAAGCGCATCATATCCTCCTTTGTCCTTGGGGCGGTGCTAAGCCTCAGGGCGGCCGGGCGACTTGGCAGTTGCGGCCAAGCTGGGGGCGGGCTGTTCCGGATGGCGGGCCCTGCGCGTATGTGGGCTTCCACCAATGTGTGGAAGGAACACCGCTGTTATGGGTGAGATCATCGGAGCCGGCATCGTCGCGCATGCGCCGACCATCATGATGTCCGAGCAGGATCGCTATGAACTGAACGAGGGCAAGGAGATCAGCCTGGTGCCGGGGCTGCGGCGCCTGCGCAGCGAAGTGCTGGACGCGCTGAAGCCCGACACCATCGTCATCTTCGACACGCACTGGTTCACTATCGTCGAATTCGTCGTCTCGGCCCATGCGCGCCGCTCGGGGCTCTACACCTCCGACGAGTTGCCGCGCGGCATGAAGCAGATCCCCTATGATCTGAAGGGCAACCCGCAGCTGGCCACCGAAATGGCCGCCGCTGCCACCCGCCACGGCATCCGCACCACGCCGATCGACGATCCCTGGCTGCCGATCCACTATCCCACGGTGAACCTTTCCACTTTCCTCGATCGCGGCGAGGAATGGATTGGCGTGTCGCATGCCTATTCGGCCGATCCGGAAGATTTCCTGAAAGTGGGCGCGGGCATTGGCGAGGCCATCCGCGCTTCCGACAAGCGCGTGGTGCTGATCGCCTCGGGCTCGATGAGCCACCGCTTCTGGCCGCTGCGGCTGATCCCCGCGCATGAGGCCTCAGACCCCATCCACATCTCCACCCCCGAGGCGCGCGAGGCCGATCTGGAACGGATCGCCTGGTTCCAGGAAGGCAACCACGCCGCCGTGATCGACAGCATGCCCCAATATCTGCGCCACGCCCCCGAGGCGCGCTTTGGCCATTATCTGATGATGGCAGCAGCGCTTGGCGGGCGGGAATGGACGGCCAAGGGCCGGCTGTTCTCCGATTACGAGAACGCCACTGGCACCAGCCAGGTGCATGTGTGGTTCGACCGGCCCGAAGGCGGCTGGTAAGGCCGGCAGGGGGCGAGGGTGTTGACCTTCGCCCCCTGCCTTCCAATCACCTGTTGCCCAGCACTTTCGCCTCGATCCAGGCCAGGATCTCGCCGCGGCGCTGGGTATCGTCCAGCACATCGGCATCCACGCCCAGCTGCCAGGCAAGGCCTGCTTTATCGGGATTTGCCGCCAGCGCGGCGATCTTGCCGCGATAGGCCACCAGCTCGGCCTCGTCTGCGAAGAAGCCCTGGGCGATCATGTCTTCGGCATAAAGCGTGTAGAGCTGCACCAGCTGGAGCAGGTCGAACTCGGGGTGGTATTGCACCGCCCACACCTCGCTCGCCTCCAGCGGGATCACCGCCGCCTGCACCAGGCTATGCGCGTTGGAGGCGAGCAGCGTTGCCGCTTCCGGCAGGCGCACCACTTCGTCGTAATGGATGCAGGGCGCATCGAAGACGGGCGCCTTGCCGGCAAAGATCGGGTGGCTGGCGCCGGCCGGCGTGCGCCAGATCTTGCGGGCAAAGCCCACCTCGCGCCCGGCCGGATTGCGGGCGACAAGGCCGCCGGCCGCCATCACCGCAATCTGCAGCCCCCAGCACGAGCCGAACACCGGCAGCCCCGCGCGCGCGGCCTGCCGGGTCAGCTCGATCTGGTTGGTCACGGCAAAATCGGTGTCATAGGCATGCAGCGAGGAGCCGGTGATGACAAAGCCATCATAATCGCTCCAGCTGCGGCCGTGGGGGATGGCGCCATCGGCATCGGCGCCGTTCAGCACATCCAGTTCGAAGGCGGGGTAATGGGCGGCGATCGCCTCGGCGTAGATCTCGCTGGAGCTGCGCACACCCAGCTGGCGGCCAAGGGCGCGCTTGTCGGCGGTGTTGCCTTCCAGCAGGAGCAGTCTGGTCATGGGTTGTATCGCTTCCGTTGCTGTGGCGCCGTTCAGTGCTGCGGATGGGCCAGGCTGGCGCGATAGGCCTGGGGCGACTGGCCGCTCCAGCGGTGAAAGGCGCGGGTGAAATTGCTGTGTTCGGCATAGCCCAGCCGCAGGGCGATCTGGGCGATGGAAAGATCGGGCCGGGTGCGAAACTCGAACAGGGCCTGGCGCATCCGGCATTCGTCGAGCACCTGCTGGTAGGAGCTGCCCTCCTCGGCCAGCTTGCGGCGCATGGTGCGGGTGGACATGCCGATCTCGCGGGCGATGCGGTCCTGGTCGATCGCCAGCGCGTTGAGATCGCGGAACACCAGCTGGGCCAGCCGCTCGCTCACCGGCGTGGCGCGGCGCTTGGCCACCAGCGCGCGGCCCAGCGGGCGCATGTCGTCGGCCCGGCGCGCCACCGGCAGCGGCAGATCGAGAAAGGCTGCGGGAAAGCGGATCTGGTTGGTGTCGGCGCCAAAGGTGCAGGGGGCCTGCACCACCTGGGCGATGTTGCTGCGCAATTCGCCCTGCTCGGCCTCGAAGGCGAATTCCACCTTGTCCCAGCCGCCATGGCGGCCGCGGCGGATCAGCTGGCCGATGATGCCCAGGCTGAACATCGCGTCATAGTGGCGCGGCCAGATATCGGGATCGAGGATGCGATAGCTGACGCAGGCCATCGGCCCTTCGAGGCCGAAGTGGATATCGGTGCAATCCTGCAGCAGGCTGAAATATTCGACAAAGCGGCGGATGGCCGAGCCCACCTTGCCGGCGGTGTTGATGGCATCACCCACCGAGCCCAGCGACGACAGGTCGTAATGGGTGCCGGCCAGCCAGGGCAAGGCGGCATCGCGGCTGTGGGCCACCACCGCTTCTGAAAAGCGCACGAAATCCTTCAGCGGCATCATCGCGCTGTCGGTGGCGCAAGGGGCCTGGTCTGGCGCCGGGCTCATCACATCGCTGGCATTGATACCCTTGTTGGCGAGCACACCGGCCCAGCCGTCCAAGGCGGCCACTCTCACGGCAGCATTTGTCATCTTCCGTCCCCGAGATCTTGTTTTCCTCTCCTTGCTTATGAGTAACCGAGAGGGGCCGAATCATATTGACCGAACACCGCATGGATTGACAGTTTCGATCACCAAACCGCGCCCCGCCCCTTGCCGATTGACCCCGGTCAAGCGGCAGGATCAATTGTCCGCTGCGGCCAAGCTGGCAGCGCAGGCCCCATGAGAGGATGCCGGCACCAAAATAAGGGCATGAGGGCAATGAGCGCACGGCAAGAGGCTGGTTTCCACGAAGTAGACGTCAATGGCTGGCCGGCGGTGGCCAGCGCCATCGTGCTGGGCACGATCGGGGTGCTCTCGTTCATCATCCAGCCCGGGCTGGTGGAAGGTTTCGTGCGCCATCTGGCGGTCAGCGAGGCGCAGGCGGTCAATCTCGTCGGGCTGGAGATGCTGGGCGTGGCGCTGGCCACGGTGGGGCTGGCGCTGCTGGGCGGGCGCATCGGCTGGCGCTGGGTGGTGGCCGCAGGGCTGTTGATGGCGGCCGCCGGCGATGCCGCCTCGGCGCTCAGCACGGGCAGTGCCGGCTTTGCGCCGGCGCGCGTGCTGGCCGGCCTTGGCGAAGGGGTGATCATCTCGATCAGCTTCACCTTTGTGGGCATCACCTTGCGGGCAGAGCGCAATCTGGCGCTCTATCTCTCGCTGCTGCTCACCTATGGCGCCTTTGGCCTGTGGTTCCTGCCGCGTTTTCTCGATGCGTATGGCCTGCCGGTGCTGTTTGCCGGTTTTGCCGGCCTGTCGCTGGCCGCGCTGCTGCTGCTGCCCTTGCTGCCCCACCGCTTTTCCGCTGCCGACATGGCCAACCCCGAGGCGCGGCAATTGCCGCTGGCGCTGCTGGTGGTGGCGCTGGCGGGCGTGCTTTCCTATAATCTGGCGCAGGGCATTGCCTGGGCGATCCTGGCGCTGGTGGGCGCCGGCGCCGGCCTTGCCGACCAGCAGATCGCCAATGCCCTGTTCCTCAGCCAGATCCTGGCAATTTTCGGCGCGCTGACCTCGGTGTTCCTGGCCGCGCGGATCAACCGCGATCATGCCATCGCCTTTGGCATATTGGTGGGGGCGGCCAGCATTGCCCTGCTGGTGGGCCACCCGGGGGTGGGGCTGTTCACTCTGGCGGTTTGCGGTTTCAACGTGCTGTGGAATTTCGTGCTGCCCTTCATCCTCGGGCGGATCTGCGATTTCGACGAGAGCGGGCGGATCATGGGCTTTGCCATCGCCATGCAGATGACGGGGCTGGGCGGCGGGCCGATGCTGGCCGCGCTGCTGCTGGATGGCCATGGCTATCTGCCGGTGGAACTGCTGTGCGTGGGCCTGTTCCTGGCCAGCTATGCCCTGCTGCGCCTGCCCATCCGCCGGCACCGGGGCCTGCTGGCGCGGGGGTGAGGGCAAGGGCGCCGCAAAATGGCCGCAGCGGCCAAGGGGCGGCCCGCCCCGCCGCGCCAAATGGCCGCAAATGGCAAGAGCCGGCGCCCGCCCCGCCGCACTATGCGGCCAGCAAGACCGGCCATGAGGGGCCGAGCAAAGAGCATTTCGGGGAGTTAATCGGACATGTCGAAGATCGGGAAATCCGTGCGTTGCGTCTCCGTGCTGGCGCTGGCGGCGGCCCTGCCGCAAATGGCCCGCGCCGACGAGGCCGCGCCTGCCCCGGCCGCTACCGCCCCCGGCGAGATCGTCGTGACGGCGCAGAAGCGCGAGCAGAATGTGCAGAAGGTGGGCATTGCCATCACCGCCCTTGGCAAGGACACGATCGCGGCCATCGGCCGACAGGATGTGACCGCGCTGGCCGGCCAGGTGCCCAACCTCGAAGTCAACCAGTATGCGCCGACGATCACCGTGTTCAACATCCGCGGCGTCTCGCAGAACGACTTTACCGATGCGCAGGAAGCCCCCATCGCCTTCTACGACGACGAGGTCTATGTCGCCTCGCTGGGCGCCATTTCGGGCATGAATTTCGATCTGGAGCGCGTGGAAGTGCTGCGCGGGCCCCAGGGCACGCTGTTTGGCCGCAATGCCACAGGCGGCCTGGTGCAGTTCGTCTCGGCAAAGCCCACCGCCCGGCCCGAGGGCTATCTCACCCTCACCACCGGCTCCTACGGGCAGGTGGCAACCGAAGGCGCGGTCAGCGGCGCTGTCACCGATGCGCTGCGCGCCCGCTTCAGCTTCACTACCAACAACGCCGGCGGCTATATCCGCAACACCATGGGGCCCAGCCTTGGCAATGCCAAGTTCTATGCCCTGCGCGGCCAGATCAGCGCCGATCTTTCCCCGCGTGACAAGCTGAACATCAAGGTGCAGACGCTGCGCAACGACCATGAGCGTTCCGGCGGCCTCTACAGCTGGGGCGCCAGCTATGCCGACCCCAACAACCACGGCCTTGGCACCTTCACCAGCACCGATGCCAATGGCTACAGCAACACATCGGGCAATCCCTTCATCCAGTCGGAAGACCGGGTGGGCAGCTTCAACCGCACCTATTGGGATGTCAGCGCGCGCTACAGTCATGATTTCGGCGCCTTCGACCTGACCTCGATCAGCGACTACCAGCACCTGCACAAGGATTATGGCGAGGATTCGGACATGAGCCCGAACAACGCCTTCAACTACGACACCCACCAGCACATGTACCAGATGTCGGAAGAGCTGCGCCTGTCGGGCAAGACGGAGCGGCTGAACTGGGTGGGCGGCGTCTATCTGCTCGATATCCACACCGCCAATCACTATCAGATCAACAGCCCCGTAACCGCCATCCCCGGCATCGGCCTGCTCGATTATGGCGGCACGCAGAACACCTTCTCGCTGGCCACCTTCGCCCAGCTGGAATATGCGATCACGCCCAAGGTGTCGGTGATTGGCGGCCTGCGCTATTCGCATGATCGGAAGCACATCGAATTTGCCGATTATGCCAATGGCGAGCTGATGTTCGACTGGGCGACCTCGATCCCCTCGGTGGCGGCCCTGCGGTTCCGCACCTTCGACAACTGGTCGGGCAAGGCCGAGATCGACTACAAGCCGAACAATGCAACGCTGCTCTATGCCAGCGTCAACCGTGGCACCAAGTCGGGCGGCTTCGGCACCGTTTCCTCGAACACGCCCTATACCGACAGCGCCGCGGTTTCCTCCAGCCTTGGCTATCCGCTGGTGCAGGCGATCCCCTTTGGCCAGGAAGTGCTGACCAACTGGGAAGGCGGCTTCAAGCTGACCATGCTGAACCGCACCACCCATTTCAATGGCTCGGTGTTCTTCTATAACTACCAGGGCTATCAGGCCTTCCAGAATGTCGGCGTGAACCAGTATATCTCGAACCACCAGGCCTATGAGCATGGCGCCGAATTCGAGTTCAACACGCGGCCGGTGCGCGGGCTTTATCTGGGCACCTTCCTCACGCTGCTGTCGACCAAGGTGAAGAACATCACCCTGCCCGATGGCACCGTGGCCGACCGGGTGATGCCGCAGGCCCCCAAGACCTCGATCGGCGGGCAGGCGCGGTATGAATTTGCCGCAGGGCCGGGCAAGCTGGCCATCTCCACCGACTGGAAGTATGATTCGGGCGAATATTTCGAGACGAACAACGCCCCTGTCGATTTCGAGCCCGGCCACACGGTGGGCAATGTGCGGGTGAGCTATGCGCTGGCCGATGGCAAATATGAGCTGGCCGGCTTCGTCAACAATGTCACCGACAAGTGGTACCGGGTCTACAACCTCGATCTTTCCAGCCTGCTGGGCGCCTCGAACCAGACCTATGCCCGCCCGCGCACCTGGGGCGTGAGCATTACCGCGAAATATTAATCCCTTTGACCGAACCCTGAACCTGATGCGGGCGGAAAAGCTGCGGCTTTCCGCCCGTTTTTTTGCGCGCAGGGCTGGCGTGGGGGCCAGCCTATCCCTGGCGCCGCACATGGCCTGGCGCTGCGCCGAAATGGCGGCGGAAGGCGCGGATGAAGCTGGCGCTTTCGGCATAGCCGGTGGCGATCGCCACATCGGCGATGCTGCGCTGGCCATCGCGCAGCAGGCGGCGGGCGGCCTGCATGCGCCGGGCGGCCACCAGATCGCGCACAGAGCAGTCTTCCGCGCGCAGCTGGCGGCCCAGCGTTGCCACCGAAATGCCCAGCGCGCGGGCAAGGGCGGGGGCATCGGGGGGGCGGTCGAGCGGGGCGGCGGCGATCAGCGCGCGCACCTGGGCGGCGCGGCTGTCGGGGGTGGCCTCGGCGGCGCGGCGGCGGCTGAGGTGTTCCACCAGCACCGGGAACAGCGTGGCGCTCAGCTGCTTGCCGGGAAAATCGAGGAAGGAGCGGGCAAAGGAGAAGGAATTCCTGTCCTGCCCGAAATGCACCTCGCAGCCGAAATAGGCTTCGTAGCGGCGATAATCGCCCACCAGCGGGTGTTCGAAGCGCACTTCCTCCAGGCTCAGCGCGCCGCCGGTATATTGGCGGGCCAGCGTGTAGGTGGCGCCGATGGAATATTCGGCATCCTGGCGGCGTTCGGCCAGCGTGTCGTCGATGATGCCATACTGGAAGCGGCCCCAGCGCCGCCCTTCCACGAAATCATTGCGCGAGGCCTGCTGCATGGTTTCCAGATAGCGGGTGAAGCTGGCGAAGGCCTCGCGCAGGGTGGGCGCGGAAAGGAACAGGAAGCTCAATATGCCCAGGCTGTCTGCCCCCACCATGCGCCCGGCATAGAGGCCGAAATGGGGGTTGCCCACGGCTTGCGCGGCCTGTTCGAAAAAGGCGAGGAAGGCGCTGAGGGGGATGTCGTGCTCGGCCTCTTCCAGCTGGCGCCGGTCGAGCCCCAGCCGGGCCAGCAGCGGATCGGGGGCATGGCCGGCCAGCTCCACGCAATTGGCCGCGTGGCGCAGGAACTGGGCCGAGATGGTGGGGGCTGCCATGGCGCCAGTCTAGCTTGCCGGCAGCCCCTCGCAAGGGCGCTCAGGCGCCGCCGTAGATCGCCTTGACCTCGAGGAATTCCTCCAGCCCGTAGACGCCCCATTCGCGCCCGTTGCCGCTCATCTTGTAGCCGCCGAAGGGGGCCGCCGTGTCGAGCCCGGCGCCGTTCACATGCACCATGCCGGTGCGCAGGGCGCGCGCCACATCGCGCGCTTCTGCCGGCGTTGCGCCCCACACATAGCCCGACAGGCCATAGGGGCTGTCGTTGGCGATGGCGATGGCTTCTTCCAGCGTGTCGTAGGCCAGGATGGCCAGCACCGGGCCGAACACTTCCTCGCGGGCGATGGCGGCATCGGGCGTGGCGATGAAGATCGTCGGCGCGATGAAATAGCCCTGTTCCAGCCCCGCGGGCGCCTCGGGGCCGCCGGTCACCAGCGTCTGCCCCTCGGCGATGGCGCGGGTGATATGGGCGCGCACCCGCTCATGCTGCGCAGCATTGGCCACAGGGCCCAGGTTCGCCTCGGCCCCGGGCGCGCCGATGGTCAGCGCTTCGGCCGCGGTTCTGGCCAGCGCCACGGCCGCATCAAGATCGGCGCGGGGCACCAGCAGGCGGGTGGGCGCGTTGCAGCTTTGCCCGCTGTTCAGCATGCAGCCGCGCACGGCGGCGGGAATGGCCTGGTCCAGCGGCGCGCCGGCAAGGATGATGTTGGCCGATTTGCCGCCGAGCTCCAGCGCCACCCGCTTGATCGTGGGGGCCGCCTGCTGGCCGATGGCAATGCCCGCCCGGGTGGAGCCGGTGAAGCTGACCATATCGACATCACCATGGGCGGTAAGCACCTCGCCCAAATCCGCGCCGGTGCCGTGCACCAGGTTGAACACGCCCGCCGGCAGGCCCGCTGCATCGATGATCTCGGCCAGGATCGCGGCATCCAGCGGCGCCAGCTCGCTGGGCTTCAGCACCATGGTGCAGCCGGCCGCCAGCGCCGGGGCCACCTTGGTGGCGATCTGGTTCATCGGCCAGTTCCACGGGGTGATAAGGGTGCACACGCCGATCGGCTCGCGGCGGATCAGCGTGCCACCCAGCGGCTGCTCGAAGGGATAATCGCGCAGCACGCGGATCACTTCGGCAAAATGCTGCGGGCCAGAGCCGGCCTGGGGCCCGCGGCCCAGCCAGCCGGGGGCGCCCATCTCGGCGCTGATGGCAGCGCCGATCTCATCGCTGCGGGCGATGAGGCCGGCGTGGATCTTTTCGAGGAAAGCCAGGCGCTCTTCCCGGCTGGTGGCGCTCCAGCCGGGGAAGGCGGCCCTGGCCGCGGCGATGGCGGCTTCGGCATCGGCCCTGCCGCCCAGCGCCACGCGGCCGATCTCGGCCCCTGTGGCCGGGTTGACGATGGGCGCGCTTGCGCCGCTGGCCGGCGCCACCCAGCGCCCGCCGATGTAGAAGCGCGCCGCGCCCGTCGTCATGTCAAAACCCATGGTTCGTCACTTTTCCTCGACAGTGGATTCATAGAAGGCCGCGCCCTGCCCGCGCGCTGCGCGCTGGCCGCGAAATTCCCAGTCGCCGCCCATCGCGGTGGAGATCACTTCCTCGCTCTCGGTCGGCTGGGCGCCGCAATCGTCGCGGATGGGGGTGGGGCCGTGGACGATGGTGTTGGCAAGGCGGCCCAGCCCTTCCACTTCCACTTCCACCAGATCGCCCGGCTGCACTGGCCGGCTGCCGGCCGGCGTGCCCGACAGCAGCACATCGCCCGGCTCCAGCGTGATGGTGCGGGCAATGTCGGCCACCAGATAGTGCATGTCCCATTCCATGTCGGCGGTATTGCCGTCCTGCTTCAGCTCGCCATTGACATAGGTGCGGATCGCCTTGTTGCGGAAATCCCAGCCGGTGACAAGGCCCGGCCCGATCGGGCACAGCGTGTCGGAGCCCTTCACCCGCAGCATCGAGCCGCTGTCGGTATCGCGGAAATCATGCAGGCCATAATCATTGGCCACGGCATAGCCGAGGATATAATCGCCCGCTTCTTCGGGGCTCACATTGCGGCAGGTCTTGCCGATGACGATGGCGATCTCGCCCTCATAGTTGAGGAACTGGCAGCGCTCGGGCCGCACCACATGGCCCTTGTGGCTGTTGAGCGCGCTGATCGGCTTGTGGAAATAGGTGGGGGCGGCAGGCAGCCTGGTCATGAATTCGTTGACGCGGCTGTGATAGTTGAGGTGCACGCAGATCACCTTCTGCGGGTTCACCGGCGGCAGGTGGATCGCCTCGTCGATGGCGATGCTGCGCCCGTCCTTCGTCACCAGCCGGTCGCCTTCGCGGGTGGTGAGGATGGGATAGCCATCGAGCAGGATGCGGCGGTATTCGGTGGTCATGGGGCGGTTCCTCAAAGGGCAATGCTGGCCTTGGGGTGTAGCGCTGCGCGTGCGCGCTGGCTTTGGCCGTTGCGGCCAAGATGCGCCTTGCCGCCTGCGCCATGATGGGCGCCAAGCAGCCTATTTCGAGGCCAGTTTCGAGGACAGTATGAGCGAACTGAAGGGATTGTTCTATCCGCGCACGCCCAGCGGCCAGGCCAGCATCGTGCCGCCGGTGCCCTGGCACTATTCCGGCGAGCTGATCACGCTGGAATATCGCACCGATCCGGCCAAGGTGGCGGCCCTGCTGCCCGCAGGCTTCACCCTGGCCGAGGAAGACCCGGGCGCGGTGGCCGCCATCTGGGCCGACTGGCAATCGACCAGCGATGACCCGGCCCAGATCCTCGATCCCATCCGCGTGCAATACAAAGAGATGTTCATCGTGGTGCGCTGCCAGTTCCAGGGCAAGACCTATTCGCGCTGCGTCTACATCTGGGTGGACAAGGAATTTGCCATGCTGCGCGGCCAGCATCAGGGCTATCCCAAGAAGCTGGGCAGCATCCAGATGAGCCGGCCGGTCTATGTCGGCAAGGCGGGGCCGCGGCTGCAGCCGGGCGGCACTTTCGGCGTGACGCTGGCCGCGTTCGACCGGCGCCTGGCCGAGGGGCGCTTCACCATCACCGGCGCGGCTGAAAAGCCCGGCTTCGTCAACGGCCACCCCATGGCCCACAACCGCTGGATGCCCACCATCGAGACCGACGGCACCCAGAGCCTCGACGAGGTGGTGACGATGGCGGGCTATGATGTCGATTTCGGCCGCTGCTTCACCGGCGATTTCGATCTGGCCTATTTCCCCTCGCCGGTGGAAGAGCTGCTGGACCTTGCGCCCGTCGAGAAGATCGCCGGCTACTGGCACGAGGTGGGCGTCTCGTGGAAGGCGGGCACCACGCTTTATCGCAACAATCTGGCCTGAAGGCGGGG
>Ga0207806_1000123_pt1 | contig 19653 bp, 16 predicted proteins | sample LuqExpMetageno72_FD_187829 | JGI IMG/M metagenome (GOLD analysis project Ga0207806, IMG submission 187829) | Tropical forest soil microbial communities from Luquillo Experimental Forest, Puerto Rico - Sample 72 (SPAdes) | ecosystem: Environmental > Terrestrial > Soil > Tropical forest ...
GGTGAACAGGGCGCGGATGGCGGCCGGGCTCTGGCCCAGCAGATCGGCCGCCAGCGCGGCGATGGGGGCGCTGTCGCCGGGCGTCAGGCGGGCCGTGCCGGCCACCTTTGCGGCGCCATCGGCGCTGTAGAGCGCGGCGGCGAGGCACAGATCGGCGCCTTCCCATGTGCTGTGCACGGCAAGGGCGGAGTGGCAGTTGCCGCCCAGCGCTGCCAGCAGCGCCCGCTCGGCCAGCACTTCGGCGCGCGAGGGGGCGTGGTTCAGCGGGGCGAGGAGGGCGCAGGTGGCGGCATCTGCGGCCCGCGCCTCAATGGCGATGGCGCCCTGTCCGCAGGCCGGCAGCCAGCTGTCGGCCGGCAGCGCCGTGCCCAGCGTCTCGCCCAGCCGGTTGAGCCCGGCCATGGCCAGCAAGGTGGCATCCGCCTCGCCCGCCGCCAGCTTGCCCAGCCGCGTGGCGACATTGCCGCGAAACGGCACGATGACCAGATCGGGCCGGGCATGCAGCATTTGCGCGGCGCGGCGCGGCGCGCTGGTGCCGATGCGGGCGCCGGGCGGCAGATCGGCAATGCTGGCCGCGGGAATATCGGGCCCGCTCACCAGGCAATCGCGCACATCCTCACGCGGGAGGATTGCGGCCAGCGCAATGGCCGCCGGGCGGATCGTCTCCACATCCTTCAGGCTGTGGACGGCAAAGTCGATCTCGCCTGCCAGCAGCCAGCCATCCAGCTCCTTCGTCCACAGCGCCTTGCCGCCGATCTCGGCCAGCGGCCGGTCCAGCACCTTGTCGCCGCTGGCGGTCACCGGCACCAGCTCCACGGCCGCCTGCGGCCAGCCATGGGCGGCGATCAGGCGCGCGCGGGCTTCTTCTGCCTGGGCCATGGCCAGCGGCGAACGACGGGTGCCCAGGCGCAGTGGCCGGGAAGGAACAGGTGCGGTGCAATCAACCATGGCGGCTTGTGCTAGACGGCAATCTCGTTAAGGGGAAGCCACTGGATGACAACATCAGGCTTGAAACGGCGCCGGCTTTGACCACGGTTCTCGGCATTGAATCCTCCTGCGACGAGACCGCCGCGGCGCTGGTTACCGGCGAACGGGTGATCCTTGCCCAGCATATCGCCAGCCAGGACGAGGCGCACCGCCCCTATGGCGGCGTGGTGCCCGAGATCGCCGCGCGCGCCCATGCCGAGCGGATTGCCCCGCTGGTGGCGGCCACGCTGGCCGATGCCGGCATGGCGCTGGCCGATGTCGATGTGATTGCCGCAACCGCGGGCCCGGGCCTTATCGGCGGGGTAATGGTGGGGCTGGTCACGGCCAAGGCGCTGGCGATGGCCACCGGCAAGCCGCTGGTGGCGGTAAACCATCTGGAAGGCCATGCGCTGTCGCCCCGGCTGGCCGATGCGGGGCTGGCCTTTCCCTATCTGCTGCTGCTGGTGTCGGGCGGCCATTGCCAGTTGCTGCTGGTGGAAGGGGTGGGCGCCTATCGCCGCCTTGGCACCACCATCGACGATGCGCTGGGCGAGGCGTTCGACAAGACCGCCAAGATCCTTGGCCTGGGCTATCCCGGCGGCCCGGCGGTGGAGCGGCTGGCGGCCATGGGCAATGCCAAAGCCGTGCCGCTGCCGCGCCCGCTGCTGGGCTCTGCCGAGCCGCATTTCTCCTTCGCCGGCCTGAAGAGCGCGGTGCTGCGCGCGCATGAGGCCGGCAGCCATGCGCCCGAGGACATTGCCGCCGCCTTCCAGCAGGCCGCGATAGACTGCCTTCTCGATCGCACCCGGCGCGCCCTTGCGGCGGCCCGCGCGCTCAGCCCGGTGCCGGTTTCGGCGCTGGTGGTGGCCGGCGGCGTGGCGGCCAACAAGGCGATCCGCACAGCGCTCGAAGGGCTGGCGGCGGCAGAAGGGCTGCCGTTCACCGCGCCGCCGCTGCCGCTGTGCACCGACAATGCCGCGATGATCGCCTGGGCCGGCTATGAACGCTTTGCCCTGGGGCAGACGGACGGGCTGGATGTGGCCGCCCGCCCGCGCTGGCCGCTGGATCCGGATGCGGCGCCTGCCCGCGGGGCGGGGGTGAAGGCATGAGCCCGGCCATCGGCGTGATCGGCGCCGGCGCCTGGGGCACGGCGCTGGCCGCCATGCTGGCCGCAGATGGCACGTCGGTGGCGCTGTGGGCGCGCGGCGCAGCGCTGGCCGAGGAGATCAATGCGCAGCGCACCAATGCCACCTATCTGCCCGGCGTTGCCCTGCCGCCGGCCATTTGCGCCACGGCGGATCTGGCGGATCTGGCCGCGGTGCCGGCGCTGCTGGCGGTGGTGCCTTCGCAATTTCTGGGCGGGGTGCTGGCGCAATTGCCGGCGGTGCCGCGCGATCTGGTGCTGTGCGCCAAGGGGATCGAGGCGGGCAGCCACCGGCTGATGGTCGAGGTGGCGCAGGAGGCGCTGCCGGGCGCGGGGCTGGCGGTGCTTTCGGGCCCCACTTTCGCGCGGGAGGTGGCCTGTGGCCTGCCCACCGCCGTGACGCTGGCCTGTGCTGGCGGCGAGGCGCAGTGGCAGCGCCTGTCGCCGCTGATCGCCCGGCCGCATTTCCGCCCCTATTATTCCGCCGATGTGGTGGGCGCCGAAGTGGGCGGCGCGGTGAAGAACGTGCTGGCCATTGCCTGCGGCGTGGTGGAAGGGCTGGCGCTGGGCGAGAATGCGCGCGCGGCCCTCATCGCCCGCGGCTTTGCCGAGATGCTGCGTTTTGGCACGGCGCTGGGCGCGCGGGGGGAAACGCTTTCGGGCCTGTGCGGGCTTGGCGATCTGGTGCTCACCTGCGCGTCTGTGGCCAGCCGCAACTATGCGCTGGGCAAGGCGCTGGGCGCCGGGCAAAGCGCGGCCGAGGCGCTGGCCGGCAAGGCCAGCGTGGCCGAAGGGGCGGCCAGCGCCCCGGTGCTGGCGGCGATGGCGCGGGATCGCCACATCGCCATGCCGATTGTCGATGCCGTGTGCCGGCTGCTTCGGGGGGAAGCGCCGGCGCGTCAGGTGGTTTCAGAATTGCTGGCGCGGCCGTTGCGGGCCGAGCTGGCGCCGGCCGCCCCTGCCGATGGCGCGCCCGGGCGGAGTGCCGAGTGACCCAATCCCCCCCCCTGCCTGCCGACCAGCCGCTGCCCGCGGCAGACGGGAACTGCGCCGCACAAGCGGCCGGCCAGCGTGATATTGCCGCCCTGGCCAAGGGCGGGCGCACCAATTTCTTCGGCTTCCTGCTGCGGCTGGCGGCGCGTTTGCCGTTCCTGTTCATTGCCGGGCGGCTGTATGGCGCGGCGGCGCTGGGGCGGTTTGCCTCGGCGCTGGTGATCATCGAGCTGACCTGCCAGCTGTGCACGCTGGGCCAGAAGCGCGGCATCGCCCAGCGCCTGGCGGAAGAGGCGCGCCACGATGCCCATGTGGTGGCCGACGGGCTGGTGCTGAGCGGGCTGTTTGCCATCGCGGTCAGCGTGGTGCTGTGGTTCATTCCCGAGCCGATGTTCCCGGCCGGCCATTTCACCCAGCTCGATCGGCTGCTGCCGCTGTCCATCCTGCCCTACACGCTGACGGAAATTGCCCTGGCGGCGCTGGCCTATCGCTTCGATGTGGGGGCCACGGTCAAATCGCGCTCGGTGGTGGAGCCGTGGACGCTGTCGATCGCGGCCGGCGCGTTCTACTATATCAGCCCCGACAGCGGCCTGTCGCTGTCCTATATCGTCTCGATCTATGCGGCAGCGGCCGCCGCGCTGTGGCCGCTGCTGCGCTCCTATGGCTGGCCCAGCCAGTGGCGCGCGCACCCCTTGCGCATCGCCCGCCTGGCGATAGACACCGCGCCGCTGGCCGTGGCCGATGCGGTGGAATGGGGCACGCGCCGGCTCGATATCGCCATTCTGGGCATTTTTGCCACGCCCACTTCGGTCGGCGTCTATTATGTGGCGCAGCAGGTGGCCAGCCTGCCGCAAAAGCTGAAGACCAGCTTCGAGCCGATCCTGGGCCCTGTCATCGCCCGCAACCTCAAGATCCAGAACCACGCCGCGATTGCCGCGCAGGTGTGCCAGGTGGGCTTCTGGATCACCGCTGCGCAGGCCGGCATTGGCCTGGCGCTGGGTATTCCCGGTGGCGGCGTGCTGGGGCTGGTGGGGCCGCAGTTCGTCGGCGGGCTGGGGGCGCTGGCCTTCCTGCTGGGCGCGGAAGTGGGGGCGGCCACCTCGGTCGTTTCCGAAGCCGCGCTGATCTACATCGCGCCCATGCCCAACCTGTGGATCTCTGTTGGCACTATCGTGCTGCAGGCGGGGTTGACCGTGGCCGGCATGTGGATCGACCGCAGCTTCGCGCTCGACGAGATGGATGCCGCCGCCTCTGCCGCCGGCGCGCTGATGGTCACGCTGTCGATCGCTTCCATCGTCAAGTCGCGGCTGCTGGCGCATTATCTCAAAACGGCGATCACCACCTGGCGCTGGCCGCTGGTGCTGGCCTCGGCGCTGGCCTCGCTGGTGGGCCTGCTGGCCTGCGATGCCCTGCCGGAATGGGCCGAGCTGGCTTTCGGCATTCCCGCCATTCTGGGCGTCTATTGCCTGGTGATCTGGCATTTCGGCTTCGGCCCGGAAGACCGGCTGCTGTTCCGCCGCGATGCTGCCCGCCCCCGGCAGGTGGCATGAGCGGCGCGGCCGGCCTGGCCGGCTGGCGGGGCAGGCTGCGCGCGCTGGCGGCGATGCTGGCTGGCTGGCTGGTGGTGGCAGGGCTGGGCGCTGCGGCGGATATGCTGTGGGGGCCGGGGCTGATCGCCGGGCTGCAGCGCGGCGCCGATGCGGCGATTGCTGCGGCGGGCGCCGGGCCGGGCATCACCGCCCGCTTTGTTGACAGCCACGGCTGGCAGACCCGCCACCCGCAATTGCAGGGCGTGGAGCGGATCGACGAGCAGCGCCGCCTGCTGCTGGCGCAGGCGGTAGCCGCGGTGCCGGGCATGGGCGGCGTGCGCTGGGCAGCGGTGCCGGCTGCCGATGCCGGGCCCGATGCCGCGCCGCCTGCCGTGGCTGATTGCCAGAGCCATGTGCAGGCGATTCTGGCCACCCGCACCATCCGCTTTGCCGAAGGGCGCGCCACCATCGATCCGGCCAGCCGCGAATTGCTGGATGAGGTGGCCGCGGCCCTGCGGCCCTGCGCTGGCGGGGTGATCGCCATCACCGGCCACACCAATGCCTCGGGCGATGCGGAAACCAATCTGGCCCTCTCGCGCGAGCGGGCGCTGGCGGTGCGCAATGCGCTGGCGCTGCGGGGGATAGACCTTGCCGGCCTGCGCGCGCGCGGGGTGGGCTCTGCCCAGCCGCTGCCGGGGCTCACCGCCGATGATCCGGCCAACCGCCGCATCGAGTTCTCGGTGATCGCGCCGGTCAGCCTCGAGCCCACCGTGGTTGACACGCCCGGGCCCTATTAGGAGGACACCATGCCCCTTTGGGTGGAATTGCAGGTGCTGCTGGCCTTGACCTATGGTGCAGGGATCGCCATCGGCTGGGGGGTGTGGGGCCGGCCGGCGGCTGCCGCCCTGGCCCCGCCCGTCTGACCGCTTCCCGCCTTCCCGGCTCGCCGAAAGGATGCTGCCCCCGATGCTGACGTTGATCGAGACCAACTGGCCCGTTTTTGCCGCCGCCCTGCTGTTCGGCCTGCTGGTGGCCTATCTGCTGTGGGGCCGCGCCAGGGCCCCGCGCGAACGCCACCGCGCCCCCGATGTGCTGGATGAAGGCGCCGAGGCCGCCCGCCGCAACCAGGCGCTGATTGATGCGCCCAGCGCCGCTTCCGCCCTCCACAGCGCCCATGCCACAGAGGCCGCCCGCGTGGCAGCGCCGCTGGCCGGCACTGGCCCTGGCATCATGGGCGGCATTGGCGAGCTGCTGGCCGCCGCTGCCACTCACGAAGTGGCCGCCGCCAAGGATGCCGAGGGCGACGACCTCTCGCGCCTCAAGGGCGTGGGGCCCAAGCTGAAGGCACGGCTGGCCGAGCTGGGCGTGACCAGCTTTGCCCAGATCGCTGCCTGGCAGGACGCCGATATCGCCGCCATCGATGCCCAGCTGGGCAGCTTTGCCGGCCGCGCCACGCGCGATCAGTGGGTGGCGCAGGCCAGCTTCCTCGCCGCTGGCGATATCGCCGGCTATGAGGCGCAGTTCGGCAAATTGTGAGATCCGGCCGGCCGGGGCAGGGCGATGGCCTCCGCCCCGGCACGGCGCCTGCGCTTTCTCACTTGCCCCACTTCTTCTGCACCTTGCCATAGCGCGTCTTGCGGGTGCCGGGCTTGCCCTCGTTGCTGCGGCCCACCAGGGGGGCCTTGTGCTCGCCTTCGGGCAGGCCCAGCTCGCTGGCTTCCAGCCGGCGGATCTCGTCGCGCAGGCGGCCCGCTTCCTCGAATTCAAGGTCGGCCGCAGCGTTGCGCATGCGCTTTTCCAGCTCCTCGATATAGGCGCGCAGATTGTGGCCGACGAGGTTGTTGGTGGCATCGTCCTCAATCTCCACCAGCACGCCATCGCGCGCGGCGGTATCGGCAACAATGTCGTGGATGTGGCGCTTGATGGTGGCCGGCGTGATGCCGTGTTCCTCGTTATAGGCCTGCTGGCGGGCGCGGCGGCGGTCGGTTTCGGCGATGGCGCGTTCCATGCTGCCGGTCATCCGGTCGGCATAGAGGATGACCCGGCCATCGACATTGCGCGCGGCGCGGCCGATCGTCTGGATGAGGCTGGTCTCTGAGCGCAGGAAGCCTTCCTTGTCGGCATCGAGGATGCACACCAGCCCGCATTCGGGAATATCCAGCCCTTCGCGCAGCAGGTTGATGCCCACCAGCACATCATAGACACCCAGCCGCAGGTCGCGGATCAGCTCGATGCGCTCCAGCGTCTCCACATCGGAATGCATGTAGCGCACCTTGAGGCCGGCCTCATGCATGAATTCGGTGAGGTCTTCGGCCATGCGCTTGGTCAGCGTCGTCACCAGCGTGCGATAGCCGGCCTCGGCGGTCTTGCGGCATTCGGCGATGCAATCCTGCACCTGGTCTTCCACCGGGCGGATGATCACCGGCGGATCGATGAGGCCGGTGGGGCGGATCACCTGCTCGGCAAAGACGCCGCCGGCCTGCTCCATCTCCCAGCCGCCGGGGGTGGCGGAAACGGCCACCGTCTGCGGGCGCATCACATCCCATTCGTTGAAGCGCAGGGGCCGGTTGTCGATGCAACTGGGCAGGCGGAAGCCATATTCGGCCAGGGTGATCTTGCGGCGATGGTCGCCCCTGGCCATCGCGCCGATCTGCGGCACGGTCTGGTGGCTTTCATCGATGAACAGCAGGGCATTGTCGGGCAGATATTCGAACAGGGTGGGCGGCGGCTCGCCGGGCAGGCGGCCGGTGAGGAAGCGGCTGTAATTCTCGATGCCGGCGCACGAGCCGGTGGCGGCGATCATCTCGAGATCGAAATTGGTGCGCTGTTCCAGCCGCTGGGCTTCCAGCAGCTTGCCCTCCGCTTCCAGCTCCTTCAGCCGCTCGGCCAGTTCGAAGCGGATGGCCTCGCTCGCCTGCTTCATGGTGGGGCCGGGGGTGACATAGTGCGAATTGGCATAGACCCGCACCTTCTCGAGCTTGACCCCGGGTTTGCCGGTCAGCGGATCGAATTCGGCGATCTCCTCGATCTCGTCGCCGAAGAAGGAGATGCGCCAGGCCATGTCTTCGTAATGGCTGGGGAAGATTTCCAGATTGTCGCCGCGCACGCGAAAGGCGCCGCGCTGGAAGGCGACATCGTTGCGCTTGTATTGGAGGGCAACGAGCTTGCGGATGATCTCGCCCTGATCGGCGTTCTCGCCCTTCTTGAGGTCGAAGATCATCGCCGAATAGGTCTCGACCGAGCCGATGCCATAGAGGCAGGACACGGAGGCAACGATGATCACATCGTCGCGTTCCAGCAGCGCGCGGGTGGCTGAATGGCGCATCCGGTCGATCGCCTCGTTCACGCTGCTCTCTTTCTCGATATAGGTATCGGAGCGCGGCACATAGGCTTCGGGCTGGTAATAGTCGTAATAGGAGACGAAATATTCGACGGCGTTATCGGGGAAGAAGCTCTTGAATTCGCCATAGAGCTGGGCGGCGAGGATCTTGTTGGGCGCCAGGATCAGCGCCGGGCGGCCCAGCGCCTCGATCACCTTGGCCATGGTGAAGGTCTTGCCCGATCCGGTCACGCCCAGCAGCACCTGGGTCTGCTCTGCGGCGGCGATGCCTTCCACCAGCTCGGCAATGGCGGTGGGCTGGTCGCCGCTGGGGGTATAGTCGGAGACCACGCGCAAGGGGCGGCTGTCTTCCGCCTTGGCGGGGCGGGCGGGCTTGTGGGGCGTGAAGCTGCCGGAGGTGTCGGGTTCCTCCAGCCCGCGGCGGATGATGAGTTCGGCCATGGACGCGAATATGGAGGGCCGCGCCCGCCAGCGCAACCGGCCCCGGCGCAGCGGCCCCCGCCAGCCGGCCTGATTGTGACCGATTTGTGCAGGCTGCAAAAAATTGCTCGCATGCGCAGCAACAGCGCTTGGCAAGCGCGGATATTTGTAGCAGCTTGGGTTTAACAGACAGGATGAGGTTCATGGCCCCAAGCCCTCTCTCGTCATTCGACGAGATGATCGATGCCGATGGTAATATCCGCCCCGCCTACGCCGGCTATCGTGAATGGTTGGACGAGCAGGACGGCAAGTGGCTGCAGCGGCAAAGCAAACAGGCCGAAAGCTTCTTCCGCAAGACGGGCATTACTTTCAATGTCTATGGCGAGGATGCCGGGGCGGAGCGGCTGATCCCCTTCGACATGGTGCCCCGCATCATCACCCGCGATGAATGGAGCCGGCTGGCGGTGGGGATCGAGCAGCGGGTGCGCGCGCTCAACGCCTTCCTCCACGATCTTTACCACAAGCGCGAGATCATCAAGGCCGGCAAGCTGCCCGAGCGGATGCTGAAGGCCAATGAGGCCTTCCTGCCGCAGATGGCCGGTTTCTCGCCGCCGGGCGGGGTCTACACCCATATCGTCGGCATCGATCTGGTGCGCACCGGGCCTGATGAGTTCATGGTGCTGGAAGACAATGCCCGCACCCCCAGCGGGGTCTCCTATATGCTGGAGAACCGCGAGACGATGATGGCGATGTTCCCCGAGCTGTTCACCCGGGTGAAGGTGCAGCCGGTATCGGATTATCCGCGCAGCCTGGCCCGTTCGCTGGCCGCCTGCGCGCCGCCGGCCTGCGAGAACGAGCGGCCGGTGGTGGCGGTGTTGACGCCGGGCATCTACAATTCGGCCTATTTCGAACATGCCTTCCTGGCCGACCAGATGGGCGCCGAGCTGGTGGAAGGATCGGACCTGCGCGTGGTGGACGGGCGCGTGGCGATGCGCACCACCCGCGGCTGGAAGGCGATCGACGTGCTTTATCGCCGGGTCGACGATGCCTTTCTCGATCCGCTCACCTTCAACCCCAGCAGCGTGCTGGGGGTGGCGGGCATCATGGATGTCTATCGCGCTGGCGGCATCACCATCGCCAATGCGCCGGGCACCGGCATCTCGGACGACAAGGCGATCTATTCCTTCATGCCCGAGATCGTCGAATTCTACACAGGCGAGAAGCCGATCCTCAAGAACGTGCCCACCTGGCGCTGCAGCGAGGAGGACGCGCTCAAATATGTGCTCGACAATCTGAAGGATCTCGTCGTCAAGGAAGTGCATGGTTCGGGCGGCTATGGCATGCTGATCGGGCCCACCAGCTCGAAGGCCGAGATCGCCGCCTTCGAAAAGAAGCTGCGCGCCAAGCCCGACAATTACATCGCCCAGCCCACCCTGTCGCTGTCCACCGTGCCGATCTTCACCAAGGCCGGGCTGGCGCCGCGTCATGTGGATCTGCGGCCCTTCGTGCTGGTCTCGCCCGGGGGCATCAACATCACGCCCGGCGGCCTCACGCGGGTGGCGCTGAAGAAGGGCTCGCTGGTGGTCAATTCCAGCCAGGGCGGCGGCACGAAAGACAGCTGGGTGCTGGCCGAATGAGTGCGCGGGGCATGGGCTGCTGCGGCCGGGCGGCGTGGGGAGAGGTGATCTGATGCTGGGCCGTTCCGCCTGGGGCATTTTCTGGATGAGCCGCTATCTGGAGCGGGCGGAGAACACCGCCCGCCTGCTGGATGCGGGCTTTCGCATCGCGCTGACGCGGGGCAACAGCACCGCCAGCGACGAATGGCGCAGCGTGCTGGTGACGCTGGGGCTGGACGAGCCCTTTGCCGAGCGCGGCCGCGAGGCCACCGGCCCTGCCATCACCGATTATATCCTGCGCGCGCAGGACAACCCCACCAGCGTGCTGGCGATGATGGAGAATGCGCGCACCAATGCCCGCATGGTGCGCACCGCCATCACCCGCGAGGTGTGGGAGGCCACCAACGAAAGCTGGATGATCCTGAAGGACGCGCTGGCCAAGCCCGTGCGCGAGGCCAATCTGGGCGAGGTGCTGGATATGATCCGCCGCCAGGCCACGCTGGTGCGCGGGGCCATGGAAGGCACGATGCTGCGCAACGACATCCTCGCCTTCGCCCGCGCCGGCACCTATATCGAGCGGGCCGACAATACCGCGCGCATCATCGATGTGAAATACCACGTGCTGCTGCCCAGCCTGGCCTGGGTGGGCTCGCGGCTGGATAATGCGCAGTGGGAGATGGTGCTGCGCTCGGTGGCGGGCGAGCGGGCGTTCCGCTGGCTGCATGCGGGCGTGCTCGATCCCAGGGGAATCGCCGAGTTCCTGATTCTCGACGCCCGCTTCCCGCGCAGCCTGGCCTATGCCTACAAGCAGCTGGAAAGCAGCATGGCCATCCTGTCGGACGCCTATGGCATCGAAACCAGCGCCCATCTGGCCGTGCGCGAGGCCGTGGCGCGGCTGGCGGCGACGAATATTGCCGGAATCTTCGATTTCGGTTTGCACGAATTCATTACTGAGGCCATTTTCACCAATCGTCAGATTGCCGAGGCTATCGCCGCTGATTACCGCTTCACCGAATAACGCCGAAAGGGCTCTGTCATGCGCATCGCCATCAGCCACACCACGCGCTATCGCTTCGACGAGCCGGCCAGCTATGGGCTGCAGCGCCTGCGCCTGACGCCGAGGGACTGCACGCTGCAAAGCGTGGTGGACTGGCACATGGAAATCGAGGGCGGGGTGATGGAAGTGGCCTATGAGGACCACAACCAGAACCGGGTGGCGCTGATCTCCTTTGGCGGCGGCGCGGGGCAAGTGGCGATCACCTGTTCGGGCGTGGTGGAAACGCGCGATGCGGCGGGCGTGGCGGGGCCGCACACCGGTTTCATGCCGCTGTGGCAGCTGTGCGCGCCCACCGAACTGACGCGACCGGGGCCGGCCTTGTGCGCGCTGGCGGGGCGCTTTGCCGCGGCAGAGCCGGCCTGCGGCACCAGCATGATCGGCGTGCTGCACGATCTGGCCCATGAGGTGGGCGAGGCGATCGCTTACGACAAGGGCCACACCCATGTGGGCACCACCGCCGAGGAGGCGCTGGTGCTGGGCAAGGGCGTGTGCCAGGATCAGGCCCATGCCTTCATCGCCGCGGTGCGCCTGCTGGGGCTGCCGGCGCGCTATGTCAGCGGCTATCTGCTGATGGACGAGAACGCCGCGCAGGAAGCCAGCCATGGCTGGGCCGAGGCGCATGTGCCGGGGCTGGGCTGGGTGGGCTTTGATGTGGCGAACGACATCTGCCCGGACGAGCGCTATGTGCGCCTGGCGGTGGGGGCCGATTATCGCGATGCCGCCCCTGTCATCAGCCAGACCCAGGGCTGCGGCGAGGCGCAGCTGGAAGTGGCGGTGGCGGTGCAGCAGCGCATGGCGATGCAATAAGCGCGAATCCGTAAGGGCTTACCGCGGGGCGCGGGGTGGATTCGCCAAGGGCGGGCGGTTCTGCTAGGGCGCGCTGGCGCCCGGCGGGGCGATGATCGGCAATCTCGAGGGAGCGTATTCGTGACTTATTGCGTGGGCATGATGCTGGACGCAGGGCTGGTGTTGATGAGCGACACCCGCACCAATTCGGGCGTCGACAACATCTCCACCTTCCGCAAGATGTATAGCTGGAATGTGCCGGGCGAGCGGATCGTGACGCTGATGACCAGCGGCAACCTGGCCACCACCCAGGCCGTTGTGGCCAAGCTGGAAGAGCGCACCAAGGCGCCGGCCGATCGCAGCAACACGCTGCTGCACGCGCCCACGATGTTTTCCATTGCCACGCTGATCGGCAAGCTGCTGCGCGAGACGATCGCCGACCGCGACGAGGACAATGGCCTGCAGGCCTCGGGCACCTTTTCAGCCACGCTGATCCTGGCAGGCCAGATCCGCGGCATGGGCACGCATCTCTACCTGATCTACCCCGAGGGCAATTTCATCGAGGCCAGTTTCGACACGCCCTTCTTCCAGATCGGCGAGACGAAATATGGCCGGCCGATCATCATCCGCGGCTATGACCGCAAGATGAGCTTCGAGGATGCGGTGAAGCTGATGATGGTCAGCTTTGATTCGACGCTGAAGGCCAATCTGTCGGTGGGCATGCCGCTGGATCTGATGGTGATCGCGCGCGACAGTTTCGAGCCGCTGCACGAGGAGCGGATCACCGCGGCAGACCCGTGGTATCGCAGCATTTCGGCCAGCTGGAGCGAGGCCCTGCGCGCCGCGCTCGATGCCCTGCCCGATTTCCCCTTCCACGCGCGGGGGGAATAGGGGCGTTTGTGGCGCGCTTGCGCGGCGCCAGCCCTCTCCCCCACCCGGCCACCCCTAGGGCACTATCGTGGGGTGGCCGGGTGGGGGAGCGGGCTGGTGCCGCCAAACTAACGACAAAATCCCGCGGCCGAGAGTTCCAGGTGGAAATGGTTGCGGTGGGCCGGGTTATAGTCTGGCCCCAGCACTGTGCCGAAGCGCTTGCAGGCGCTGGTGTGCACCAGGCGCAGGAAATAGCGCTCCTCGGCCGTGCCCGCGCTCCATTGGCTCAGCACCGATATATGCCGCCCATCGGCCAGCACGAAGCCAGACACATCGATGGCATCGGCGGTGGCATGGGCGCTTCGATGGTCTGATCCGGCGATGTTGCGGCAATTGTAGCTGCCCATCGTCTCGATCCGGGCGAGCGGGCTGCCCAGCGCCAGCCGCGCGGCCCTGTCCACCCCATAGCGCGCCCAGCCGGCAAAGGCATCGGCCAGCGGGCAGGTGACAGGGCCCAGATTGCTGACCGCCAGCGCATCGGTATCGCCGTGCAGGCTGAGCAGGCGCACGGTGTTGATGGTGGCGCAGCCGCCGCCGTAATAGGCATCGGGCAGGGGGGCAAAGCCGGCCTGGCGCTGGTGCAGATCGGCCATGCACTGGGCGCCGGCGGGCGAGGGGGCATAGGCGCGGGCCTGTTGGCGCGGGCGCGGCGGCTGGTGGCCCTGATCCTGCGGCAGGCAGCCGGCGAGAAGGCCAAGGGGCAGCAGAATGAGGGGGATCATCCGGCGCGTCATGCAGCCCTTGTGCGCCAAAGCGGCGCTGGCGGGAATCCATGGCGGCCAAGCTGCTTGTGGAAAAGCCGGCGGCCTGCCGCGCGGGCATTAGAAAAAATGATCGCCCGCCCCATCGGGCGCTTGACTCTGCCGGGCGGGCCTCTAGAGCGGCCAGCGGGCCACGCGGTCCCAACGCCGCGCGTGCTCTCTGTGAGGAGAGTCTACATGACTGTGAATGCTCCGGCCACCAAGCCGGCTCGCCCCTTCTTTTCTTCGGGGCCCTGCGCCAAGCCGCCTGTCTACGATCTTGCCCAGCTGGCCACCGAATCGCTCGGCCGCTCGCACCGCGCCAAGATCGGCAAGATGCGCCTTGCCTATTGCATCGATCTGATGCGCGAAATCCTTCAGCTCCCTGAAACGCACCGCATCGGCATCGTGCCCGGTTCGGACACGGGCGCTTTCGAAATGGCGATGTGGACGATGCTGGGCGCTCGCCCCGTCACCACGCTGGCCTGGGAAAGCTTTGGCGAGGGCTGGGTGACGGATGTTGCCAAGCAGCTCAAGCTGGACCCCACCATTCTGCGCGCTGATTATGGCCAGATCGCTGACCTCTCCGCGATCGACTGGTCGAACGACGTGCTGTTCACCTGGAACGGCACCACCAGCGGCGTGCGCGTGCCCAATGCCGATTTCATCCCGGCGGATCGTGAAGGCCTCAGCTTCGCCGATGCCACCTCGGCGGTGTTTGCCTACGACATCGACTGGTCGAAGATCGACGTGGCCACCTTCTCCTGGCAGAAGGTGCTGGGCGGCGAGGGCGGCCATGGCGTGCTGATCCTCGGCCCCCGCGCGGTGGAGCGGCTGGAGACCTATACGCCGGCCTGGCCGCTGCCCAAGGTGTTCCGCCTGATGAGCAAGGGCAAGCTGGCCGAGGGCGTGTTCAAGGGCGAGACGATCAACACCCCCAGCATGCTGGCGGTGGAAGATGCGATCTTCGCGCTGGAATGGGCCAGGGGCCTGGGCGGCCTGGAAGGGCTGAAGGCGCGTTCGGATGCCAATGCGGCCGCGCTGGGCAAGATCGTTGACGAGCGCAGCTGGCTCTCGCATCTGGCTGCCGACGAGGCGATCCGCTCGAAGACCTCGGTGTGCCTCAGCGTTGAGGGCGCCGATGCCGACTTCATCAAGAAGTTTGCCGCTGTGCTCGAAAAGGCCGATGCCGCCTACGACATCGCCGGCTATCGCGATGCGCCGGCTGGCCTGCGCATCTGGTGCGGCGCCACGGTGAACGTGGAAGACATCGAGGCGCTGGGCCCCTGGCTCGACTACGCCTACGAGACCGTCAAGGCCGGTTGATCCGGTATCGATTGCCCATGGGGGCGCCTGTTGCTGCGCGCCCCCATGCTTTCCCCCTTTGAAAATTCTGCATGAGGAAGAGCTTCCCATGACCGAGACCCGCAAGCCCCGCGTCCTTATTTCCGACAAGATGGACCCCAATGCCGCCCGCATCTTCACCGAGATGGGCTGCGACGTGGACGTGATCACCGGCGAGACGCCCGAGCAGCTGATCGCCCGCATTGGCGACTATGATGGCCTGGCTATCCGCAGCTCGACCAAGGTGACCAAGGAGATCCTCGACGCTGCCACCAACTTGAAGGTGATCGGCCGCGCCGGCATCGGCGTTGATAACGTGGACATCCCCTATGCCAGCGCCAAGGGCGTTGTCGTGATGAACACGCCGTTCGGCAACTCGATCACCACGGCCGAGCACGCCATCGCGATGATCTTCGCCCTCGCCCGCCAGATCCCCGAGGCCAATGAGCAGACCCAGCAGGGCAAATGGCCGAAGAACGGCTTCATGGGCGTGGAAGTGACCGGCAAGGTGCTGGGCCTGATCGGCGCCGGCAATATCGGCAGCATCGTGGCCAGCCGGGCCCTTGGCCTGCGCATGAAGGTCGTCGCCTTCGACCCGTTCCTGACGCCCGAGCGCGCCGTGGAACTGGGCGTGGAGAAGGTGGAGCTGGACAGCCTGCTGGCCCGCGCCGATTTCATCACCCTGCACACGCCGCTGACCGCTGACACCAAGAACATCCTGTCGGCTGAAAATCTGGCCAAGACCAAGAAGGGTGTGCGCATCGTCAACTGCGCCCGTGGTGGCCTGATCGACGAGGCCGCGCTGAAGGAAGGCCTCGATTCGGGCCATATCGCCGGCGCCGCGCTCGACGTGTTCCAGACCGAGCCTGCCAAGGACTCGCCGCTGTTCGGCACCAAGAACTTCATCTGCACGCCGCACTTGGGCGCCAGCACCACCGAGGCGCAGGTCAACGTGGCCCTGCAGGTGGCCGAGCAGCTGGGCGAATATCTCACCACCGGCGGCGTTACCAACGCGCTCAACATGCCCTCGCTGAGCGCTGAGGAAGCCCCGCGCCTCAAGCCCTACATGGCGCTGGCTGAAAAGCTGGGCAGCCTGGTGGGCCAGCTCACCCCTTCGGCGGTGGCGCGCATCTCGATCCACACCGAGGGCGCCGCGGCAGAGCTCAACGCCAAGCCGATCGTGGCGGCGGTGCTGGCCGGCTTCATGAAGGTGCAGTCGGCCACGGTGAACATGGTCAACGCGCCGTTCCTCGCCAAGGAGCGTGGGCTGGAAGTGCGCGAAGTGAAGACCGAGAAGGAAGGCGATTATCACACGCTGATCCGCGTTTCGGTGAAGACCGAGGCGGGCGAGCGTTCGGTGGCCGGCACGCTGTTCAACAACCGCGAGCCGCGCCTGGTCGAACTGTTCGGCATCAAGGTCGAAGCCGATCTGGCTGGCGACATGATGTATATCGTCAACGAGGACGCGCCGGGCTTCATCGGCCGCATCGGCACGCTGCTGGGTGAAAATGCCATCAACATCGGCACCTTCAACCTGGGCCGCCGCGAGGCCGGTGGCGAGGCGATCCTGCTGCTCTCGGTTGACAATCCGGTGGGCGCCGATGTGCTGGATGCCGCCGGCAAGCTGCCGGGCGTGAAGCGGGTGAAGGCGCTGGCCTTCTGATCGCGGCCGCCAGGCCAGGAACAAGGAAAAGGCGGGGCCCGGTGGCCTCGCCTTTTTCCGTTTGGCGGCAGGCTCTGCGCATCCGGCTTCCCCTTTGGCCAAACCGGCGCTAAAGCCCGCGCCATGACCGACACCACCCGCGATCTGCTGCCCGAGGGGCTTGAGGACCGTCTGCCGCAGGCCACGGCCGCGGCCACCCGCATCACCCGTGCGCTGATGGATGTGTTCGACGCGCATGGCTACGACCGCGTGCAGCCCCCCTCGATCGAGTTCGAGGCGCCGCTGGCCAGCCGCATGGCGGGCATTTCGCCGCGCCGCATGTTCCGCTTTGTCGATCCGGCGAGCCTGGGCATGCTGGCGCTGCGTTCCGACATCACCCCGCAGGTGGGGCGCATTGCCGTCACCCGGCTGGCGGGGGCGGCGCGGCCGCTGCGTCTGGCCTATGGCGGGCAGGTGCTGACGATCAAGGGCGACGGGCTGGACCCGACGCGTGAACGCCTGCAGCTGGGCGTGGAGCTGATCGGCGCCGACAGCGTGGCCGCCGCCGCCGAGATCGTGGCCGTGGCGGTGGAAGCGCTGGTGGCGGCGGGCGCCACTGGCCTTTCGGTGGATTTCACCCTGCCCGATCTGGTGGACACGCTGGCCGCAGGGCCGCTGCCGCTGCCGGCCGGCGCCATCGATGCGGTGCGCGCCGCGCTGGATGCCAAGAACGCCAGCGCGCTGGTGGAAGCGGGCGGTCAGGCCTATCTGCCGCTGCTCTATGCCACCGGCGCTTTCGAGCCGGCGCTGGAGCGGTTGGGCCAGCTGCCGGCGGGCGGCGCGCTGGAGGGGCGGATTGCCGCCCTGCGCCAGATCGCCGCGCGGGTGGCCGGCAAGGCCCGGCTGACGCTGGACCCGACCGAGCGGCATGGCTTTGAATATCAGAGCTGGTTTGGCTTCACCCTGTTTGCCGAAGGGCTGCGCGGCTCTGTGGGGCGCGGCGGCACCTATCGCATCCTTGGCGCCGAGGGCACGGCGGGTGAGCCGGCCACTGGCTTCTCGCTCTATCCCGATCCGCTGATCGATGCGCTGGCCGCCGCAGAGCCGGCGCGCGCGGCGCTGTTCCTGCCGCTGGGCCATGATGAGGCAGCAGCGGCGGCCCTGCGCGCGGCAGGCTGGCGCACGGTGGCAGCGCTGGGCGAGGGGGATGCGGCGGCCGCGCTGGGCTGCAGCCATGTGCTGCAGGGCGCAAAGGCGGTGCTGGCCTGATCGCCCCCGCCTGATCGGCCGGCCCGCTTGACACCCCTGCGCGGCCCGGCTACCCGCCGCCGCGCAACCGGGCCCTGTGCGGCCCAAACGATTCCATCCGCTGCGCCGAGTCCTGTCGAAGGGCGCTTCTGGATCCACCGGGCAGGTGGAGGCTTGCAACCATGGCAAACGTAACCGTCATTGGCGCCCAGTGGGGCGACGAGGGCAAGGGCAAGATCGTCGACTGGCTGGCCAGCCGCGCCGATGCGGTGGTGCGCTTCCAGGGCGGCCACAATGCCGGCCACACGCTGGTGGTGGGCGAGAAGGTCTACAAGCTGTCGCTGCTGCCCTCGGGCATCGTCACGGGCACGCTGTCGATCATCGGCAATGGCGTGGTGCTGGACCCTTGGGCGCTGAAGGCCGAGGTGGAGAAGCTGGAAGGCCAGGGGGTGGTGATCACCACCGAGAATTTCGCCATCGCCGAGAATTGCCCGCTGATCCTGCCGATGCACCGCGATCTGGATGGCCTGCGCGAGACGGCCGCCGGCGCCGGCAAGATCGGCACCACCGGCCGCGGCATTGGCCCGGCCTATGAAGACAAGGTGGGCCGCCGCGCCATCCGCGTGTGCGATCTGGCCCATCTGGATGCGCTGGATCCCCAGCTGGACCGGCTGTGCGCCCACCACGACGCGCTGCGTGCCGGTTTCGGCCAGCCGCCGGTGGACCGCGCCGCGCTGCTGGAAGAGCTGCGCGCCATCGCGCCCTTCGTGCTGCAATTTGCCCAGCCGGTGTGGAAGCGGCTGAACACGGTGAAGAAGGCCGGCGCGCGCATCCTGTTCGAGGGCGCGCAAGGGGTGCTGCTCGATGTCGATCATGGTACCTATCCCTTCGTCACTTCGTCGAACACGGTGAGCGGCACGGCCGCTTCGGGCAGCGGGCTTGGCCCCAGCGCCACCGGCTTCGTGCTGGGCATTGTGAAGGCTTACACCACCCGCGTCGGCTCGGGCCCGTTCCCCACCGAGCTGGAGGATGAAACCGGCCAGCGCCTGGGCGAGCGCGGCCATGAATTCGGCACCGTTACCGGCCGCAAGCGCCGCTGCGGCTGGTTCGATGCGGTGCTGACGCGCCAGAGCTGCGCCATTTCCGGCGTGACCGGCATCGCGCTGACCAAGCTTGATGTGCTGGATGGCTTTGAAAAGGTGAAGATCTGCACCGGCTATCGCCTGCATGGCAAGGTATTGGATTACTACCCCGCCCATGCCGCCGATCAGGCCGCGGTGGAGCCGATCTATGAGGAAATGGATGGCTGGCAGGGCACCACGGCGGGCGCCCGCAGCTGGGCCGATCTGCCAGCGCAAGCGATCAAATATATCCAGCGCGTGCAGGAACTGATCGAGACGCCGGTGGCGCTGGTTTCCACCAGCCCCGAGCGTGAGGACACGATTCTGGTGCGCGATCCCTTCGCCGATTGAGGCGCCGGGCCGGCATTACATCCGAAACGGAGATAAGGCCCCGCCTGGCGATTCGCGCCGGGCGGGGCTTTTTCGTATGGATGGGCGGGAAGGGGCGGGTTTATGGCCAGCCGATAGGCAGGCCAAGCATCTGATTCCTCCGGAATAGATCTATTTGATCCTGTAATGTTCTCTAAGTGTATTGACGTATTTCCGCTTTGTTCTACGTATAGTCGCGTATTGAACGCAGGGGAGTACGCATCATGCCCAAGGCCCAGCTTGCTGCTTTCACCGACACGCTTGCCGATTTCAGCTATGGCGCGCCTGCCCATGCCGGCAGCGCCTTGCGGTTGACTGTTTCCGTCTTTGCCGACCGCGCCCTGCTGCGCGAAGAAATCTGCGAGGATGCCGAAGGGGCGGGCTTCCGCCTGGGCGAGGTGGCGCCGC